>ERZ1026880.127-NODE-127-length-43059-cov-189.739280_pt1 | contig 43059 bp, 63 predicted proteins | sample MGYA00380170_ERZ1026880 | MGnify/ENA primary metagenome ERZ1026880 (study PRJEB33269, sample SAMEA4719806) | human gut metagenome | biome: human-associated habitat; feature: organic feature; material: feces | place: Cameroon | collected 2013-10 ...
AGCGTCTGCGCCGTATACAGCACCGCTTCCTGCGGCGCGTCTTTTCCCGGGTCGCCCTTTTCTCCTTTCTCGCCCGGCGCGCCCGGGTCGCCCTTCATCCCCTGCGGAATCGTAAATTCCACCATCGGGTTTTCCGCCGTGCCGCTCTGCGTAACGCTCGCCGCCGTCCCGGCCTCGCCCGTCACAGCCGTGACGGTAAACCTTGGCGTTGCGCCCGTCGCGCCCGGGCTTCCATCCCTGCCGGGGTCGCCCTTTTCGCCTTTCTCGCCTCGCGCGCCCGGTGCGCCCGGGTCGCCCTTGTCGCCCTTCGCGCCGGGGTCGCCCTTGTCGCCCTTCGCGCCGTCGCGCCCCGGCTCGCCGCGTGGACCCTGCATCAGCTTCTCAAACCGAATCTTCAGCGTCTGGTTGACCGGCTGACCGAACCCGTTGTTTGCCGCGCTCGATAGCTCGCCAATCGCCGCCATGACGAATAGGATTCCCGGCGGACAGGGCGTGATGATCTGCTCTGCGTCCGTCACCTCGCCGTTTTCGTCCACGTTGGCCTGAATCGCCAGCCGCACATCCCAGACATATTCGCGCGGTTTCAGCCTCGCCGTGTCCTCACTTTCAAAGCAGACGACAAACCGCCCGTCCGCTTCCGGCGCAATCGTCTTTTCAATCAGCGCGCGCCGTTTCGGCCGCTCCCTGACGGTGAAAATCGCCCGGTCGTTTGCCGTCGGCACATACCCGGTTTCGTCCGGGCAAATCGCCATCAGCGCCGTGTCGCCCGCCGTAATCGAAATCTGGTTTCCGCTTACGCGAAACATCGCTTTTCCCTCCTTTTCTTCATGTATAACCGGATGCCATCGACCATCATTCCCGTCAGCTTCACGCCGTTGAGCACCACGTCCTCCACTTGCTCACCGTTGAAGATCACCGGCACGTCGTTCTTGCGCAGGAATGTCACCCGCGCCGAACCGTCCGCGTTGACGGCGTTTCCGCCGCCCGCCGTTGTGGATGGGCTGTATACCGTACCGCCCGCGCTGGTGAAGCTGGGCAGCCCGCCGATGTAGCCGCTTCCGCCGCCTCCGCCTGCGCCGCCGCCCATATACCTGTTGCCGCCATTTCCGCCGTACCAGCCGCCGCCGCCCCCGCCGCCAGCGCCAGTTTCCAAGCCGCCATCTGCCCAATACCAGTCGCCTTGTCCACCTTGTCCGAAAGACCCTTTATCGCTTCCGCCTGAACCGGGTCCAGTCTGTGTTCCGCCATAGCCGCCGCCGTACCAGCCGCCGCCCTTGCCGCCCTCGCCGTTGGCCTGTCCTGTGCCGCCTCCGCCGCCCGCGACAAGCAGCACCGCCGCCTTGTTGCCGGACAGGTTTTTCAGCTCGCCCGTCTTCGTGGCGATATGCGTTGCGCCGCCGCCCCAACCGGCGTTTCCTCTTCCGCCGCCGTTATAGGGATTGTTGCATCCGCCCACGCAGATGTAGTAGACCTCGCCCTTCTTGCAGAGCTTGTAGCCCACGCTGTACCCGCCTTTTCCATTGGTGTTGTAGTTGTTTCCATAGTTGCCGCTGCCATGCAGCGCCGAGTTAGACCCGCCCGCGCCCCAAACCTCGAATTTGTAAATGCCGTCATGCGGAATGGTGACGCTCTGCATCCCGCCCGTGTAGGCGTAGTCCTGATAGCTTCCCTTGCTCGTCGTAATCGCCATGGTTCACCTCACGTCGTTGTAATGTACAGAATCCCGTTCGAAAGCTGGAACCGAGCGCCGACGGGTCCCGGGTCACCTTTGTCGCCCGGGTCGCCCTTGTCCCCCTTCGCACCCGGCTGTCCGCGCTCAACGCCCAGCGTCAGCACGAGCTTCCCGTCGATGTCGGCCATCTGCGCCGTGCTTCCGCTGCCGTATTCCCGCGTCTGCGCCTGAATGTTCATGTTCGCCAGCCGCTGCGCCTGCGTGTTCGCCGACAGCGCCGCCGTGCTCGCTTCCGTTCCGGCCTTCTGCGCCGCTTCCGCCTGCGTCTTCGCGCCCTCTGCCGCCGCGTTCGCCTCGGAAATCGCCGTGTTCATCTTCGAGAGCGTCAGGTTGATTTCCGTCACCAGCGCGTCCCATGCGTTTCCTTGGCTGGGCGTGACCTGTGTGCTCGGCGCGGGGCGGCTGATGGGCGTGAAGCTCCCCTCGTAGCAGGTTTTCGCGCGCGTCTCTTCCGCCGTCGCGCCGTAGCTCACATAGACGAACACCTTCACCGCGCCGCTTCTTTTCAGATACACGTCCGGGATATCCGCCATCCAGCAGCCCGTTTCCGCGTCAAAGGACGCGATGCGCGTTTCCGTCTGGCTGTCTCCCGCGTAGCCGTATTGCGCCTGCACCGTCACCACGTCCCCCGCGAGGAAGTCGTCCATTTCGGCCAGCTCGTCCGGGGTCGGCAGCCCGCGCATCCTGAGCCGCTGCCCCGTGTCGTACTGGTAAACCCCGGCAATGGCCGCGTTCTTGTGCGTTCTGGATTCAAAATTGGCCTCGATCATCTGATTTCGCCCGCCTCCTTCTTTCGCCTGACCAGCTCGGTCAGCACCTGCTTTTTCGCCGTTTTCTGCATGTCCCGAACCGCTTCTATCCTTTCTTCGTCGCTCATTCGTTCCCATCTGCTGCCGCTCATCATCGCGCGCAGGCCGATCACGTCCCTGCCGCTTCCGTTGAACAGCGTGTCCGCGTAGGTGCTGTTCACCCAGCGCTTTTCCTCGTCCGTCAGGCGGATTTTGAATCCATCGTACTGGTTAAACCCGACCTTGCCGACCTTGAGTTCCTTGGCCAGCGTCTTGGTGACGCTCACCTCGTACTTGCTCGCACTGACCATCTCGCCCGGCAGGAAGCTCGTTTCTCCTGTCCGATAGCTCAGGTCGATCAGCGTGTCCAGCGCCGCGTCGTTCTTTTCGCCCAGCGTCGTCCACGGGGTCGCAAAAGCGTTGAGGAAATGCAGCGCCGCGTTTTGGTTCTCCTGTCCCCAGTTGTAATAGCCGTTTTGCAGCGTCGCGTCGCCCGTGATGTCCGTCTTGACCGGCAGCGTCTGCCGCAGAAGCGGCCAGTTCTGAACGATTTGACGGTTGAGGAATTGCTTCACCGCGTTTTGGCTGTACACGTCCCGCACATAGGGGTCTGTCACCTTGGCCAGCGCGCGAATCGCCGAAGGAGTCAGGCGGCTCGCCTGATTCTCCGCGATGTTCTCTGCAATGTTGCTCGCAATGCCCGCCGCGTCGTTGTAGCCGCTGAACAGCGCGCTGAACCCGGAAAGGAACGAGTTGTCAAACAACTGGTTGCCCGTTTCCAGCGCCGAACCGTAGAGCACCGTTCCGATCAGCGCCGGAGCGTTCACATCGCCGCCCATCTCTTCAAGCGCCCATGCGATCTTCGCGCCGATGTACAGGGGCCCGCTCGAAGGCTGCGCAAAGTCAAGCGGGATTTCCCAGTCGCCCAGCTTGAAATATGTGCTGTAACTCCTGCCCTGCGCCTTGCGGATTACGCCCAGCTTCTTGTCTTCCTCGTCCTCGCGTCCGGGCTGAATCGCGCCGAGGCTGGCCAGCAGCGCGCCGACGATGGCCACGCCGGTTCCCGTCAGGCCGCGCCCGAGGTTCATCACAAACTTTCGCTGGTCGAAGTTCGCGCCGCCGTTGCGCTTGCCGTCCCATAGGCCGTATTGGATGATTGCCCGCGCCAGTCCGATGGGGCTGTACTGCATCATGCGGCTTGCGACGTTTGTCGGCGTTTTGAGGAAGGGCATTATGCTCGTAATCATAAGGTCGATCATCGGGCTTTCCCGCCGCGCGCCGTTGATGGCGCTGACGATGTTGTTGTCCTCCTGAAAAACGCGCTCCGTCGCGCGAACCGCCGCTTCCGTCTTCATTTCCTCAAGCGTCATGTCGCGCAGGACTTTGACCTCGCGTCCGTCTGCGCGCTGCGTATCGGGGATTTTCGTTCCCAGACGCTTGATGACGGCCAGCTCTTCTGTGTAGCATTGCTCCCAGAACGGGCGGTCGCCCACCTGCATGGCAAAATCCACGATGTTCTTGTAGGCTTGCAGCCATTCGTTGTTGAAGGTGCGGTTGTTGTGGTTCAGGTCAAAGCCGCTTCCGTGGCCGGTGTCCACGTGCGTCACGAAATAGTCCACCATCGTCTGTCCGATCTCGCCGGTAAACGCTTCCCGGCCTGCCGCCCGCTCCGCGCGGTTTGGCGCGTCCGTCGTTCGGTTGCCCGTCCGCTTGGTGATATATTTTCTTTCAATCGCGCCGCCGATCTTCTCGCTCGCCAGCTCCAGCGGGCGAATGAGAATGTTGCTGGAAATGTTCTTGATCCACGTCTTCGTGCCGGACAGCATGTTGGTATATCCAAGGGCATTGACCTTTCCCATCATGCTGTCCTGTACGACGTTGGCCTGCGCGTTGTAGACGCGCTGCAACGCCGTTTTGCCCTCCGTCGTCACCGGCATACCCTCAAGGTCTGCGCCCTCGGCATAGAGGAATGTGCTCATCTGCCCCGCGATGTAGTTCAGGTCGGCTTCCGTCACCACCGCAAGCCCCTGTTTCATCGCTTCGAGCTGCTGGCAGAGCGTCAAAAGCCCGTCGCCGCGCACATTGTTGTCCGTTGCCAGAATGGCCGCCAGCATGCGTTCCTTCACGGTCGCATAGCTGTATGTGTCGCCGACCAGCTTTGTCCCGTTAAGGCCGTATTGGTCGATGAGTTCCGTCTTCCAGCTTTCAAGCGGCATGTTCCACGGGTTGTCATATTGCACGTCGGAAGGCAGCTTGTCAATCTGCCGCTGAATCAGTTCCGCCGCCGTATAGACCTTTTCGAGCACCGGCGGCAGCGGTCTTTCAATGAAGCTGCCCTGCACCGCGTCGCCCGCCGCGCCGCTCGCGCCTGTCACAGCCTCCTGCGGCAAAATGGAAGTCCTGCCCTTGTTGAACGGGTTGTCCGGGTCGAACTCGCCCGTCTGGCTGACGTTCTGTTCCCTTTCGGTGCCTTCCTTGCTTCTCTGCTGTCTGTCTCGCCATCCCTTCACCGGCGCTTGGCTGCCGACGGGGATATCGCCGTCCACCAGTCCCTTTTTCGCGTTGGCGTGGTCGGCTTTCTTCGCCGCTTCCACCAGCGCGCCCTCCGCAGTCAGCTTTCCGATGATCTGTCTGGCCTGCAGCGCCTGACCGGCATTTGTGCCCTGCTCGTCATAGGCCTTCGCGATCACATAAGCCGTCGTCATCAGCCCTTCGTTCTGCGCCCGGATGCAGGCCACCGCCGCCGCCGCGTGGTCGTCTGCCGTCCATCTGTCCCGCGCCAGCAGGTCGTTCACCACCGCGTCAATGCCGCGCGCGTTGATATCGTCGTTCGCCCGCTGCACCTGCTCCCGGTTGGTCACGGTCTCGTACTGGTCTCCGCGAAGGAATTTTTTCACGCCGTCGGTCAGCGTATCGAGCTCCTGCGCCTTTACGTTGCCGAATTGTCGCGGGGCGACGGCATATTCCACGTCGTTTGGCATATCATAGGGATTGACGCTGGTGTCATTTTGTGTTACACTGGTGTCAGAAAGAGATGCAGCACGGCTATCGTGTGGGGCGCTTTGACGTCCGGCGGTACGCTGCATCTCTTTTTTTGTCATTCCGACAAAATCATAGAGCAGCATCAAGCCGTCTTTCTTCGTCCCAACGACTACATCCGCGTCATACATCTGGCCGCCAACCTCAAGCTGAACCTTCCCACGTCCAAAGTCCACGATATTATCCGTCCGTTCGTGCGCTGGCTTTTCGCTGACGTAATCGGTCGATGCCTGCAAAATCTCGTCCGCGTTATTTGCCGCGCGCATCTTGTCGGCGTATACGTCTGACTGATTGCGTTTAAGCCACATCGTATCTTTCGAATTGGTGATTTCATTTCGAGATTTGCCGGTGATCTGAATCTGATTGCTCCCGACGGTTACGCCGTTCGGGAATTTTTCTTTCAGTGCCTGCTTGACGGTTCTTGCCCAGTCCTTTTGAGGAACGCCCGCAAGGATGTCCTCTTCAACCGAAACGACGGGCTTTCCCTTTTCATCCCGTCTGATAGCATATTCCATCTCCGTCTGTTGTCCGCGCGTGACCTCCCGCTCTATGGGTGCGGTCTTTCCGAACAGCTCGATGGTCGCATCCTCGCCGCCCATGCCCTTTTTCCACGTTCCGGCTTCAAGAATGGCCTGCCTGAGCGCATCCCGCGCCCTGACCAGCGCCTCGTAGTGGTCTGCCGCCGCGCCGCCTGCTCTTTGGGCTTTGCGTCGGGCTAAAAACTGCGTCAGCTTGTTGTAGACCCGAATCGGGAAGGATTGCTTCGCGCCCAGCAGGTCATATACCAGCGTCTCGCTGCCCGTCCTGCCCCATGCGCCAAGGGAAGCCATCAGCTTTTCCGTCGCCGCGGCGGCCAGCTCCTTGTTCACGTCACAGGGGAGACCCGCGTCCTCATAGGTCTTGCGGATTTCCGCCGCGTCTCTGTCCATCGCCTTTGTATCGCCGCGATAGGCCGCTTCCAGCGCCGCCTTTTCGTAGGCCGCATAGTTCTTCGTGTTCTCGATGTAGTGCGTCAGTTCGTGCATGACCACCTGTCGCATCTGTTCGCCCGCGCCGATTCGGCTTGAGAGAATCAGCCGTCCGTTCTCTCGGTCGTAGAAACCGCGAACCTTGTCTGCCAGCGGCATGACGATCAGCTCAAGCCCCGTCTTCTGTTTCAGGCTGCTGGCGAGCTTCTGCGTCACCGGGTCAAGGTTGCCGCGCGAAACGTCCGCGTTCAGATAGTCTTCCGCGCCGACTGCGCCGATACTGGCCTCCATCCCGCCCAGCTTGCCTTTCAGCTCTCCGCTTCTGTCCAGCAGATTCAGAATTTCCGTCTCCGGGTGCGCGCTCGCCTCGTCCATCCGTCCGGGGATTTGCGCCGCCAGCTCGCGGAAAAAGCCGCTGTCAAGGTCAACGTCCGCGCTCTTGCGGTTGACGCGGAACTGTGTGCCGTATTGGCGGTTCACCTGCGCGATTGTCCGCAGTCCCGTCGTGTGCAGCACCTCGGCAATCTGCTGTTCGTTCAGCCAGATGCGCTTTTTTCGAATGTCCCTGACCACCGGGGCGATCTCGTCCATCTCGCTCTGCGTCTGCTCCCGCTCGGTCTGCCTTTGGTATTCTTCCTGCGCCTGCTGCTCCCGCTCGGCGATTTCAGTCTCCGCCTTCCGGCGCGCCTCGTAAGCCTCCGGGTTTTGCAGCGCTTCCCGGCGGTCGTAAAGCGCCATCAGCCGCGCGCCGATCTCGTTCATCCGCGCGTCGAGCTGGCCAAGCGTTTCCTCGTCCATTCCCATGGCTTCCGCTTCCGTATAGCTCTGCGCCGCCGCGTAGAATTCTTCTTCCGCCGCCTGCTGCTGCGCGTCGAGCTGCGCAATCTCGTTGTCAATGGCCTGCATCCGCGCTTCCCGGTCGTCAAGCATGGCTTCCCGCGCCGCCGCGTCCTCCGCGACGACGACCTTTCTGCCCGCCTGTCTCGCCTCTGCCAGCCGCTGCGCCGCCGCCTGCTGCATTTCGTCCGTTCTGCGCGCGGCGACCGCGCCCTGCTCGTTCGCGGTTTTCTGGTTTTCGCCCATGCGCACGCGCGCTTCGGTCATTTCCTTCTGCCGCGTCAGGTCGCCGCGCATCACCGCGTCGCTCGCTTCCGTGAACTGCGCCCGGCTGTTGTCCGCCGCCGTCTGCGCCGCTTCCGACTGTGCGCGCGCCTCGTCGGCCTGCTGCTTGGCCTTTGCCGCGTGTTCCGCGCTGCCGCGCTCGTCCTGCCCGCTGATGATTTCCTCGGCAACCGCCTTGCTTTCCTTCTGCTGTCGCGCGTAGTCGTTGAGCAGCGCACAGGCCTGCTCGTCGCCCAGCGTCTTTGTCACGTCCATGATGACGTTTTCCACGTCCGTCCGCTTGCCGCTCATCAGGTCTTGCGCCGCCTTCACGCCGCGCAGCGTGCCCACGCCGCTTCCAACTGCGCCGGATAGGGAGAACAGCACCGCACCGATGGCGTTCTCCACCGCGCCGCTGACAACGCCCTCCGCCGCGCCCTTCACATCAAGATTCTTGGGGTTCAGCAGATTCAGCGCCATATTCAGGCCGTCCGTGAACGTGATTTCCTCGCCCGCGTCCACCTTGCGGAAGATTTCGCCCAGCGCGTTATCCGTCCAGTTCGCCGACAATCCTTCAAAGAATTCGTCGTGAACCACTTCGTCAAATTCGTTTTGGGCAAACGCCTTGCCAAACGCCTCGCCAAACGTCCGAATCGCCGCAAGGCCTCTGCAAGCGCCCGCCGGGTTGCGGATGATCCGGCTTCTCGCGGCCTCGGTGAGCGCGCTCATGCCCGTCATCCTGCCCAATACGCCTTCGAACGTGCCGATGTTCACCGCGCAGTCAAGCCCCGTGTTCACCGCGCCCAGATATCGAGCGGAATCAATGCTGTACCCCTTTTGCAGATACTCGTCAAAGTTGTTCTTGAACCCGACGACGCTGTACCCCGTGTTAAAGCCGATCAGGCTGTTGCCCGTCGCCAGCGTCGTTCCCGCCGCCACACCGGCAGAAACCACGTTGTAGGTCATGCTCTTCACGCGCCCGAACCACTTGAATTCATCCTCCGTCGCGTTCGTGCGCATGAATCCTTCCATCGTCGCGATGTCCCGGCGCACCTCCGCGCTGTTTTTGAGGAAATCCCCCTCAAAATCCATCGGGTCAATGCCGAGCTGGTATACGTCCGCCGCACCGGCCAGCGCCTTTCTCAGCGCATTGGCGTAGTTCTCGTCGAGCGTCCCGCTGGCCAGCGCGCTTTCGATGTCCCTTCGGTACTGCGTCCGACCATATGCGCCGTATTCGTTCTGGTATCGGTTCTGGATGCGCGCCGCGTTGACAAGCACCATGCCTTGAGAATAGCCCGTGTACAGGCTGTCCTTAAAATCCAGATACCATTGTTCGCCGCCCGCGCGGATGCCAGCGCCGACCATGTAGCTCGTGCCCACGCCCTGGCCGAAGGGAACGTCCAGCGCCGCCATTTCCTCATCGGTAATCGCCGCGCCCTGCTGGCTGATGCGGCTGGCCGCGCGTTCGCAAAGCGCGTTCATGTCCACGCCGCCCGTCTTGGCGTAGTATTCGTCCAGCGTCAGCCCCAGCGCAAGCGCCGTCTGCGTGTCCTCTTCGAGCAGCGCGTCCATCTGCTCCCTGAGCTGTGCCTGATAGTCGCCCGTGTCGATCACGCCCTGCGCGTCGAGGTTCAGCTTCACGCTGCTTGAATCAAACGGACTGACCGCATTTTTGCTCGCGCCCGGCCTGAAATAGTCGTCCACCGCCGCCAGCCGCCCGACGTAGCCCATGTCCGCGTTCAGCTCGTCCTGCCCTGCCTGCGCGTTCTGGCGCACCAGCGCGAGCTGTTCCTCGCTGGCCGTTCCCTTGAGCGCCGCCGCGCGCGCGTCGCTGAGCGTCTGCGCGCTCGCCTCCTCCTGCGCCCTGCGCATGTCGGCCTTGTCGGTCAGCAGCTCGTCTCTGGCCGCGTAGATGCTTGCCAACTCGTCCATCGCGTGTTCGTCCGTGGTGAGCAGGCGCTCCATCAGCGGCAGCTCCGCGTCGCCGCCCAGCGTCCCCGTTTGCTCCATCGCCTCGGCCTGCGCCGCCCATACGACCATCTGCGCCATCACGTCGCCCCGCAGCTCGTCCGGGAAGGAATCGCTCTTCATCACGTCGTACAGCGTCTTGACCGTCTGCCCCTGCGCCGCGATGTTCCCGTAGGTCACCGCGTCGGCCATGTCGTTTCCGAGGATAATGCGCTGGCTGTCCGCTTCCGTCAGCGTGCCGATCATTCGCCGCGCGTTCCCGCTCTCTGCCAGCATGCGATCCAGTTCATCCTTGCCCGCGCCCTCGATCTGGTCATACCGTCCCTTGAGCAGCGCGTCCGCCGCCTCGCCGACGGTCTGCGCCTCGTGCATGCGAATTTCCGCGCCTGCTTCATCCGTGCGCTCCATGCCTCCCTCTTCGAGGGAGGTGTCAGCGGAGCTGACGGAAGGAGTTGTCGCCATCCATTCCGCAAAGCTCATCCCGCCCTGCGCGACGATCCGCTCTTCCGGGGTCATCTGAACGGGGCCTTGCACTTCCGACGCTTTGCCGCTCTTATCGTCCTTCCCCTTGGCCGCCGTCGGGAAGCCCGGCGCGGTCGATGCCGTCATCGTTTGGGAAACAATCCGGCTCTGTGCCTTCGCCTGCGCGGGGCTTTCGGCCTTTTCCTGTTCCTCCTGCTCGGGCACTTTCCCGGTCAGTCCGCTCCAAAATCCCGGCTTCTTCTCTTTCTTCCGGTCTTCCTCGGTCGCGCGCGCTTCGTCTTCCGCCTCGGCGGGTGCGCCTTCTGCGCTTTCGGAAGGCGTTTCCCCGCCCGTGATGCCCGTGTAGGCCTTGTCCAGCGCCGCCGTCAGCTGGCTTTTCGCATAGTCGGAGTAGGCGCTTTCCTCGATCTCCTGCCGCGCCTTGAGGTAGGCCGCCGCGTCTTCCTTGCCGTGCTTTCCGTCTCCGTAGAATCGGCTCGCGTAGTCCTCTGTCGCGTCCCTGTATTCTTCTTTGGTCAGGTTCGCGCTTTCAAGGAATGTTCCAACGCCGTCCGTGCTTTCACCGTAGAAGCGGCTGCCCTCGGTCTGCGTCAGCGTCTTAAACGCCTTTGCCGCCCGCGCGCGAAGCGTGTCGTCCGCAATGGCGTTGATGCCGCGAATCACCGTCGCCGCGTCCGCCGTATTGGCGTTGATGCTCTGTCCGTCAAAGCCCATCAGGGACATTTCGGCCAGCTCCAGCATGGCCGTGTTGCGCGCATTGGCGTTCTTCTGCCGCGTTTCCTGCTCGCTGTCAATCTGCTTGTTCAGGCTTTGCTTCAGCTTCGTCTGTCCGGAAATGGTCAGCTCGTTGTTCAGCGCAAGCTTCATGCCTTGAAGGGAACCGCTGGTCTTCCCGGTCATGTCCATGACCGATTCGCCCTTGCTGTTCTTTTGCAAGCCGTATACGCCCGTCAGGCTCGGCTCGTCAAAGCTGGGCGTCTGCGCCGTCTTCATCGCCGGGCGTTCGGTATTCGCATATGCTTTTCCGATTGCGCCCGCGCTGTAATCCTTCACCGCCGATTCTTCCGGCTTTTCGATCTGCGCGTTCTGCTCGTCGTCCTTCTTTTTTCGGTCATTCCACTTGCTCATAGGCTCTCCTTATCCGTATGAAATCGCGTCAACGTCGCTGCTTGCCTTTTTCTTTCTGCTGCTTCCGCCGCTCCCCGAACTTCCTGAACCCGTCGTGCTCGTCGTGTGGCTCGTCGTGTCGGTCGTGCCCGTCGTGTCGGTCGTGCCGGTCGTCTGCTGGGTGCCGGTCGTCTGCTGTCCCATCGCGGCGGAAATGGCCGTCAGGTAGTTGCTGTTGTACTCCCGGCGCTGCGTGTCCTTCAATTCCTGCACCTTCGCCGCCAACTGGCTGGCAAAGTCCGTGTTCATCCGTCCCTGCGTCTGGCTGTTCTGCTGCGCCGCCTGCGTGATCTGGTCTTGAATCTGCCCGGTCTTGCGCGCGTTCTCGTCCGTCAGCTCCCGTACAGCCTTCGCCAGCGCGTCGCCCTGATTGGCGAGCGTTTGCAGCGTGTAGCTGCTCCTGCCCATGCCCCGGTTCAGAGCCGCCGTCTCCACGTTCGCCTGGCTCTGGCGGTAGGCGCTGTTTTGCTCGTCGATGGCGCGCGTCAGGTTGGCCGCAAGGTTCGCGATCTCCTGCTCCTTGCTCAGCTTCGTCGTTTCAAAATTCTGCTGGCTGGCCTCGATCCCCGCGTTGAGCTGCGGCCGCAGCAGGTTTTCCGCAAACGCCGCAATCTCCTTGTCCGTCATGTTCCCGGCCAACCCGCCGAGAATCTGGTTCAGCAATTCGCTGTCCAGCAGCTTCTTTGTCGTGCTCTGGCTCTGGCTTTGGCTCTGGCTCTGGCTGTGCTCTCTGCTGCTTGTCGTCGAGGATTGAAACGTCTCCGTCGTCGTTCTTTTCGCCATGTTCTCACTTCCCTTCCAGCGCGTCTAACCGCTTTTTGATCTTCTCGATCTCCGCGTCCTTGAGCCTGTCCGCGTTCCAGCTCGCCATACAGAAATCGCGCAGGAACATCGTCAGGTTTCGAACGTATGCCGCAAGCGTCCCGCCCGTCTCCTGCGGAACCCTCGGTTGCTTAAATGCCATGCTCACACCTCGTCAAGCGAATATTCCGCCTGCACCCCGCCGTAAATCCGCCAGCCCGCCGCCTTCGCGTGGCTTCTGATTTTCAGCTTCATCCGAACGCCGCTCACCTGAATCTTCACCCGGTAGTCCTTCCTCTGCCTTTGCAGCAGAACCACCCGCGTCTTTTCCCTGCGCTCGGTCTTGATCGTCATTTCAATCGGCACGTCGTTTTCGTCCGCGTCGGCGGTAAACCGCAGCACAAAGTCGCGCTTCATGTAGGCCTTGCCCAGATCGAGCCACGGCGTTTCCCACAGGCATTCCATCGGCGCGCCCAGATAGCCGCCGCTTTCCGGGTCGCCGTAGCGCAGCACCTCAAACGGCTCGTCCGCCTGCGTGAAGTACACCGTCCCGCCGACGGAAAAGAAGTCTTTGACGCGCATACCCTTTCGAACCATGAACGTCCCGCGCTCCGTGTCGTATTCGAGCACCGTGTTGTTTTCGCTCAGAACGTCGCTCTCGCTTTCCTTGATGCACATCGCCAGATAGTAGATGTGGTTGCATACGCAGGCTCTCGCCGCGCCGTCCATCCCCTCCATGCGCATCCGCATCGTTTCATACAGCGCGTCCCGGCTGAGCAGCCGCAGCGTGTTTCCGTCGTACAGGCCGATTCCGTTCTGCGACAGGTACAGCATGCTCGTCCTGTCCGTGCAGATGCTCCGCTCTTCGACGGGTCCATCCGTGCCGTAGGCCTCCGTGATCGTGAAGCTGCTCGGGTCGGTGCCGCGAATTTCGAAGATCGTCTGCTCCTTCACCGCCAGCAGATACCCGCCGAAGGGTTCCAGCGCGATAAACTTGTCGCCGTCCCATGTCGGCTGGTTAATCACGCCGCCGCCCAGCTCCGGTGTTTCAGCAACATTCGTCCAGTTGAACGGGTCGTATGGCCGCGAATAAAAGATGCTGTCCGGGTATCCTTCCGCGCCCGTTCCCCAGATGCGCTCTGCGTGCCGTCCCAGCGTCGCGAACTTCACCTCGGCGTATGCGTCGCCAATCGTCAGCGCCTTCTTTTCTACCCGAAGGTCGCTTCCGTATACCGCGATCATGCCGTCCTTCGCGTTGGAGAGGATCAGGATATCCACCGTCGCCCCGCCCTCCGTCGTCTCGTAGGTGACGGAAGACCACACGTCGCTCTTGTACCCCTCCGAGCGCTTCACCCAGCCCTCCGTTCCCATCGTGTAGGTGTAAATCGCGCCGCCCGCAGCCGCAACGTACACGTCCGCGTCGTCCGGTCTCGTGCGCCGATAGAACCGCGCCAGCGTCTCAATCTGCGCGCCCAGCGCCGGAAACGCGCGGCTCGTGCCGTAGCTCGAAGCCAAAAGCCCGCGCTCCGTGCGGATGTTCTGCGCAAGGTAGGCGTAGTCGGTGTTGATGTTCGTGTCGCCCGCCGCCTGATATACGCCCTTCGGCGTGGGGATTGTGAACCGCCCCTGATAATCGCTGTCTGAAATGCTCATCTGCGATACCTCGCGTCCGTGACCTCGTATAGATGCTCAAACCGCGTCACGCTGCCCATGCCCTGCGGCCTGATCCGCTGCATCGTCTGGTAAAAACTGTTCTGGTAGAACTGCGCCCGGCTCTGCTTGGCCAGATTCCCGCTGGACAGATGGCGGTAACAGATGTAGTCCGCAAGCGCCGCATGCGCATATTCGGGGATTTGCGGCTCGTCGTCCCCGTCCTCCATCGGGTAAAACGCCACCTCGCATACGGCGCGCAGCGTCTTTCCCGCCAGATCGTCCCGCCAGACGTGCAGCCCGCGCCCGTCCGGGTCAAGGTCGTAGCCCACGTCGTAGCCGTATTCGTCCCGCAGCTCCACCACGCGCGTAGCCAGCATCCCCGGAACAGGCGCGTTCCCTTTCTCGTCCACATCCGTATAAAAAATCCGGCGCGGTTTCAAGTACTCGCGAACCGCGATGTCGTAGCCCATGTTCGCGTATACCTTGAAACTCTCTTCGTATTCGCTCACGTCCTCCGCGTCCTCGTCCAGTTGACGAAGCGCGTGCGCGATGATTTGGCTCAGCGTCATGGGCTATCCCTCCTTAAATCTTGCCGCAGTCGCGCAACAGGTTGTACAGCGGTTCGGGCATGTCAAGCGTCTCGCCCTTCATAAAATAAAAATTCACGCCGTTCAGACCGACAAACTGCACGTCGTCGCCGTCGCCCGGAATCTTCGGGATGTTCACCTTGACGGTCTTGTAGGTTTCAACGCCAACCTTTGCCATCATCTTCTTGATGTTCGCCTTCGTCGCCTCGCACTTGTCCTTGAGTACGGAGCTTGCCATCTTCATCGTCGTAGTGGTATTGAGATTTTCCATGTTTGTTCTCCTTTCGATCTAAAAGAAAAAGGCGGGAGCGTCCTCACACCCCCGCCGATCATTAGGCGGTAAATCCGCACTCGATGCGAACCGCGAACTCCGGCTGCAACAGCTTCGCCGCGAAACCGTCCAGTTTCCAGCCGACCGTGGAAATCTGGTCGAGCGGGTCAGCCGTGCCCGCGCTGCCCGCAGTCTTGACGATGACGCGCGGCTTTGCGCCCTTGAGGCTCGTCAGGCCGTAGGCATAGCGGCCAAGCACAATGACGCTCGCCACGTCCGCGCCGCTCGCACCCGCGCCCTCAAAGATTTTCGCCTCGGTGCTCTCCACAAAGCGGATGCCGAACAGGCGGCCAACCTCGCCCGTGTAGATGTTCTCCTTGTCCTGATACTCGCTCACCTTGACCCACGCATCGTCCTCCTGCAGGTCGTATACGGTGTCGGGGCCAACGATGGCGACGTAGTAGCCGTTGAACTTCTCCGCGAGGTTCTTCTTGAGCGTTCTGACCGCCTTGCGCAGTTCGAGGCTGGTCAGCTTGTCCGCTGCCGTCAGCTGAGCGCGCGCCGTCTTTCCGCCCGCATAGATGACGTTGGTGCAGGTCGCAAGCTCCTCGCGCACGAGCGCGTCCACGCTGCGCGCGCCCGCGTTGGCGAGGCGCTGAACGCGGCGGGTGATGTTCTCGTCAAGATGCACCATGTCCAGCCAATCGCTGCACTTCGCATGGTCGCCGAACTGCTTAATGGTGGTCGTGACCGCGACCTCGGCAAGCATCTTGCCGTCGCCCGGGTTGCCTTCCTCAAGCGCCGTCGTCTTCGCCGCGACCGGAATCATCTTGCGCATGTTCATCGTGATACCGCTGTTCATCGGCATTCGGTAGTTTTCGCCGAACTGGAGATGAACCAGATTCGGTTCAAACGTCCGCAGCAGCTCGCGGTTGTAATAGGTCTGCATGCCCGGCGTAAGGCCGGTGCTGGTCGTCATGTTGGTGTTGGTGTTGGTATATGCGTTCGCCATAAAGCGTCCTCCTTAAAATCTGACGCGCTTGCCCTCCATCATCATCTCCTGCGCTCTGTCAGAAAAACGGGCAAACTCCGCGTCTGTCATGTTCTCAATCTTGTTCTCTTCCGGCACATTGCCCGCGCCCGCCGTCTTTGCCGTCGGTACGCTGCGCCGCTTGGCCGGCGCGGCCTCCTTCGGCGCGGCCTCGCGCTGCAAGTATGCTTTGGCGGCCTTGCGGATGCTCATGCCGCTGTTCACATCCTGCTTGACCTGCTCATCGCCGGAAAAAGCCCGAAGCTCTTCCATCGTCCAGCCGTCGTCAATCAGGCTGTTCAGCCCGCTTGTGATCTCCGCCTCGCGGTTTCCGGCCTGTCCGGCCGCCGCCTTTTCCCGCTCTTCAACAATCTTTCGCGCGGCCTTCTCGCTGATGTCCGCGTCGCCCTTGGCAATCTTGCTAGCCTGATAGCTTCTGAGCGCTTCGGCAATCTCATCCTCGGTCATGTCGCCCGACACGCCGCGTACCTTCGCGGAGAAGTCCAGCTCTTTCTGGAATCCCTTCCTCTGGTTCGCAAGCGCCGACGCAATCCGTCGCGAAAACTTGTCCTTGTCCCCGTCCGGTTTCTGCTCCTGCGTTTCCGGGGCGCTGTCCCCCGTCTGTTCAGCCGTTTCTTCTTCCGTTTCCGAAGCGCCGGTCAGGTTGTCCATGAGGTCATCCAAGCCGATCTCGTTGCTTTCCTGCGCGTCGTCCGCAGAACCCATCATCATATCGACCGCATTTTCAAGCTCATCCATGTTCGGTATCCTTTCTTTTCGCGCCTTTCCGCGTTGTCATTCAAGCAGGGTTGTCCTGCGTCGAATCTTCACTTTGCAGCAGCCCGCTGTAATCTACGCCCTGCCGCTTCTTTTCGATTTCGGCGGGCGTTGCGTCCGCCTTCCGGTATTCGCCGATTACCGCCTGCATGCCCTGATTCTGCGCCGTCAGCGCTTCGATCTGCGCCTGCATCTGCTCGATCATGGCCTGCTGCTGGCTGTTATTTTTGACCATCTTGAGTACGCTGCTCTTCGTGCGGTAACCCTCCATCAGGCTAATGACCGATTCCGGCGGAAGCGCCTGACCGGCCTGCCCGCAAATCTGCGCCACCTGCATAAGGAACTCGTTGTCCGCCTGAATTTGCAGCGGATTGTTTTTCTGCACCTGAACGCGAACCGTGTAGGCAGGCTTGGGCAGCTTTCCGCCCTCGCGCGTCGGGGCGATCAGCTCAACAATCCTGTCCTTCATGTTTCCGCTGGAATCCCAGCCGCCGACGATGCGCACCCTCCTGTCCGCGTCCAGATAGTCGCTCAGCACCCACAAAATCTGTTCGACCATCCGGCGGAAGGCGTTCTTGAACCGCTCGGTGTGCCAGCGCGTCGTTTTGCCGCCTGCTTCCTGCAAAGCCTGAATGGCCGCCGCAGCCGTCACGCCGAGGCCGCCCTCGCCGCGTGAGAACTGGTTCTGTCCGCAGTCCTGCTTCATGCTGTCCACCAGATATTCAAGCGTCGTGTACACCTGATTGTTGATGGGGTTCGCCTGTACCGTCTGCATGGCCTCGCGAACATCGTTGCCTTCCCATTCGATGATCGTCTTGCGCATGTCGGCCACGTCGTCGGGGTTCACGCCGCTGCCCTTGCGTACAAAGATGCGCTGTACGCTGCTTGCGCGCGCGTTGTCGTCGATGTATTTGAGCATCCGGTCAATCGCCGTCTGCGTGTCGATGTAATCATGCACAAGCCCTGTGCCGAACGGCCTGCGCCATACCGACCGATACTTGTAGAGCACAAACGGATATTCCCCGTGCGCGTATACGCCCTCCGGGTAATCGCCTTCCTTTACGCCGCCGAAGCACAATTCCGTGCTGTACAGCAGCGCGTGACCGGCCATCTGCGCCATGTGTACGCGGTTCTTTCGCGCCTTTGCGTCGTACCGCTTGTACCAGAATTCAATGAGCGTCGTCCGGCTGTCGCCGTCCACAACGTCCTGTGCCGCGATTTCCTGCGCGTCGTCCACATGATCGCCGTGCACATACCCGCGCGCATGCGGGTAGTGTTCCTCCACCCATGCGACCGTGGTATGCGTCACCTTGAAACAGGCGCGCCCGTCCTGAATGTTCTCCTGCGTCGGGTCGGGGTAGAAGTCTTCCGGATGCCACGCAAGCACGGAAACCATGCCGTTCCCGTCGTCCGCGTCGTCGTCCCAAAACACCTGTGCAATGCCCGTGCCCGTAACCGCCGCGTCCTCGATGATCGTCTGGTATGCTTCCGGCCATGCCGACTGATAGAGAACGAAGCTGACCACATCGCTCATTTCCTCCGCGCTGTTGGCCGTGTCCTCGCGCTCCGGCAGCATGAGCGCCTCCGGCATGTTGTCGATCTGGTCTGCGATCACGTTGTCGATACAACTGTTAAGCGTGTTGGACGGCGGCGACGTGGCGCTGCGTTCGTTCTGCCGCAGGGCGCGCATTGCCCGCGCGTCGCGCATCTCATGGTGATCGTCCCGCAGGTCGTCTACAAAATCGTCAAACAGGCTGTATGCGCGGGAGACGAGCGCCTTTTGCTGCTCGTCAAGCGGCTGTTCGTCCGCGTCGCGCGGCGCGCTCTGCCGAATATCGCCCGGCGGGGAATCTCTCTTTCTCTTATTCATGCGTCCTCCTTAATCCAGCGGGTTCCATACCGGCTTCTTCTTCACCGGTTTCAGCAATCTGGGCGCAATCGGCCTAGACATGAGGAAATACCGCGTCTCGTCGTAGATATGATCCTCGCCCGCCGTGTCGATGTCTTCAACCTTGTGCTCGTCGTAGCACAGCGTCGGAATCGTGCGGATGAAGTCTTTGCATGTGCTGAACACATACATCATCGGCCTGCCGTCCTCGCCAAAGCGCAGCCGCTCGTGAAGCTGCATCTTGCCCGGCATGCGCGTGTTGTCGCCCTTGCGGAAGATTACGCCGTTGAAGACCTTGCGAATCTGTTCTTCCACGCTCGTCCCTCGGCTCTCGTCCCAGATGGCCGGGTCGGCAATGCCCGTGATGTGGATTCCCTCTTTGAACTCCGGTTCGAGCCAGTCCGCCATTCTGGCCGCGATCTCGCCCGGCGTAATCATCAGGCCGACGTTCGCCTCGCCCGCCTTGCAGCCGTACAGCTCCTTGTATCGGTAAACCCGCCCGTCCGGGTCAACCGCCCACGCGCCCAGCGAAAACGGCCTTGAAAAGCCGTGGTCAAAGCTGACGTACCGCGTCCAGTTCAGCGGAATGTCAAACGGGTCAATGACATGCGTATTCTTCCCGTCCGCGTAATGCGCCGGGTCGTTGGTGAACTCGGGGAACGCCTGCCCCTCGAACGCATCCCACTTGCCGTAGAGCAGCGCGTCCCGCAGCTTGGAAGGCTTGTTCTGAAGCTCGACGATGTACATCTCGTCGATGTGCGGGTTGTCGTAAACCGTCGCCGGGATGTATTCGCAGACCGACTTCTTGGTTTTCATCTTCCCGTCCTGACCCATGATCTCCGTGTTCTTGACGACCGTGTGCGTTCCCACATCCGTCGAATCGACGAACCGTGCCTTGACCCAGCCGTGACCGGGCCCGCCGGGGTTGCTCGCGCACCGTACGCAGGGATGAACGCCCAGCCGCTTCGGCGCGCGCAATCTCGTCTTGATGTAGTTGTACATGCCTTCCGAAAAGTGCGTCAGCTCGTCAAAGTACAACCATTGGATTTCAGCGCCCTGATACTTGATCGTGTCGCCCTCGTCGCTCAGGTGGCAAAAACGCGCCGTGCTTCCGTTGACGAACCGCATCTCATGCGCGCCCGCGTAATACTGCCCCAGCGATTCCGGCACAATCGAGCGCATGGTTTTGATGAGCGTCTGTTCCAGCTCCGGAAACGTCCGACGGAATAAGTATGCGTTCGTCCCCGGATATTTCAGGCAGCGGACAAACGCATCCCAGCAGATGGCGTAGCTCTTTCCGCCGCCCGCCGCGCCGCCGTACAGCACCTCTCCGCTCCGGCTCGCGTGAAACATCCGCTGCTTCTTCGTCGGCACATAGTCAAACGCAATCTGGCTCACTCGGCAATTCCCTTTCGTATTCACGAAGCCATTCGGGCACCTTTCCGATGGGCGCGATTCCCTTTACTCTCGAAAAGATGTTCTTCTTTTCTCCTTGCTTCATCCGGATTCGCGTAATCAAATATCGGAACTCGATTTCCTCAAAATTGTGAACGCCGATGAAATACATCGCGCTGATATCCGCGCCGCCGTACTTCACAGCATCGCCTTTCCCAATCTTCCGAAAACACACCCTATGCCCGCGCGCGTTCGAAATCTCGTTTTTCTCAAAAGAAAACGGGTAGCAGAATTTCAGCGCGTTTGCCATCTTGCACTCCGCGATGTCCTTTTCGTCCTTGTAGAACACATAGATGTCCTGCCCGCGCTCAGATGAGTTCTCAATCTTGTTGAAGATGTGCATGAAGGCCGCATCATATCTTTCGCTCTCTATGAAATTCTCTCCATCCATGACGAACCATTGTTCATTCCGGTCTGCATCCAGCCCAGCAGTAAAGCTAAACAACATGATTTATTCCTCCTCATCCTCCGGCATGTTCACATCGAAACCGCCGCCCGTGAACGTGATGTTGATACCCCGCTCCTCTTCCTTCGGCGCTTTGATGCCCGCACGATCAAGCGTATCGCGGCTCGCGTTCTGCCACAGATATTGGAATTGCGGTTCGTACTGCGTTTCAAGAATCTCCTCGTTTCGGTCAAGCGCTTTCTCTGCCTGTTCCAGCACTCGAAGCTGTGCCGCAGCCAGCCGCGCTTCACGCAGTTCCTTCATCCTCTCCGCAAACTCCGCTCTGTGCAGTGCATTGTAAATAGCTGTCCTACTGACACCGTAGGCTTTCGCGATCTCTTTGACCGTCTCTCCCTCGTCAATATACCGGCGCACAACCTCGGCGCACTGCTCATCTGTAATCTTCTGCCCGTGCGGCGGTGTTCTCGCTTTGTTCTTACTCATGCTCGCATTCCTCCTTTTTTCATCCTTACCCATGAGTATAAAAAAATTTCCAGAACGCGCTTTCGCTCTGGAAATGTTGGTTTGGCTTTTTCTCTGTTCCCGATTTTCCTCTCGGTTTCCCCCGGTAGGGGTACGCCCGCCGGTCGGGGAGGCATATGATATCGCGGGTAAAGCCCGCGCGCAGGTGGTCAATTCGGGGTTGGGGGTGGCCTCTTTGGAAATCTCCTTTCAGATTTCGCGCTCTGTGCCGTGTGCGTGTGGTGCGCTGGTATACGCCCTGCGCGGTGGCGGGTTATTAACCCGCTATCCTCCGGCAGACTATCATATATAATGTTGATTTTTCCGCCGCGAACAGCTCCGGCGCGGCATAATCTGCGGCATAATTGCCCAGTATCCCGGCGAAATCGCTACCATATAATGAGGGATCGCCCGCCGTCGGTGCTGGCCGTCATCCGGTCGGCCGCATCTGATAGAGGATCAGCCCCCAGCCCCCGCCCAGATCGGCGCGTGGTGAAGCCTCCCCAGCGTCTCCAGCGTCCCCGCCATCCTGTCGGCTCTCCCCTGCGTCCCTGCATCGGCCTAGCCGCCCGCCGCGCTGCTCGTCGTCTGTGCCTTGTTGCCGAGCATCTGCATATAATGATAGCGGCCGCACAGCCTCAGCCGTACAGCCGCCGAAAATGTCATAATTACGTATAATCGCCCGTAGGCCGCGGGACGAGGTCGCGGACTTCGTCCCCGCGTCCGAGGACGATTATACAATATCATACTGTCAAGCGTGGCGCAAGTGACACACCATGACAGGAGTGACAGACCCAGAGAGCGCAAAAAAGCCCCGACGAGGGCAAGCCCCGCCGGGTGAACGTGTCAATCGGTCGTCGAGCTGGACGGCGTGAAGCCGTCGCGCTGCATGCGCTCTTCGCAGGCCTGCAAGATATAGTCATGCAGAGATTGCCCTGCATCAGCGGCAGCCGCGCGAACAGCGCCGCCGTCTGTCTTTGTCGGCCTTATCATTATACAATCCTTTGTGCGGTTGTGCTTGACAGCCGCCCGAATTTGCGCCTCTGTTGCCATGTGATCACCTCCAACCATATATTACCACGCCGCTCCGAATAAGTCAACTTGTATAAGCTGCACAAATCCCCATAGTATAAGCTAGCTTTTATTTGTCGAATATTCCGGTATTGCCATATTGTACAAGCTAGCTTATACTTAGGCCATCAAAAGGACAGCGGACAAACCGCAGGAAGCACAAGGAGGAAACAATTATGAAGTACATCATCTGTTACGAGCGCAACAGCGTCTATCAGTGCATCGGAGTGAACGCACAGACCGCAGAGCAAGCCGCCGCCTACTTTGCCCAGTACAAGCCCAGCGCCCGAATACTTGGCATCAGTGAGCGCATGGAGGATAAACCCGGCCGCCCCGTTATCACGGTTCCAGATGATTTCAAGTAAGCCGAAACGCCGCCCCCTTCGGGGCGAGCGTCCGCCGGGGATCGCCTCCCGGCGCTGATGATGGCAGGCGACAAACAACACATGAAGGAGAATCACTATGAAGGCTTTTGCCGCAACGCGCGAGCAGCGCGACGAATTGGAAGGGCTTGCCTATTGGATCGCTGACCGAGCATGGAGCCGGGAGCGTGGCGAGCTGGACGAGTACGAGGACAGCCGAACGGACAACACCATCCGCGCCATCTTTGACGCGCTGGATCGGCTGGGCGTCCCGTACTGGGTGCAAAACGCCGTGTGCTGCTGGGCTGAGAACTGGCGGCACACGATGAGAGAGAATCTGCGCGACGCAATGCGCGCAGAACAGATCACACTTTGACAGAGGAGGCTATCACAATGAGAACAAATTATTTTACCGGCTGCGCCGATCTGCAGGCCCTTAAAGCCCGATATCGCGAACTGGCGAAGCAGTACCATCCCGATCTACACCCGGAGCTGGGCGACGAGACCATGAAGGCCATTAACGCAGAGTATGACGAGCTGGCCGCGCGCCTCTCTCATGTTGCCCCGGATGGACGCACGGAGGCAACCGCCGAACAGGCGCGAGACGCTGCCGACATGGCGACCGCCTACCGCGAGGCCGTCTATAAGATCATCCATCTTGACGGCCTAGAAATTGAGCTGTGCGGGGCGTGGCTGTGGGTCAGCGGCGACACCTACAAGCACCGCGACGCGCTCAAGGCCGCCGGTTACAAGTGGGCGAGCAAAAAAAGGATGTGGTATTGGCGCGCTGAAGAGTACGCCGCGACCCACAGCCGGAGGAAGAAGAGCATGGAATACATCCGCGAGAAGTACGGCAGCGAGCGCGTGACCGGTGCATACCGTTACGCCCTCGCGCAGTAAAGGAGGCTGCAAGCATGGAAAACGCTTTTTCCTTTGATTTCTTTATCTACTCCCGCCCGGCGGGGGAAAGACGCTTCACGCTCACCGATCTAGCGCGCGGCACCGTCGGGCTAGGTAAGTTCTACGCCCCGCGCTACCGCGCGGAGCATCTGGAACAGCTCAAAAAGTGGCTTGACTGCGCCGCCGCCACTTACCCCGGCGCAGTCTTCCAGCTTCGGCGGCTGGACGGAAAAACCGTCGTATACACGACGCACTGAGCGAGGTTTTCCACCCTGCCCGGTATCTGGGCAGGGAAGAAAGCCCCGGCAACGGGAAAACAAGGAGGTAAATAAAAAATGTTTTGGTTTCTCTTTTCCGTGTCTGCTGCCATTCTGGCGGCCTGTGTGCCCGTAATGAGCCACATGTCAACCTTTGGAGGTGCTGACGATGAGCTATAACACCGATCACCTCTATCAAATGAGCGCGGAAGACGTTGACAGCGCGCTGTCTGCGTTTGCGCGCCGCGCCGCTCACCATCAAGAGGGCTTTCGGCTGCTGATGGCCATCAAGACCCGTTCCGGTCTTGTCGGTCGTATCTTTGACCGCCGAAGCGTCGAGGCCGTGCAGAAGGCCGTTGGAGCCGGTTACGCTGTGTCCTACTACATCCGGGATTACAGCAACGGCCACCCTCGAACCCTGCTTATTGAGAAGCTCGACGAGCAGGGGCAGAAAATTCCCGGCTACCGCTGGCATTGGTATTTTGAGCTTGCCAGCGCGCAAAACCCGCGCTTGACCGCTGAAAAGCTGGAAGAGCGCTTGGCCTACTACCGCGATATGGCCGCGCACTATCAAAAATGTGCAGCCGAACTACCGCGGCTCGTCAACCAGTACAACGGCGCATGCGACTATCTGCGCACCGTTCGCGACGAACTGAGCAAAATTTTAATTTACGCTGAATAATGTTAATGCTATAATATAAGCGCAGCCCATCAAGGGGCAGAAAGGACGAAACACCATGAAGAAGTTAAAAATGCACGAGGTTATGACCCCCGCCGCGTATGAAAGCCTAACCGCCGCCGAGCGCCGCCTACAGCTCAAAGTTGAGCAGGCCAAGGAGTACAGCGGATGGCGCCGCTTCCCCGGCACTTGCGGCGCATTGCTCGAGTACATCCCTGATGACTGGTGGGGCAAGTACAGCGCCGAGCACATCGGCGAGGTCATGCGTCTGCTGAAAGCTGCCTACGATGACGGGCGACAGTACCCGAGCCCGGACGAGTGGGAGCGCCGGAAGGATTAAAAAGAGAGAAGCGGAAGATCACTCTCCCGCTTCTCTTTGTAGCATCCACGCTACTAAACAATCCAATATTTCAACCCCACATGGAGACGTTGCCATCTCCAAGACACATTTATTATACATGACATATTCGCGGATGTCAACCCTTTTTTGTTCTCTGCCCAGATTTCTCTTGCGTTTCTCTTGCAGATTCTTCCCGTTTTGCGCTGCTGATGTCTGTTTCCAATTTATACCGAGCAATGAGTTCTTCCCGCAATTTTTCCGCCGCGTTGTAAGCATCTTCCGCGCGGTCGAACGTCCCTTTGGCGTGATACTGTTTGCCCTTATAATAGACCGCCGTATAATACCGGCCACTCGGCATCTGCCAAACGCCACGATACCCGGTTGTGTTGTTCTTCTGCGGTTTGCTTGAGCGCAATCTGGAAAAATTACACCCATCAAAACGCTCTAGTTTTTCGTTGATCGATTCGGCACTCAGGTTTTTTCTGCTTTTCTCCCGCCGATTGCATCCGCAACTGACCGTTCCGCTACTCCGCAGCCCGCGCGTCGCAACGTCTACGATGTTCCCGCAGTCGCATTTGCAGCGCCAGTAGACATATCTCCCGCCGTTTGATCCTATCCGTTCGAGCACCGTCAACCGCCCAAAACGTTGACCAACCAGATCAAGTTTCACGCCCTTCACCGCTCGATCAGCTCCTTCCTGCGCTTATATGATATCATAATACGGTTCGCCTTGCAATGTTACGCGCAAAAAAGCCCGGCCTTTAGCCGGGTTTATTTTTGCTGTTCGCCGCCCTGTATATTGCCGACTTGTACCGAAACGCCGTCCGCTTGTGGATTCCTGCCTCTGCGCATGCGGCCTTGAGCGGCCTGTCGTCGATGTAATACAGCCGGATAAATGCCCGCATCCCCTTGATGTATTCGCCCTGCTGGGGCTGATACAGCACGATTCTGTCAAGCGCTCGCAGCGCTTTCCGCTGAGCGCGCAGAAAAGCCGCATGCTTTTCATGCAGCTTTTCCTTTGCGTTCAAATCCTGTATCAATCCGGCTTCCAGCCCGCGCACCGCGCCGCGCTGTTTGGGCATCCCGTCGAGATCGCTTCCCTTCGCGCTCCGGTTATCGTACTTTTCCAGCTCGATTTTGTATTCATACGCCGCGAAAGAGCAATCAATCAGCGCTTGCGCGTCTTTTCTTTCTGCCCGCATTTCGCCCTCCATTTTGCTTGGTCGAGCCACGTCACGCCGACCGCCATAGCCTGCCACATGTCGCCGTGAAAGCCGTAAAATGTATCAGGGTTTGCCTTTGTTCCCCGTCCGCGCTCGTGATCGTGCCGCGCGAACCGTCGGATGAGCGAGGCGCGAATCTGCCCGTCCGCGTGCTTGGGCGCAGTCTCCGGAAGCGGCGGCAGCCCGTTCCGCTTTGTCGGGATGAGGCAAAACCGTTCGTCTCGCCGGAAGATCGACCCGACCATCAGGCCCCGAAGCGACGCCTGCCAGCTAAACCGGCCAAACGCCTTGATCGTCTCGATGGTGCTTTGCCCCATCACCGCGCCCGCCGCGCTCCTGTCCGTGCTGCTGTATCGCGGCTCGATGTCCTCGATGATGACCGCATCCAGCCCCGGCGCGTCTGCGATGATGGACAAGACCACATCGTTCCCCACCTTGTCCGCACTGAGGATTTGGTATTGATCGTCTAGGATGACATAAGCGCTTTCCGTCGTTCCGGGGTCAATGGCCATTATTTTCACCGTGCCCTCCTTTTCTGCTGGTCAAGCCAGCGCTCGTGACTGCGCTTTCTGCTCGTCCCCTCCAGGCAAGCCGTGTAGCGGTTTTCCAGCGCTTGCTTCCTGCCGTCGGCATACGCCTTGTATCTCTCGCATCCCGCGTGACAGCCGACCTCGCGGCTCGCACAGTCGCGGAATGGCGCGTCATTCATGGCTATCACCTTCCCACGATGTTCCCCGCCTTTCCGCTGCCGTCGGCTTGCGCAGCCAGCATCGCCATTCGGAACGCCGATTCGGGATCAATGCCGGTTGGCGAATCCCAACCGCATTTCGCGCAGACATAGCAAAATGCGGAATTACACAAATACATCAACTCCATGTCAGCCCCGCATCCGGGGCATTTCGGTTTTTCACTCATGGCTCTTTCCCTCTCTTTCCGCTTCAAGCTGCTCGATGCAGGCGAAAACGTCAAACATCAGCATTGTGCTACAACTCACGTCCCCGTAATATGGGCAAGCCTCGGAGCACTCACTCAAAATGCACAGGCTCACGGCTTTTTTGATCTCATCAGGCGCTTTCATCGTTCTTTCCCTCTCTTTCCGCTTCAAGCCGCTTGACGTATGCGAGCGCGTTTTTATGTAGCTTTTTTACGCAATTCGCGCTGGTACTCCTAAAATATGGGCAATCCAGAGTACAACATACCGCGTCACAAAGCCTAAGAGCCTGCTTTATTTCATCAGGCGTTTTCATCGCTCTTCCTCCGTTTCCGCTCCTTCTCGGTTGTCGGTTGGTGATTTTAATCATGGGTTTCCTCCACTGCATTTTTGAATCTGGCATAATCCTCAGCCCGTTCTTTGCTCAAAAAGGCTGGTTTCCAAGGATAACTCTTTGAAATCTTTTCATTGTCAAGTTCGTCTCGGAAATCTCCCACAGAGTATCTGACTTCGTCTTCTCCTTGTTGGTAAATATAGATGGATGATATTCGTTCTTCCCCATAACGACTGCGAGTTTCGATTTGATAAAGCGGAGTTTCGCATAGAAAATAACGTAACACTTTGCAAGAGCAAGAACAAGGTTCTGTAAGTTCTTTCCCAGACGGCGATTTGAAATGGATTTTCCTCTCGTCGTCGCACTTGTCGCATTTAACGCGCGCATATTCGTATTCGCAATCAACAAGATACGCGCATTTCTGAACATCTTTCAAAAGCTCTTTGAGCCGGGTGTGCCGAATTTCTTTAATCTTTTCGTCCCAATTCTTCTTGATGTGGCTCAATTCATTAATCTGAGCTTCGAGCCGATTGTTCTCATTTTGGAGGTTTTCAACCTGAAATTGCAGTTCTTTAAAAGTGCGGCGCCTCCATTTTTCAACAAATTGTTGGAACGCTTCATACGTTTCAGGATCACAGAAACACGGGAACTCTTCATCCGAATAATATTCGCTCATTGCTTTTCCTCCTTCGGCGGCTCCGGCTTCTTCGCATCCTTCTCCGCCGCCAGCTTTTCGAGCATGTCGGCGGCTTGAGACATTAAGATACTTCTGCAATTTGAGGATTTACAAAATGCGCAACTACGGCAGCTTATGATATTGCAGAGCCTCAGCGTCTTGGCCAGCTCTTCCACGCTCAACTGCGGAATTTCAGGCTTCTCTTCCGCGTATTTGCACACCTCCGGGTGTTCGCTCGTCGGGCATGCGTCGCCGCGATACGGACAATCGCCATTGGTGCAAACGCCTTCAAAATCGGCGTACCATTTACATTTCATCAGTCATTCCTCCCCAATCCATTTCAACTTGTTCGCCCTCAACGTAGGTTGTCTCTTTCTCGGCAATCCCGTTAAGATATTGCAGAAAGGCTTTCGTCTCCGGCGAATCGTGAATCAGATACATCATGTCATCGCACCAGTTTTTATACTGCTCATCGCGCTCCATCACGTTTTCGATCATTTCCCGGAGATCCTCTTCCGAAAATTCCGAGACGATCTCCTTCTCAACCAGATAGACCTCGATCTCTTGTATGTTCAGTTTGTTAGTGCTCAGTTCGTTTGAAAGCTCTTCTTTTGTGATGATTTCCACGTCGTCACAATACAAATCCTCGGAAAATCTGCCATTATAAACAATCAGCAGCCGATCATTCTCAAGCTCGCTGAACTTTGGAAGCGTATCAAGTCTAGCCATCCGTTATTCCTCCCACTGTTCCGACATCGCCGCAGCGATGCCTGGAAACGTCTTGCTCCTGATTCTTTTTGTCTCTGGGTCACACCATCTCAATGACTTACCATCTTTTTGGGCAAAATTGGCGCTCGCGCCCTCGCTGTAACCGCCAGGAAGTATATTCCCTTGTGATACAACATTCGTCGGATTCAATCCAGGCAGATTTTTGAGCCACAGACACGTTTTTTTGCGTGCGTTGTGACCAAATTGCCACGGCTGTATAATACAGTCAGGCTTGCGATAGTGTGTGGACATGTAACCGACCGGATTTTCCACGGCTATTTTGTCGATGTCTGCGTTCATAAGCGCCATGAAAAATTCTGCGGCCTTTATCCGCAATTCAGCTCTTAAAGCGGCTTTATCTCCGTATTTCGGGGAAAACCACCGATTACCCGAAACCGTCAGATATGTACACGGCGGATGCGCGATCAGCAAATCCCACTTGCCCACCTCATGCGTTTGTCCATCCATCGTCACCACTTGCCCCCCTCGACAGCCTTTAGCGCATCGCCGAGAATGTGCCATTCCGGATGACCGCCTGACGGCTCCTGGATGTCGCAAGAGTACGCCTCATGTCCTCTGGCGCGGAATGCTTTGCAGACCTCCTGCGATTCCTCACAGGCTACAAGCACCTTCATTTTCCGTGCCTCCATTCACGCCCTCGGTTAATCTCCATCTTCTTCTGCACTGCCTTGTCAATGTCGATGCCCAGATACCCAGCGGCAGACAGCGCCGTGATGATAACGTCCGCCAGTTCCTCGCGGAAGTGATCCTCTTCAAGCACCGATTCCAAAAGTTCCTGATTCTCCAGAAATACGCGAAGTGTTGCATGAACTCGTCCCAACTCTCGCTCGGTATTTACAATTTTGTAAATCTGCAAAAGCCCAGAATCCCTCACAACATCGCTATTCACCAACGTTTTCAGAAGATAGTCCCCGTCCCACAGCCCGTGTGCCACCGCGTCGCTGTAAATCTCATCGCGCAATTCGTTCAGCATGTTCTTTTCCTCCGTCAAAACAGAATCCCATCGTCACAGATGATCTCTCCGCGCCTCGCCGCCCGCTCCGCAGCGCGTCGTGCCCTCTCCGCCTTGTGCGCCCTCTCCGCCACTTCTCTCGGCTTCTGCGCAGCTCTGAAACAGGTATAACAGCAATACCAGTCAAACGCGGTGCCCGTGTGCGGTTTGGTCAGCTTGTAGGCGTAGCGCAGGCTCGCCACCGGGAAGGTCTTTCCACAGGTCTTGCAAACCTTCGACGGCATTTGCTGGTAGGCCGTCGCGTTGAATATGCTTCTTCCCGTCAGCATAGCACCATCGCCTCCTGAACAGGCGGCCGCTCGAACTCATCCTTTCGGAAAATCGTCACGTCGTTCATGGTCTATTCCTCCTCATCCAGATTGATTGTGATGCTCTTAAAATACTTGTGCCGTTCCTCTGGTGTCATCTCCCGAAGCTGTCTCGCGTATTCGTCCATGTCGTCGCTTGCCGCTTGCAGTCTCGGCGCATCCTGCATCCCGGCAATCATCTTCCTGTCCGCGTCGATTCGCGCCCTTACGTCGCCCGGCATCATCCGAATCTCCTTGTGCACGGCAGCCCGCGCCGCGAAACTGCGCTGAAAATTGCTGGCGATCACGCTCTCGCTCACGCCGTCATTGCTGACTGCCCACTCGTGAAGCTGACTCGGCGACCCGACGACCTCCTGCACCACCTCCGGCAGCTCTGAAAACCGCTCCGCGCTGTGATACGCGCTGTCCTTCATAGCGCGCTTGACCAGCCCCCAAGCGTTTTGAGGTGTCAGCTCAAAGCCGTGTACGGCCTGATTGATGACGTTCAGCTTCTCGCGGATTTGCCCGACAACCGGCGGGAATCCTTTTGTGTCGCTCGCGATAAATGCCTTTACCGCATCGCCGACAAGGCTTGCGTCGTCGTCGGCGAAGAAGCTGAGCCATACGTTGGTCATCGCCTTAACGTCGTTCTCGTTCATGTTTGCGTAAAATCTTGGATAAACCGCGCCGATGATTGCCAGAATGTCGCTCATCTCGGTAAAAGTCATGTGACACTCCCCCTGCATTTCAGCGATTGCAGCGCAAAGGGATTGCGGGTCAGCGCTTGTTCCGCGTCTCCCCCCGCGCCTGCGCTGCTATCAGCCGCCTTCTCCGCCCACGTGTACCCAGCGGCCTTCTCTTTGCGCAGAATCCCGCCTACATACCGCCAGTTCCGGCTTTTCTCCGGCGCGCCCTGCAACTTGTCGATGGCCTTGAGCAGATTGTTTGCCCCGTGTTCCGCGCGCAGGCTGTCCATGCAGTCCTGATCGGCCAGCGCAGAGACCGGCAGCCCCACGCGGCGAGCGGCCTTCTCCGTTTCGGCCTGCTCCTGCCGGATTTCCCGCAGTTCGTCGTCCGTCAGGTCGTAAGAGGGGTTTGGGGTACTACTATCGTACTCACTCTCTATCTCTCTCTCTACCTCTTTCTCTCCCTCTTTCTCCTTGCGGTTTTGTTCTTCGTTTGTTTTTGTTTTGTTCTTTGTTTGTTTTTGGTTTGTTGTCGTTTTGTTATCGGTTTGTTCTTCGTTTGTTTTCGTTTTGTTCTTCCGATTTGCCGCTTTGATTCGTCCGCTGTCCAGCGTTGGGCGAATCAACTTAAAGCAAGCCGAGCACACGCCGCTCAATTCGTTCGGTTCTTCTTCATCGAGCGCGTAGGCCAGCAGCGCGAACAAAACCTTCGCGCGCTCCTTCTCCGGCAAGTCGTTAAGCGCTTCATAATAGCTTCGGTAGAACGTGAATTGGTCACGCTTCATGTTTACCTTCCTTTCTTTCGGGTGATCTTTGCAAAGATGGGGCAGACCCCGGAATCGAACCGGGCGCGCGGGCAAGGTGCTTCGCGTCAACAACAAAGGAGAAACAACAACGAATCGGAGGCGTTAAAAGAAGAGGGATTTACATTCAGCACCCGCGCGATACCTGCTATGTCTGCCATGAGTGCCGCCGTTTTTGCCCGGCGGCAGGCCGTTTGTGAAACGTATTTTTATTTGCCGTCTTTCCGGCTGTCAGAAAAAATGTGCGTTGCCCAAACCTTTTGAGCCTATTCTATTATTGTTGGGGGTTTTTGCTCGTCTTTCCGAGCCGCCAGTGTGTGTGAATTTGCCTGCCCTGCGTCCTCCTTTCTGGTGGGCTGTACCGTTTCAAGCGGGGAAAACATGCTTGTCACAAAACATGAATTTCTCCTGCTGCTCGGCGCGCGGAGGTATCGAGCCGCCCCTTCTCGCGTAACGCCGCTTTACGTTCCGCGGTTGCTCTCCTGAGCTGCGCACCATATGCCGGGTTGCCCCGGCGAAGGTTAGAAGGGCAGCGGCGTATCGTCGTCGATCTGGGTAAACCCTTCTCTGTTTTCCGACTGCTGAGAATAGGAAAGGAATTCAACGTCGGCCGCGTTAATCGTCCATGCGCGTTTCTTCACACCGTTCTTGTCGGTGTAATCGCGGCTTCTCATTTCCCCGGAAACCAGCACCTTCTTTCCCTTCTCGATGTACAGCGAGCATACATTCGCGAGATTGTCCCATGCGGTCACGTCGAAGAAATCAGTCTCATATTCTTTCGTCTCCTGATTCCTGAATTTTCTGCGAACCGCAACGCTAAAGTTGCAGCAGTTCTGCCCGCTCGGCGTGGTTCGCATCTCCGGCGTATGCACGACATTTCCCGTGATGATGATTTTATTCATTGCTTCTATCCTTCCATTTCACAAAGCATTCAAGGCACATCGGCCTTCCGACCTCGTGCGCCGTTCCCTCCGCGATCTGTTTTGCGCTTCGCTTCAAGTTTCCGTTTTTGTCGATCTGGTCGTTGATGGGTTTATTGCACTCGGAACAGGTATATCGCGTTTTTTCCTCAGCCTTCGGCTTCTTTTTGCTTTCCTCCGGCGTTGTTGCGTCGGCTTCCGGCGCGGTTTCCTCCGTCGGGATGCTGAAAATCTGGAACATGGCGTACTTGTAAGCGATTGCCATTGCCTTGTTGGTTGCCTTGTCTCCGCTGTCCATTCCCTCGCCGATCACGACTGCGCTGACGCTGCTGCCGTCTTCCGCGTAAAGCGTGTACTCCATGGTGACAATGCTGTAAAGGAGGTTCGACCCTTTGGAAGTCTGCCGTTCTTCGCGCTCATTTCTCAAAACCTTCGGGACGCAGAAGAGTTTGTGCTTGACCATCAGCGGGTTAAGTGCGTTCATCACGTCGTCAACACCGCGATAGCTAAAACCCTGCTGCTGATTTCGCTTGTCCTTCGTAATCGCGCCAAGCTCACTCATAACGGAATTGATCGTGCTAAATATTTTAGGCGTTTCAGTCATCTTTTCACTCCCTATCCATCGGGTCAGCGGCGAAAGGGTTTCCCCCGTCGTCCGGCTGGGTGTCCCAGCTCGCTTCCCGGCCTGTCAGGCAAGGAGACCAATCCTCGCCCGTGTAGGCCATGTACAGCGCCAAATCACTTGACATAGCAGCTCACCGTCTGTCTCAGTTCTGCGCCATTGACAACCTTTCCGGCCTTCAGGGCTTCCTTGATCTTCGTCTTGTCCGGCTCGAACTTCGCCGGAATCTCGCGCATGTACTCGCTTGTCAGCTTGCTTGCGTCGATGATCTCCGCAGACGGCGGATTCTTTTTGAAGAAGATATTCACTTTCGCGGTTTCGAACTTCTCACCGCCCAGCGATTCGCCGAGATACGCTTTCAGCTTTTCAAGCTGGCCTTCATGCGCTTTCCGGCGCTCCGCGATGGCTTTCTCTTCCTTTTTCAGCGCCTCGATGAGAACCGTCTGATTCTTGATGTACAGCCCGGTGTTCTCGATCTTGTCCTCTCGCGCCATTTGCAGCGCGTCCAGCGCTTCCGCGCCGATGATCTCGCCCGTTTCCGCATCCACCAGCTCAAAGCCGTTAAGGATGCTCTCAATACTCGCGTCGATCTGGTACAAGGTCATACCGTTCATTCTGTTCTACCTCTCTTTCCTGTTCTTTGATGATCTGCGCCCGACGGCGTGAGGCGGCTTTGTTCCTCTGCATCGCCGCCCACGCATCGTAACCCATCAGCTCGGCGGCTTCCTGCCGCTCAAGCTCCAACAGCTCACTCCGCATCTTCAAGCCCCTTGGCTTGCTCATCCTCGCCCCACGTCTTTTCGAAGTCTTCAATGAACGGATTGTACACGGTCTCGCCCTCGACCAGCCAAAGGCCGTTCTCGTCCTGCACGACCTTTCCCTCGCTGTCGTGGGTGTATATGTACCGCAGCTCGAAGACCTCGCTCAGGTCGCGCCTGATCTCCGAGAGAATATCAACCAGCCCGTCAAACGTCGTCGTGCAAAGCGCCCTGTCGTCAATGTCCAGTTCATAGCGCGTTTCTCCGTGCCGGTCTACGCTCGCCGTCAGCGACATCAGGTTGCCTTGGAGCGTGAAATTTTTGATTTTTCCTGCCATGTCTTGTCCTCCAGCTCGTCCTTGTGAATCCGTCGATATTCTGCCCGCCGCCATGCGCTGGGGTCGTACAGCGTGATTTTGCCGTTCTTCTCGCACACGCAGACCGGGCAGCCCGGACGCGGATTAACCTTCATGTTCCTTTTTCAGCTCCTGCTCGATTCGCACTGCCAGATAGAGCAGCGCCCCAACCAGCGCCGCCAAGTCCAGAACCGCCAGCGTCGCCCACAGCTCGTTCACAGTATCACCTCCATTCCCAGCGCTCGATAGAGCGTTCGATATGTCTGAATCGTCATCATCTCCGGCCGCTTGAAGTACCGGCACAACGTCGGAACGGAGATTCCGGTTCGCGCTGCCAAGTTGTCAAACGTAATCTTCTTGCCATGCCTTGCCTGTTGCAGGCCGTCGATGATCTGGCTGTTCAGCTTTTCATTCATTTGCCTTGCGCGGCCTTCCGCCGTCAGCGCTCTGACCTTCGGCATTGCTTTTCCTTCCTTTCTGTGCTAGAATGAATATGGATTATTTCCCTGTTCCGTTCCGCGCTGCAACGCGGGGCGGCTTTTTTATTTCACCTGTTCCCACGTGAAGCGCCCGTTCTGCCCGTTGCGCCACTGTCCAAGTCCCTTGTACGCACCATAGTTCAGCGCTTCTTCAACGACGTTCCACGCCAGCGCGACGCTCTTTGCCGTCTTTTCGTTGTCGATCAGCGTCAGCGTGAATTCGATCTCCCAGCCCGGGCGGATGATCTCGCTTGCCGAAACGCTGACGCGCGGTCCCTGCATGGTCATTGCCCGCAGCGGCCTTTCAAAGATTTCGTCTGCATCCGTCACCGGCTTGCCACCGCGCGTGAAGTGGATGTAATCCGGCTCAACGAAAACAAAGTTGTCTACCTTTGTTGTGGGGCTTCCGATCTTTACTTGGCTCTTGATTACGCCCAGCGCCTCTTTCAAAAATCCCTTGATGACGTAATCCGCCAGACAGAGCACACCGTCGTCTCGCAGGAAGACCGTCAAGCCCTTGGTTTCAAGGTTTTCCTCCGGCAGCATAGCCGTTTGTTCCTCGCCCTTTGCCAGCTTTGCGGCCTTCGCCGCGATAAACTCGCTGTGCACCTTCGGGTTCGCCGCCTGCGCGCCTAAGATTTTTGTCGTTCCATGCAGACGATACGTCCGCTTTTCCATTTCGATCATCGTTTTCTTTCCTTTCTGTCGCTTGGTTCTGTCGCTTGCTATTGAGTTTTCGGTTGCTTTGCCGCTGCGAGGCCGCGCGCAGCTCTGCCATTGCTATGCTAAACTCTGCTCTGCACCGCCGTAGCAATGCCTGTCTTTGCGTCGCGTTGCCGCTGCCATACCACGCGCTGCGGAGCTGTGCCTTTGCGTTGTTTTGCCTTGCGTTGTTTTGCCTTGCGTTGCCATACCCTCGCTATGCTATACTCTTGTATGCTATACCCTTGCCATACGATGCTCTTCTACGCCTTTGCTTCGCTCTGCTTTGCTTCGCCGTTGCGATGCGCAGCGATGCTATGCCATCGCATCACTACACTCTGCAATGCCTCCGCGCTGCTGCGAAATGCCATGCCCTCGCTGTGCTTTACGTGGCATCGCCCTGCCGCCGCCTTGCGTCGCGTAGCATTGCTATAGCCGTGCCAAACGGAACACCGCCTTGCCGTCGCAATGCCAAGCTGGGCTATGCCGAAGCTATGCCAAACACCACCCTGCCTCTGCCCAACCCCGCAATGCCGTAGCCGTGCACTACTGTGCGTAACCTTGCCGCTGCTTCGCCATACCGTGCATTGCTTCGCCATTGCATAACATTGCTTCGCCATGCCCCAGCTTTACGCCGTCTGCGCGGCCTGCTTGCCGAGATTGTAGCCCGTCAGCATCGCCGTTGCGACCACTTGCAGGCTGTCTTCCTTCGCGTCCGGCAGCAGGAGCAGGAGCGCCGCCAGCGCGGCTTCCTTCTGCTGTCGCGTCAGGTTGCTTTTCGCCATCATCAGTCACTTCCTTTCACATTTTTCATTCAATCCCATCTCAAAATGATTTGAAGAATCATGTTCAGCACAGAGAGCACCAGCAGCGCCCATGCAATCCCCATCGCCCACGCCGGAATGTACATTCCATTCTGCTCCATGACCATCAGGATAATTAACAAGCTCATTGTATCCACTTCCTTTCTTTCCTTCCCTTCCGAATCTGTGCTATACTGTTCGGATGAGAAGGAGGTAATACCATGAATCTAACCCATTACCAGTTAAACCTCTTGTCCGCGCTGGAAATCCAGCGCATCCGGCTTAGTGCTTCCCTTGCGCCCGAGGCTTACGCCGAATTGAAATTTTTGGAAAAGGCGGGCTTTGTGAAGATCGTGCCGCCTGACCCAAACTTTTCATATCTGCCGGACTATAATGCCTCTGACCTTTTCTTTGCCTTGGCTTCTCCTGGCTGGCAAGCCCTCCACCTAGAACAGGAGCGCCGCCAGCATGAAATAGAAGAAGAATCCAAGAAGCAGGAAGAGCGCAAAACGGATCATGCGAACGCTGATAAGGATCGCAAGCTGCATTTCGCCCATGAGTGGAAGATAGCTGTTTACACTTCGCTCACCAGCTTCATAGCCGGAGCGGTAGCGAACCACTTCTTCGATATAGTAGCGCGTGCTGTTGAATGGGGGACGTCGTTTCTGTCTCACTCTTAAACTTCCTCCTTTCCGGCTTTAATGGTGATTGCGTTTTTGCGTCCTTTTGTTGTATAATATGAATACATTTGTACAACAAAGGAGAATTCTATGAAATTAACCAATCGGCAATTCGATCTTCTTGGCCGTGTTCTGCGCGGACGTGTGTACATCGACGACAGCCTTTCAATAGATGATTATTGCGATCTTCTAAAGCTGGAAAATGTCGAATACATCGAACGCAAGACCGAGAATCCAAATTATTCAGACTACGTTCCCGATCAATTTCTGGATAAAGAGTTCTTCGTCGCCAGCTCAGACGGCAAACAGGCTTATGATCTGGCGAACGATGAACGTCAAAAGGAAGCCGATGAACGAGCCCGCCATGAGGAAGAGCGCCTGACGGATCGCGAAAACACTGTCAAGGATTCTGAAAAGAACCACCGTCACGATGTTAAGATAGTCATACTTGGCGCTGCGATCGCGTTCGCTCTCGATTGCATCCAAAGCCTTATAAGCTCGTTTTTCTAAATCTTTATGCCGTTCGGAAGACATGTTGTTTTCCTCCTTTCCGCCGCGCATCACTGCGCGGCTTTTTTGTTTTCTTCCGGCATCCGGAAGATGTCGTCGCAGGTGCATCCCAGCGTCTTCGCGATGATGGGAATGTACTCTGCTCGGATAATCTTGCGCCCAGCCATCATAAAGCTAAACGACTGTCTGGACATGCCGAGGTTGTCCGCAACCTTGCCGTGGCGAATACCTCTTTCGTCCAGAATCCGTCGGATATTGCCGATGATGACGGCGTTACGTCGGATGTTGCCGATGATGACGGCGTTCGATGGCTTGTCTTCCATGGGTATCTTCTCCTTTCCTTGCGTCTGGTAATATTGGGAGATTTTGTGAAATTTTCTTCCTTTTTGTGAAATAAAGTGGTATAATAGAGCCGTGGCGTGAGCCACTTTCGCCGCCTGTGTCGCCCGCCCCCGCTCTTTTCAGAGAGGAGGTGAACACATGAAGCGAAATTCCGTTCGGACATCAGAAGAACTGGCGACGTTGGCTTCCAACCTTCTGGCCGGAAGGCGTATGGAGGAATTTGGGCTCGAAGTACAATCTGTACTCGATGCGCTTTTCATAGAAGAGCTGGCTAAGCGTTTGGCCGGTTCGGTGCTGTCCAATCGCAGGGAGTAACGACCCTGCAACCCCGTTGTGAGACCCCGCCGTTTCACAACGGGGCTTTTTTAGTCGGTAGCGAAAAGGTAATCGAAGCTGCAAGAGAATAACCGGCACAGCTTTCTGCATTCATCGACCGTGAATCTTCCGGTTTTCAGCTTGTTTTCATATCCACGGCGAGAAATACCGAGAGATTCGGCTACTTTCTGATTCGTCATTCTCGATCTTGCCTGTTCAGCTTTTACATTCCTATACATTAAATCGCCTCCTTTCGGTTAGCGTTTTGCTGATTACGTCTCTATAATAACAGCATTTCGCTAATTTGTCAATCACTTTGCGAAAAGAAATTAGCAAAATGCGAATTAGCTATTGATTTTGAGCATAAAAGATGATATCATTCTGGTAAGAAAAGAGGTGAACACTATGAAATTTGGAGACCGCCTTACAATGTATCGAGGTGAGAAAGGATTTAATCAAAAAGAATTTGCGTCCGCCTTGGGCATAACGCCAACCAGATTAAACTACTGGGAAAAGAATAAAAGGCAACCCGATGTTGAAATGCTGAAAAAAATCGCTTCTACTCTTGAAGTAAGCACCGACGATCTAATCGGATTACCTCAAGCTGGAACTCAATCAAATGAAGAATTAGGTGAAGAATTTTCAAAAATGAGCTATATGTTTCGCAAGGCTGGCATAAACAAAAAAAAGTTCATCCTGCAAATCTTAGAAATGCCGGATGAACTGTTCGATGGGTTAGTCACCTATTTTCAAGGCGACATCAAGTGACATGCTCGTTTGTTTCTGCTTCATAAAGTAGCAACGCACGCGCAGCTCCGAGCAGACAATAGATGTCTTCGCCGTCGGTTAGCATCTCTGCAATCGCGGCGATCTCCTTTCTTTCCTGCTCGAACGCTTTTTCTGGTCGTCTCGCTCTGTGGGCGGGAACGTTCTTCGGGCGGCTCTCTTTCATGGCTGCCATCTCCTTTGTCTTAGTATAGTCCACCTTTTAGGGGACTATAACTTTTTCGACAAAGGTTCACACTTTTGTATGCGAAACGTATTTTTCGACAAGTTTGAGGTGTTTTATGGATTTTTCAAAACGTCGATTTGCTTATGTCCTGATTTGCGCCGTCCCGTGGCTGCTTCTCATGCTGCGTGAAAGGCCCTCGCTGATGGACACCGTGCTTTGGCTCGGGATGGTCGCGTTATTCTCCGTCTTGGCAATGATTGCTGTCGGACTTCCGGTTTTTATCGTTTTCAGCGTTGTCCCGCATTTCCTTCATTATATGGGCTTCATGCCCGATGAGTATATGTCCCATGACCGGTTGAGAGCCTGTGAAGAATTTGGAATTAGTGTTGTGCTTGGCACAGTCGTGATCGCCGTATCGCTCGGCTTCCCTATCTATCGTCTTTTTGTCCCTGCGTAAAAAAATCCCTGTCCGCGCGCTAACACGGACAGGGTGCAAAGAACCGTCCCACACAGAAAGGAATCGCAATGAGAAGGAACGATTTAATTATACCATATCTTCCTTCTTTTTGCAATCAAAGAAAGAAGGAGTTTTTATGCCGAAAATCGAGAAAACAAAAACCGGCTACCGCGCCCGCGTCTCTACTGGTGAGCGCCTGCCCTCCGGCGGCTACCGCTATATTTCGCTCTCTGCTGCTACGAAAGCCGAGGTTAGGCGAATGGTTGCCGACTTCGACGAAGACCGCGAGAGTGCCCTTTCTGCCCGTCTGGCGGGGCGTGTGACGCTTGCTCAGGCGATGGATGAATACATCGAGACTTGCCGCGCCGCCGGGCGCTCTCCCTCCACCATTCGCGGATATGTCCTCATGCAAAAAAACGGATTTGACGCGCTGCTCGACCTGCCCCTCTCCAAGATCACGCGCTCCAATCTGCAAGCCGTCGTCAATAGCTGGGTGCAGTCCGGCGCAACCCCGAAGACCGTCCGCAATAAATTGGGCTTGCTCTCCGCCGCCATGAAGCACGCAGACGTTGAACCGCCGATGCGAAAACTGGTTCTGCCCAATGCCGAGCGCAAAGAAATGATTATCCCGCAGGACGAGGACGTGCAGCGCGCGCTGTTCTACCTCCGCGCCCACAACGGCAACCTCTATGTTGCCGTCGTCCTTGCGGCCACGCTGGGCTTGCGGCGCGGCGAAATCGCCGCCCTGACCATGGATGACTTCGACTTCGACGCGGGCACCGTGACCATCAACAAAGCCTACACGATGGACGAGCACGGCAAATACATCCTCAAAGCCCCGAAATCCCGCAGCGGCAACCGCGTCATTCGCGGTCTGGATGCACTCGTCGTCTCTGCCGTCCGCAACTTCGGCCACCAGCCGCCGCAGACCGTTACCAGCATGAACCCCACCGTTATTACAGATGCTTATATGCGCGTGCGGGACAAGCTCGCTCTTCCCGGTCGCTTCCACGATCTCCGGCATTATGCCGCCTCCGTCATGGCCGCTCTCAACGTCCCGCCAAAATACGCACAAGAGCGCATGGGACACGCCACGCTGGACATGCTCAACCGTGTTTATCAGCATACCATGGACAAAAAACGCGACGCTGTGGCGGACGCAATCGCCACGCATAACGCCGCCCTTCTCTCCGGTCAATCCTGCCAATACAAATAATTATGCCGCGAATTATGCCTCGAGCGAACAAGAAATCTAATAAAATAAGGGGTTTTAGGCGATTTCCTGATGGGAGAAATACCCGCAACCTACATCAAAACAAGGATTCTAGTAATAGCTAGAATCCTTTAATTTTTCCTTATATTACAAGGGAAAATTGGCTTAAAAATCTGATAACTTATTAAAGCAAATTTAAGTAAATTATCATTGTTTTTAGTGAAATTATGCCGCGGATTATGACACGGAATTATGCTTTGCGCACCTCGTCATTCAGGCGCTCGATGGACATGTCAATATGACACATCAGCGCCGCCGCGATCTCGTCCCCGTCCTTGGCTTTGCGCTCGATTTCGAGTTCTCCAAACACGTCGTCCCGGTCGCGCCGAAGCATTTCGAGCCGTTTTTCCGCATGCTCTTTGAACCAGCGTTCGCGCCCCGGCTGACCGTCGCAAGCGTCCGCGTAGTCAAGCAGCATCTGTGTGTCGGTGATGCCGTCCATCAGCACGGCAAGCAAATGTTTAATCATGGTGCCCTCCTTATGCGCGATTGATGTAGTCCATCAGCCGATCTACATCACCGGAATTAAAGCGGAATACATCTTGACCGATGTTAAAGCTGATGTTACCGCCGTTTTTATTCATTTGGTTTTTGATCTCCGCGCCCAGCGCGGCCACGTCGATGTTTTCATCCTCTGTCATAACGCCAAGCGTCTTGAGAACCGGCTTGTACTTTCCGATCAGGTTCTCGGGCTTTGCGGCGGCCACTCCGACCGCCACGCCATACAGAATCGCTTTCGCGCCGCTAATGGATGGGCGCACCTCCACATCATAGAAGTGCGCCACACCCGCGGCGATCTGGTTCACAGTCGCCATATGTTTTTAGCCTCCAGTCGCCGGAGCTTTGGTCGGAGCTTCCCAAGCGTTAAGTTTCGGCATCGGCTGCGGGCAGATGCTTGTGTCCGGGATGACCGTCTTCGTCATTCCTTGAAGCGCCGCAACCTGATTCTGCAAGCAGCCAATCAGACCGTTGTTGGTCGCGTTGTAAACCGCCTGCTGCGCAAGCTGACCTTCGACACCGCGCAGGCGGTTGTCGATATACTGGTACAGCTCCAGAGACTTCTTGTCGGTGTAGATTTCGGCGTTCTTGTTGGCAAGCTCGCCCTCAAGCTGCGCAATGCGCGCGGACTTCTCCGCATCGTACCGCGTGACGACGTGGTTTTCGCTGCAACAGCCCTCCGCATAGCGCGGATTCCACCCGTTCAGCAGCGCACTACCACCGCCCAGCAAACCGAGCGCAGTACCCGCGATACCCAGACCCAGACCAGCACCAGCTACTCCCTTAGATGCGTATTCCTTATATTCCATAAACGCACCTCCTTTCTGCGTCCATTGTCGCAGTTTTCGGGCGTTGTCGCGGGTCAGATAGAGGTCAATTCAGGGCACAAAAAAAGAACCCGGAAGGTTTTTCCCTCCGGGTTCCGTCATTAAAACGTTTTGTCGGCCTCGACAAAACATTCCGTCTGTCGTCGCTGTCTCGCTCTGACGCGGTTGATCTTATCCTGCACCCTGCGCGATTCGCGCTTGACCGTCTCCGGCGAGATGTGCAGTCTCTGCGCGGTGGCGATCAGGTTATCCGTTTGCGCGCGGGTGACAAAGACTTCTTTTTGCCTGTCCGTCAGGCCGCAGGCTTCGATCAGCGCATCCCGTTCTTCCTTTGTATATGGGGTAAACGTGATCTTGCCGCACACTTTTACTTCTCCTGTTCAGCCGCGCCCTCGTCGTTCTGCTGTTTGATCTGTTCAAGCGCCTTCTTGACAAAAGCGGGGAAGGGAACGCCGATGATGGCCAGATTCTCCGTTATGCTCAGTCCCTCGTTAGAGACGTAGAACATGCACATCGCGTCGCGGAAAATCTGCGTGCCATCCGGCATCACGCGGTCAAGCTGTGCTGCCATAAAGACCACGACCAGCATAACCGCCTTTTTCAGCAGTCCGTGCCAGCCCGTCTTACTGTCCAGCTTCCCGCCGTCCGTCTTCGGGCTTTTGCCCATCATCCCGCAAACGCAGCCTGTCACGTAGTCAATTCCCATCATATAGCACAGCACGACCAGCACCGTGTCCCAACCTCCCATTGCGCCCGCGATTGCTCCGCCCGCAAGCGCCGTCATCTTCAGTATTTTGTCCCAGATACCAGACCAGTTGTTCATGGTCATCCTCCTTTCAATCCTCCGCCAGCGACCAATCGCCGCTCAGCGTGATATACACGCCGTCGCTCCTGCGCAGGGTCGTTGTGGTCGGCGTTTCGCCGCCCGTCTCGCCGCTCTCACCGCTTTCCGGCGCATCCTCGACCAGATACTCGCTCGACATGTACCCAGCCTCGCCGTTTTCCAGCGCGCCAAATACCCAGCCCGTGCCGCCCGCCTCGCGGATGATGTTCACCCGCGCGCCGTTCGCGGCTTTGGCGATGACCTTTGATCGCGTGCTTGCGCCTTCGCGGATGTTAAGATATCCGCTGGTCACGTTCACCGTCGCGTTGCCAAAAATCTTTTCCGCTTCGCTCACTTCCGCCTTTCCTCCCTCCGAATAGTCTACCTCGATCATTCGATGCACCCCCAGCCCGTTCCAGCCTGCCTTCGCCGTCAGCGCGGTTTCGACCACGCCGCCCCGGCTCTTGCTGCTGTGGATGACCGTGCCCCGCTCCGTCACCAGCCCGGTGTGGCTCACGTCGCCCGTGCCCACGCCCATGAACGCCAGCATACCAGGCTTCGCGCCGGAAATTCCCGTCTGCCGCCAGATCAAATGGCGATACTTCGGCGCACTGTCAAAGCTGTTCCAAAGCTCGTTCGTCCCCGCCGTCGTGTAGCGCTTGTCGCCGCCCGCGCAGGTGCGGATGACCTTCTTGATGAGGTTGATACAGTCCAGCGTTTCGTAGCTCGTCCCGATCAGCCCCCGCGCCGCGCGGATGGCTGCTTCCGCCTGAATCA
>ERZ1026880.128-NODE-128-length-43030-cov-44.906830_pt1 | contig 43030 bp, 40 predicted proteins | sample MGYA00380170_ERZ1026880 | MGnify/ENA primary metagenome ERZ1026880 (study PRJEB33269, sample SAMEA4719806) | human gut metagenome | biome: human-associated habitat; feature: organic feature; material: feces | place: Cameroon | collected 2013-10 ...
GAGCCCCAACAAGCCGCCTTTGTGCCACTTGTGGCCACAGAGGCATTGCTTGCCATTTAGCGGAACCCCCGAAAAGTACTCCAAAAACAAGAAAAACGAAGGCCCTTTTACATGACCTCCGTTTCTCTGGCTTTTTGTAGTCCCTCTGCTGTGGCCTCCATGACCGTCAATTCCTTTTCGTCCATTGTATTGAGCAGCCTATCAATATGCTGGCGGCAGTCGCTTTCGCCGTTCTGCCTGTCAGGATAGAAAAACTGGTCTACGGAAATGTCCAACAGGGTGACGATTTGGTAAAAGGTGTTCAGGCTCGGATGCTGACCCCGGTTCTCAAAATACATGATAGAGCGTGGGGTACGGTCTACAAGCTGTGCAAGATATTCCTGCGTCCAACCTTTTGCCTCTCTCTTGCGCTTGATCTCCCGGCCTAATGCGTGGAAGTCAAGCCGTCTGGTGTCTTGGTACATTCTCATATCACCCCTATATTATTTTACATTTCGGGTTTGACTATGAGAACGAAACACGATTTTATGTTTTAGTAGTATTTTATTGCCCGTCGGCAAGGTTGCCGATGTTACACGGACAAGGTATAATAACAGAAAGAAAATTTGAAAACTACACTTTAATCACAAAAATCTATGATACGCTATCTTTGGAGGTGTTATTATGCAAAGGATTTTAGTCGTTGAGGACGATTTTGATATTCAAGAACTTTTACAGAATTTTTTACAAGAAGCAGGATATGAAGTAGCTGTTGCAAATGATGGTGTCGAGGCACTATCTTTGTTTTCGGGGCAACGATATGACTTGATTATATTGGACATTTTGCTTCCCAAAATTGACGGTTATGGTGTCTGTGAGTTGATACGAAAGCAATCGGATGTTCCCATTATTATGCTGACTGCATTGAGCGGTGAAGAAGATCAAATCAGGGGATTGGATTTGCAGGTGGATGACTATATTACAAAGCCTTTTTCTATGCCAATCTTACTTCGCAAAATTGCAGCTGTACTTCGGCGTAGCAAGCGGGGAGAAGATGAAAAGCCTCAAATCATCACTTATGGCAATTTACTTTTGAACTGTGATAGTTATGCCGCCACCGTGGATGGATCTGATTTTGAACTGACGCAAAAAGAGTTTGAAATATTGCGGGAACTGCTGACCCATCAAGGCCGGATATTGACCCGCCAGAACTTATTAGATAAGCTGTGGCGATTTGATTTTTATGGGGATGAGCGAGTTGTTGATACCCATATCAAAAACTTACGCAAGAAGCTGGGGATAGATTTCATTCAAACGATCAGAGGGGTGGGATATAAAGTTGATAAAGAAAATTAAAGGCAGTCTGTTTATAAAAGTTTTTATCACTACTGCTATCCTATTGACAGGGGTGAGCTTTCTGGTTTACTTGATTTTAGCTTGGTACACCCCGAAAACATATTCTAATACCCTTAATGCAACATTAGATGAACAAACAAAAATATTCATTTCAGAAATATCGCAAATGCCCATGGAAGAAACAGGGGGTATTTTTGATAACTTTCTTGATTATCAGAATGTAGACCGAATGGAACTGTTTGAAGAAAATGGTAATAGAATAAATCTTCCAACGGAACGAAGTGCTGATAATGATGTTGTTATAGAAACAAAGGCTTGGGGAAATGAAGATAATAATGCACCTATTATATCCAATAGTTATACGGTTTCATTTCTTGGCAAAAATACAAACTACACTTTAGTTGTTTATGGAGCGGCGGGGCAAGTAGCAGAACTGCAAAGAGCATTTCAAAAAGTGTTTCCGTTACTTGCATTTATAGTGTTTTGCGTATCACTGGTTACTGGTTGGATTTTTTCACACCTTATTACTAAACCCGTACTGAAAATAAGCCGTATTTCTAAAGAAATGTCCGAATTACAATTTGAATGGCAATTAGATGAACAACGGACTGACGAACTGGGAATATTGGCAAAGAGCCTTAACTATTTATCGCAGAAGCTCAATGTAACTTTGAATGACTTACAGGCAGCAAATAGAAAACTGGAACTTGATATAGAACATGAAAAGGCATTAGAACAAGCTCGCACGAATTTCTTTTCAGCGGTGTCTCACGAATTGAAAACGCCTATCACGATTATCAAAGGGCAATTAGAGGGCATGCTCCTTGGTATTGGACCCTATAAAGACCATGAAAGATACTTGACAAGGTCGCTGGAAATTACAAACACGCTTGAAACAATGGTGCAAGATATATTGACAATTTCGCGGTTAGAAACTGCGGGGGCCGATTTCAAGAAAGACCACTTGGATTGTGTGCAAATTATCAAAGCCTATTTGAACGAAACAGCGGATTTGATTGCAGAAAAAGATTTACAAATACACCTTGATATACTGCCATCTGCTTTCATAAACGGAAATAAGATGTTGGTAGAAAAGGTTTTTTCAAATCTAATTGGAAATGCAATCAAGTATTCCCCACAAAGAGCGGATATTTGGATTTCCGTACTTATGAAACATGAGCAGATAGTATTTTCTGTTGAAAATGCAGGGGTGCATATACCAGAAAATAGTATTCCCAGATTGTTTGATGCGTTCTATCGCGTGGAGCAGTCAAGAAGCCGAAAGACTGGAGGAAGTGGACTTGGACTGTATATTGTGCAGGAAATACTACACCAGTATGGAAGTGAATGTACGGTTTGCAATACGCAAGCTGGGGTAAAGTTCTCTTTTATAATTTGAAAGATATGGAAAAGCGGTGGGTAATCAACCCGCCGCTTTTCAACTACACATAAATCACAAACTAATCCCAAATGTATCACAAAAGGTAGTGGTATCCTTTATATATATTCAAAGAAAGGATGGTGTTTATTTTATGAGCACAAAAAAACTACTTACATTAGCTCTCGGAAGTGCATTGCTTGTGGGGGTGGTAGCTGGGTGTAGTTCATCAGTGAATATTCCTTCCGATAACAACACTACGAAAAATGTTTCCTATCAGGCACAAACCGTTTCTGATACGGAAAATGCGGCGAACGATTCTACTACAGCAGAACTGCCTGGTGGAAGTGTGGACTACTCCATATATGAACCTTACGGCTTGAGCTATGATCAGGAGAATTATTATTTTACCTATAATGGGAATGTAGTGAGATTTTTTAATGACCCCATAGCTGGAGCGAGTTTCACGAATTTCTTTTCTGGAACGGTGGATATTGAGGCAGACCGGGACGAAGAAAATAACCTTGTTGGTATTAAAGAGTGTTCCAAAGAAAATTATGACCGTCATACCCAAAAGCATAATAACTTTAATCCCACTGATACATCATTGAGTACTGTACAAAAGGGAGAATCTACTCCCCAACTTTGGCTTAAAGACTATGCAGACTATGGCATTACCTACAACGAGCAGAGCGGCGGTTGGTATTATAATAATCAGAGAATTAAGATATTATTGGACAGTGAACAGGCTGTTGTTTACACTGATGAAGAAAATGGAGTATGTGTTACTATTTCAAGGGATGGCAACCATCAAATTTCAGAAATTAAAGAAATATCTGAAACAGATGCACAATCACTCATGCTAAAGAATAATCCTATTGGAGAAGATTACACCTCGCAGGAATAATTTCTGCTTTCATAATCAGCCGAGCGATGGCAAAAGACGGAGGTGACCTGTATGAAAAAGATTCTATCACTCATTTTAACATTGTTTTGTGTATTAAGTCTTGTTGGCTGTGGGCGTTCTATGGACGACATCATAAAGAATGAGTCCAGCATTACCGGCGTTGTGGAAGAAGTTTATAACAACTCCATACTTATTTCCATCCAGACAGACGCTTACCCTTACGGAGCATATTGCGATGTTTCTTTGGATGCAGAGAACAAAGATGACATGGTTGATTTCAACATTGGTGATGAAGTCATTGTCTATTACGATGGTAACATTGCAGAGAGCTATCCATTACAGATCAATACGGTGTATGCGATTTCTTTGAAAGATCCAGCTAACTGAAGTAAAAATAAGCGTTTTCCAGTTCTGGTACTTGTAGCGTAATTCAAGAGTAAAGACTGCCGCACGACGGCAAAAGAAAAAAAGCCGTCGTATAGCAGCCTATCAATACGTCTATTTGAAACGGCGGCTCAATTTTCAGAGCCGCCGTTTCTCTTTGGATATTCAGTAACCCCACGGCGGCCCATAGGAGGGTGTCGCCGTGTCCATCTTACTTTCTCACAATTCCCATGACCTTCACCAGCTAAAAAAAGCGTAGCTCCCCCTCCGGGACAGTCTGGCTATGAAGGTACAATATATCAGTACAATTATGATAATGTAATTTCATGCGTCTGCATAGTGTCTTGCTGTGCGGGCGCATTTCTTTTGCTTTGCCCCGGGCCAACTTGGCCCGAAGTCCAACCCCGGTGTCGCTCTCCGCCGCCCTCCGCTTCGGTCGCTCGTCAACCAACAACCGAAACGGAGGTCAATATGGCTATTATCAATTTGCGGGACTATTACCCATTCTATACATCAGATTGCTTCATGGAAGTATCGGAAGAAGTTGCAGAAATGTTCAAAGAGTTTGATCGTAAAGAGGCTGCCTACCGGCTGCGTACATACCGCCACAAAGCCTACTATTCCCTTGATCGGGATGACGGGCTGGAGCATGAAGCTGTCTTTGTCGCCTTATCTCCCCATGAACTGTATGAGCGGAAAGTGACCATGCAGGAGCTTCATGCGGCGATTGCCAGTCTGCCGAACAAACAGGCAAAACGGATTTACGCTCATTTCATTCTCGGCATGACCAAACAGGATATTGCCCGGGCAGAGGGCGTCCATGAAAAAGTGGTTCGTGTCGCAATCGAGCGAGGTCTGCGGCACTTAGAAAAAATTTTGAAAAATTCTTTGTAAGGCGTACCGATTTAGGCCGGAAAATGAAATGGCTTATGAGAGGCAAAACACTTCGGGTCACAATGGCCCGAGGTTCAGACAAGCCTCATGCAGATTGAAAATTGAATAAAAAGACACCCGGATACGAAGGAAAACGCGCTGTGTGACAGACCCGCCATGACCTCGGATTTCAGAGAATACAGTCTTTGTAAAACTGAGCGAGCGAACAGGTCCATGCCATAGGTGGGGCAAGGCTGGCTCCACCGGAACAGGCGCAGAACCCGGATACTTGCGTTTAGTCACAGTCCGAGCGTTGAAGCGGCCTTGTAAGCCGTGAGCCGTCGCAGGCAATGAGAACGCCTTGCCATCAGAATGGGGAGAGTTGAAATACTATGGGGCATGAAGCCTATGCCCGTCCGGTGTGTCTGAAATGAAGTGAAAACCTATGGGGAGCCCCCGGCAATGCTGTCTGATGATAGGCCAACCAATCCGGCGTGGCTCCCCATCTTTTCAAAAAAAGGAGCACTTTATGGGAAATGCGTTTGGAATGATCCCCGGCTTGGAACCGGACGAATGGAGCAATGACGCCTGCCGCGGCTATGTCATTATGGCAATGGAGGACTGCGGATTTTCAAAGAAGGATATACGGCGTGTTGTGGGGCAGCTTTATGAAGTATTTGACCTCAACAGCGTGGAGGACGCCAAAGAAAAGTACCATTCCAGTCCTTACTGAGCTCGGGCCATATCGACCCGAAGTGGAGAAAGCTCAAAGGGCGGCACCTGCTGGGTGTCGCCTTTTGACATTTCCCCACAGGACAAGCGGGAAAGGCAGGCATATACACGCACTTTCGCAAAGGAGGTTTTCAATGACGCAAGCTGTCACTTATGAACGAGAAACAAAGTCTGTCGCATTTCAAGGGAAGATCATTGTGCTGGAAAGCCTCACGCCGGTACTTCCCCCGAAGGAGAAAGCACAGCGCAAAAAAGAAATTGAGCGTTGTCTTTATGAGGTGTTCAGAAAATATGGGGACAGATTTCCCTAATCATTCGCAACATTGTTGTCCGGGGCTGCTGATGGTATAATATAGTTGTAAGGTTGGTAGCTCCATTCCAACAAGGAAAGGAGCCCAATATGGAATTTATCAGAGAAGATTGTATTTACGCAAGACAGTCAGTAGACCGCAAGGACAGTATCAGCATTGAAAGTCAGATTGACTTTTGCAAGTATGAATTGAAAGGTGGGAGCTGCCGGGTATTCAAGGACAAAGGCTATTCTGGTAAGAATACGGACAGACCGGAGTTTCAAAAGCTGCTGGGCGAGATCCGCAAAGGAAAGGTCCGGCGGGTCATCGTGTACAAGCTGGACCGTATAAGCCGCTCTATTCTGGACTTTGCAACGATGATGGAGCTGTTTCAAGAGTACGATGTGGAGTTTGTATCCTCCACGGAAAAGTTTGATACTTCGACCCCGATGGGCCGGGCCATGCTGAATATCTGCATTGTATTCGCCCAGCTTGAACGTGAGACAATTCAGAAGCGTGTCACAGACGCCTACTATTCACGGTGCCTGAAAGGTTTTCACATGAGCGGACAAGCACCATACGGTTATCAGTTAGAGCCTACTGTGGTAGAGGGTATCCGCACAAAGAAAATGGTTGCCGACCCCGTAGCCGCCGACCATGTTCGGCTGATGTTTGAAATGTACGCTGAACCGGAAACCTCCTTCGGAGATATTACCCGATACTTCGAGGAACATGACATAAAAATTTATGGAAAATCCATGTTCCGTACATTTCTTTCCCAGCTTTTAAGAAACCCCGTTTACGCACAGGCCGATTTGGAGCTGTACGAATTTTTCAAGAGCCAGGGCGCAGCGATTGTCAATGACGCTTCCGACTTTGCCGGAACAAACGGCTGCTATCTCTATCAGGGGCGGGATGTGAAGGAGGACAAGGACAGGTGCTTAAAAGACCAGATACTTGTTATCGCTCCCCACGAAGCACTCATTTCCTCTGACACATGGCTTAAATGCCGGAAAAAACTTATGGCAAATACCACCTTCCAGCAGGGACGGAAACCGAAAAATACTTGGCTGGCCGGAAAAATCAAATGCGGGCATTGTGGGTATGCTCTGAAAGCCACCCATGTACCAAACAGCACCGGCTATTTCCGCTGTACCAAACGGACGGAAAACAAAGGCTGTCCGGGCTGCGGGAAAATCCGCAAAGAAGAATTTGAGCAATTCATTTTCTCGGCCATGCAGGAGAAGTTCAAAGACTTTCAGATACTCCACGGCAGGGAGGAAAAAGTCAATCCGAAGCTGACCACCTATCAAGTGGAGCTGGCACAGGTGGAGGCAGAAATTGAAAAACTGCTGGATACGCTGACCGGAGCCAATGCGACCTTGCTTGCCTACGCCAACAAAAAAATTGAAGAACTGGACACCCGACGCCAGACCATTTCAAAGGCAATCGCTGAATTGAGCGTTGAAACCATATCGCCCCAGCAGATAAAGAAGTTATCCTATTATCTCGACAACTGGGACAGCATAGATTTTGACGACAAAAGAAAAGCCGCCGATGGTTTGATCTCTACGATCAAGGCCACCAGCGACCGTGTTCAGATAGAGTGGAAAATCTGACATTTCCGCTCTATCGCCCCTCATTTCTATTTTATCTCGTTTGTACCCCTTGTACACCGATGTTTCTCTTGCCCCCCACACATTTCCTTATGCTTTTCCGCCAATCAGCGCAAAGTTTTCTTGCACATCACACTGATGGTTTGTATCTGATATCACAGAGAAAGTTCTTCACACTTCGAACGGTTGTAGTGGTTTCTCTCCGCTCATTTCACTTCAAAAATTTCTATGCAGTGTACAAAAATCATACATTGTTCTTGGTAAAGATCATCATCAAACACTCCGTTTATTACTGAGTATTTTCGAAGGAGATTTTTATATCGGCCAAACAGTATCTCAAAGGCAGATGCACTTCCCTCTTTGGCTGCAAGTAACAACTCAATAAAAGTCACTTCACATTCTCCATCTTAGTTCGCAATTTTTTTATACTCCTATAATATATGGATGCTACTGTTCTTTCTGTGAGTTTCGTTTCTTGCGCAAGTTCCTTGAATGTTTTTCTTCTTAAGACATAGCCCACAACAATAAAGTGTTCTTTCGGTTTTAGTTGCTGCATCACAATCACTAATTCTTCATTTTGAATCTCCAATCCATTCCAGACATCATCATCTTTGATTCCAAATTTTGATAGTTCCTCCTCGGTTTTAGTTCGTTTTTCCTTATCTCGCATTTTCTTTTTTATGTAAGCTTGACGTTTTCGCTTTACTGCCAAAACCACATAGGCAGTAAACTGATTTTGACATATATCCTCTTTGGATGTTCCATCATTCCGTTTTACCATTCTATTACCCCCATCAAGCATCATTGTTTGATGGAAATAATTGATGAGAACAGCAAAGCGGATCAAACCTAATGTGCCGAGTTCAGTTTTGTGGGAGTATACCTCAACCTAATGTGAAAAACTCATCTGTTGTCCACTCCGTGAATAATCACATAATTTCTTCAGCCATTTCTCCCATCCCCCGAAAAGACAATTGGGATCAGCAAAAGCGCTGATCCCAATTGTCTTTTCTATTTATCCTTAATCTAGGTGCTCACCACGGGATAATTGCAATGTCTTCTATATTTTATATTTCATGTTTTTCAAGATCGAATTTTATCATCAACTTTATGCATAAATAGCATTTGAAATTGCACTATTCGCGTCCCGCCGCTTTTTACAATATAATTTCCCGAAATGGCTCAACTCCCACACAGGGGCTACATCTCTGTGCTCCACGCTGCTGCAAATCTTCCATTTGGCATCGATAATTCGTACAAATAATCTTACATTTTTTATTGCTATTATAAAATCCCGCATATTCATAGGCAATTTTTCCCCATTTTCTATGTTGGCTGCGGGGCTTGCCATTACTTATCATTATCGTATCGCTCTTCGGAAGATTTTCCCAATAGTATGTCGGAGTTCCATGATGAGGTGCCTTTACAACCTTATAATGAACATCTTTTATTTGAGACTCAATTTTCTTTATCTCCGGTCTTGGAATATCTCCCGTCATCAAAAGGTTTGCCTCTAATTCACATGGGAAATCCTGAAATACTACAGATATACGATTTTCTTGGCATTTTATGCTTTCAATACTCGCTGCTATCAATTTCATAATTTGTTTATTTTGATTTATTAGCAGCGGAAAGTAATATTCGGCAATCCTGTTTTGCAGGTTCTTTATGTAATCAAAATCTATTCTTACGTCCCCTCTTGTTTCCTCATAGCTTCTGTACGCATCACACAACGCGCCAATATATTCGTCAATAAACCTTAATGTGTACTCACCATTATCATTAAAATCTGCATCAATCAATCGGAGCAATTTTGTTAATGAATCTGAGACTTTCTTGTTTACCTTAATTTTCCCGAAGTCGGGCCATAACACACTGTACGAATCGCCAGCAAAATCGAAATGATCTCCTGCCTTAACGAATTGAAGCGTTGCATTGTTATTTGTAAGTTTTACCAGTAAGTCATACAAAGAGAACTTTATTTTTTTCCCTTTATATAAATACACGCTCTCAAACAGTTCTCGAAGAATTTGTATCTGGAGAAAACTATAGGTATTGTCTCTGCTTTGCATTAAAAGCAAATTTGGGATGTACGTCCTTTTTAGGCATACATGGTCAAGTAAATCAGTCTCCAGAACGCCATAGATATGATCCATATGAAAATGGGAGAGCAGTACAGAAACTTCTTCACCTTTGGTATCATTATAAATTTCTGTCGTTACATTATCATTTTTACTTATCGTCTGCCCTATATCTGCAATACAGTTTTCTGGCGTGTCGCTTCCGAAATCCACAAGAAGATTTTCTTCCCTGCCATCCGCTGATTTTTTCAGTAGAACCGCCTCTCCAAATCCGACATTATACATTTTTATTTTCATTGTCTATGAACCTCCGTTAAACTTCTTTTTCCGAAACTTTTATATGCTCAGCCAGATTTATATATAGCCATTCCTATATACACAAGGAAATGAATTATACGATGTATACAAAAATAGCCCGTCACACTTCAGGGATGCGACGGACTAGAAATGACTGGGATGTTTTACTTCTTATTCTGCGGCTGCGGCAGGGGCTTTTCGGGACGATGCGGCTGGTAAGCCCAGCACATATTGCAGGGCTCGCTGGCCTCTCTATGCAAGGCCGACTGGATGATAGTACGCATCCCTTTGTGCAGAAGGCTTTCATTTGTTTTCATAGGAATCCTCGCTTTCTGATTATGTGAATTTAATTAAAGAACCTTAATGAACCCCAACTCCCAATTTTGACAAGACAAGCAGTAAAGCAACTGCGGATTCGGCCACAATCAAAGTATTGGCAAGAATTGGTTTCCACATGATGAAAATCAATATGATCAAACCGTACAATGCAAGTCGCTTATATACAGATTTTTTCATGGATTGCAATTCTGACAAACTGCAATGAATCGCTGCATTATTGCAGGGGGCAAGTGCTACAATCAATCCCGTTGATATAACTAGCAAAACAACTGATGCAAATGATACACTCTCCTGTAGCTGATGAAGTATAAATAAGCAACTATATTCACAAATCAGTGAGAATCCAAAGCAAGACAACTTCGTTGGCATGTGCAGCCCATTTGTCTTTTCCCGCAAAAATGCTAAACCAAGATTTAAAAGTAACACTTGCTGGAAAGGTGCTATAAGAACGCCTAAGAGGATAAGGAACAGAAAGCCTCCAATGTTCATAAAGCGTCGCTGTAACGAGTAGAGAAGCCAATCACTTTGGTCTTCCTCTATAAGATTCGTCTGAACGCATTTTTGAACAATCTTTTCTGCAAACTGTTCCATTACTAAGCTCCCATTACTTAATAGCTACATATATTAAAGCAGGAAGTCCTATATTTTCCACTATTTTTGTAATAAAATCAAAGTTTCCTGTCATGAAATGAGAGTATTGGGCAAATCTGTTGCAAATTCAAACCATCCATCTGCGTAATCCATAGCATAGACAGAATGATATTTTGCCAAAGTGGTTTGCACATTCTGTAGGCCATATCCATGAAAAGATGGATTTTCTTTGGTTGTGGCGGGGAGTCTATCCGATGGTACATCTACCGGTAAGGAGCGATTACGGACAGCGTAGAACAGTTCATTATCATCCAAAACAACTTGTATATAGATTTGCCTGTCTTGCACCGGGAGTTTTTCACACGCCTCAATCGCATTGTCCAGCGTATTGCTGATGATAACCGTTAAGTCAACCAAGTCAATTTTCACAGCAGATAGGTCATTCACCCTAAATTGAACATCGATACTTCTATTTCGCGCAACAAGAGCCTTTTGATTCAAGAGCGCATCTAATGCTGAATGATGTGTATTAACGAGCAAGATACGACTGGTCTGCGCAGATTGAAGGCTGTGTACATAGGATTCAATTGCATTTATGTCAAAAGGTTGCTGCTCCAACATAGCAGACAGTGTATCCAAATGTGCACGAAAATCGTGCGTTAGTTTCCGTTGTTGTGCATAAGCAGCACTCAATGCTTCAATGCTCTCTTTCTGTGCCATTGATTTTGTCTGTAAGCTAAGCGCTTCTTCACGAAAGTACGCATTTTGCTCCATCCAGCTGACCAAAAGCAGCGCTGCTATTTGCATGCAAGTAATAAAGGAGGCGCAAACAAATAGTGGGAGCGCCGATATCTGTTCATTCTGAAAGGAATCACCAAAGAAGAAAATCATTAAGACGCTTACAGCGGAAAGCACTGCTGGAATAGTGTACCATCTATAGGCAGCTGTTTGATTATGGCTACGCTTTCGTACAAATAGTTGTAAATAGCAGCTTGCAAGCATTAAGCAATGCATTAAGAAACTTGAAATAAAAGTTTGACTAAAAATGGCACCGTTTTGCATACCTAACGTCAGAATCAAGAAAGTGAACCAAATATTATCTATGCAGCATACAGTCGCATAGATAATCACCGCTATGTATAAGCTGAATATTCGCTTTCCGACATAAAGTATTCTATGAAGGGAATAATAAGCAGCTAAAGCAATTGCTATTCTTCCAAAACTTGCCATATTAGGACTCATTAGATTTAGAAACGTAGCATCCAAAAAAGCAAAGCACGTCACTGTAATCCAATGAACAATTTGTTTTTTCTTCCTCTGAGAGAATGCATCAAACAGTAAAACAGCTGCCACACATTCCATGCCTACCCATAAATAGGTCAATAGATATTCGCTCAAAGTGCGGACCCCCATTGTTTATTTTTCCAGCCCAAATACTGAATTTTAATCTGTGCGTAGCGCTTTTGACTGACGGGCAGTTCCTCTCCATTGCTTAAAGCGACTTTATCATAATTCAGCTTTTTTATATGTGCCATATTAACAAGATAGCTCTTCTGGATCCGCAAAAATCCGTCTGGTTCTAACTCGTTCTCCAAATCCTCAAGTTTTCCGTAAAAACGATCTCCGCCTTGCAGAGGATTTTCAGTATGTAAAACCACAATGCGCTGTTGACTTTCCAGATAAAGTATGTCCTTATAGGCAACTCGATAAGGTTCAGCGTTTACGGAGAATCGCAGTTCTTTTTTATCGTGGGGGATTTCAGCCAAAACGTCACGAAAATAAAGTGGTAGCTTCTGCTGCATTTCTTGCTTCAAAAGGTAGCGAAACGCCCGTACTTCATACCCTTCCATAGAAAATTCAGGGTAGTTCGTCACGAAAATGATTATTGTGTCCAGATGCAGTTCACGTACCCGCCGTGCAATGTCCATACCACTTCGTTCATCCATATCAATATCCAGAAACATAATCTGATACTGCGACAACTGTCGATCCGTTATGGCTGAGGAGTGCGCACTTTTTGTTACACAGGCCGATATTCCCGGAGGCAACGGTTGACTGGTAACAACTTCTGTTAATCGTTGCAAAAAGTCTTTGTCATCATCACAGAGTAAAATATTTATTTTCATAGTAGTATCCTCTCTTTTAACTTGTCGAAGCAGACGGCCTTCTTTGCAATCCAACATACGGTTAAATCTCCTAAAAGTCAAGTTTTTCGGAAAAAACGCACTTACAGTGTAATATTAGCTCTTAACTACACCGATTTGCAAGTGAAATCGTATAAAATTGTATTGACATGGAAAAATTGTGCTATTGGATATAAAAACAAACAGGATATCGCTATGAAAGATACAGAACGCCATCATTATATTGGAGAACACATTTGTGCATTGCGAGAAAGCAAGGGCTGGACGCAGCAAACACTAGGCAAAAAGCTGGGGAAGAAGACCTCAACTATCAGCGCCTATGAAACCAATGCCAAGCTGCCTTCTGCAGACTGCTTGATTGAAATGGCAGAAGTTTTCGGCGTTTCCATTGATACGTTGGTTTATGGGGAAACTGCCGATTTAGTCTCGGTTCGCACATTGAATCCCGCACAGAAAGCTCTCGTTGCAGAAATTCTACAAGTATTTGGCTCTAATTCACCCCAAAAGTCAGCCAGCGAACAACGGCTACGCTTAGTTAGGAATCTTGTTAATTTATTGATTTGATAGCAGTTATCTCATTATCGCTTAGAAATAGCTCGGCATTGTCGCCGGGCTATTTTTTATACTCGTACTTTGTGGCAAAACACTCTAACTTTATGTCGAATTTGTAGAAATGGTGAATTAACTGTGCTATTTTGATATCAAGATAGCACACAACTTACGACCTTTTCCTACTCAGTATTAGGCATCGGCGCGCAGATGCTGAAATATCGTCCGAACATCAACCCTATTAAATCCATTAGATTGGAGGCTTATCAAATGTCAACGATGAAGAAACGCATCCCCATGTTCCTGCTGGCTCTCGCAATGATGGTTGCTATGGCGCTGCCCACGTTTGCTGATTGGGCATTACAGCCAGATTCCAATTCCTTAAACTATAATTATCTTAATATTTACAGAAATTCTGCCTCCGAACCGATTAACGGTAAGAAACTCATTCTATACCATGTAAATCCGGCCGGAAACGATCAAAAGTTCACCGTTGTGTATAGTACTTACGGCGGAGACAATTGTATGTACTTAACAAAAACAGAAAACGGTATAACGTATGCTATCAATAGAAGTTCTGAAAATTTTCGCAATGGCAAGCGAGCAATTATGTGGCGCTACGATACAGGGTTGAAAGATTCCGCGTTCAAAATGCCAGTATCTGATAGCCACTCCATTGTAAATCTCTTGAATTACAGCGAAGGGCTTCGTTACACACAGGATATCACGTCAGCAAATGTATACTTTGCTCCGGGTATTTCCTCTGCATGGTTTGTTGAAGGATCGCCTAAACTTTAAAATCATCCCAAGCGTTTGGTATGTATGACTATGGTGTAATCGAGATTCTCAGTGCAATTCATAAGAGAACATCTATTATGCTACAGTCCCGTAGCTTTTTGACTCACTATCGAAGTTTTCTGCACTATTAATTTTTCAGTTACATCCTAAGCCAAAACACAAGGGAGAAGGTTAAAAATGTCTTCTTCCTTGTGTTTTTATTTACAGTATTGCCTGATAAGATTTTCTATGCGTCAAGAATTGAATGGAGAACATTCTAATGAACAAGAAAAAACGATTAATTGTATTGCTTGCCTTGATGGCACTGACTGCATGTAGCGCAAACAAGAACGAGAACTTTACACAGGACCAATCCTCACCAACTATAACGGAGAACACCTCTCCAATTATAACGGAGAGCGAGATTACGCTTTGCTCTGCTTCTGCTAAAGACGGATACTATGAAATCAATCAATACTTTGACGGAGGTAGTAGTTTGACCTATTGGGATTATGCAAACGGCAAGAATATTTTTCTGTGCCCAAATCCAAACTGTTCGCATGATACTAATACCTGTCCTTCTTTTTTTTCTTACGCGACAAACTCGACCATGCCTGGCGGAGTTTTGGTGGTAGATAACAGACTTTTAGTTATACAAACCCTGGCAACGGAAAAATCCACGCCGCACATCGATGTTATGGATTCTACCGGAAATCTAATAAAGCAAATTCAGGGATTTCAAGCTTCGCAAATACTACCGGGTTCTTTTACAAGCGATTATTATACAGACGGCGAAAATCTGTATTTTACTTCGAGCAATGTTGACAGTGATACAGCCACAACAGTGTGCCAGCTTGTTAGAGTGTCCTTGACGGACGGTAGCATCGCCATATTAAAAGAGTTTTCTAACGATACGCTACAGGTGAACATTGTGGCAGCCGACAGCAGAAATCTTATTTATCGTAAAGTCGAAGGAAAATCTGTCCGTGACATACAGTTCACATACTTTGCGTTGGATGTGGATACCCAAAGTGAGACGGCGCTTGAGTTGACGATGGATAATATGCACGGTCTGGAATTTTGCGGAAAGGAAATTTACATATATGACTATGAGGAGCAAAAGATTCTAGTTCAAACCCTTTCGCTTACTACGCTATATGAAGTCAGCACAACGAATCTCGAAAACTCTGTGATTGCAGCCCATGGAAATATCCAGTCAAAGCTAATGTTTCCGCTTCCCTTTGACACGAAATACTGCTTAGTAGGGTACAAATATTTAACCCCCACCAATGAATATCAAACATGTTATTATTTGTTGGATAATGACACTGGAGAATTTTGTGAATTTACACTTCTTAAGGCGTACAATGAGAGTCCCATTGATATTTTAGCCATAACCGAAGAAGGATTGGCTGTTCGTGTGGACTGGGTGTCTGCGAATCCTTCTATGCCAGATATGCTTACAGAGGAACTCGCCATTCTTGCACCAGAAGATTATCTTTCCTCCGTACCGAATTACATAAACGTTGCGAAATTATGCTTGTGACAAAAGAAATGGATACTACATTTATTCTCGACTCCCTCTGCAAGACCTATATTTCGCATATTCCGATGTTACCGTTCGGGAAAAATGCGCGGCCGCAAGTAAAAAAAGCTCTGTCGGGCGTGTCGCTCACCCTGACGCCGGGTCTTTACGGCTTGCTAGGTCCCAACGGTGCGGGCAAATCCACCCTGATTCACATTATCACAGGTACGCTTGCGCCCGATTCCGGCGAGGTGCTTTGGTGCGGCAAGCCCGCAGCGGGTATTGCCTTTCGCCACATTTTGGGCTATATGCCGCAGCAGCAGGGACTGTACGACAGCTATACCGGCCGCCGTTTTCTTACCTATATGGCCGCGCTGAAAGAAATCCCGCGGAAATCCGTTGCATCTGAGGTAGCCCGTGTGGCGGCTGCCCTAAATTTAACTGCCGAGTTGGACAAGCGCCTTTCTGCCTATTCTGGCGGCATGAAGCAGCGCCTGCTGTTGGCATCCGCCCTGCTTGGAGATCCGAAGCTATTAATTTTAGACGAACCAACGGCAGGTCTTGACCCTAAAGAGCGCGTCCGTCTGCGCGAGTTACTGGCAGATATGGCCAAAGATCGAATCATCCTTGTGGCAACACATGTCGTTTCGGATGTGGAAACGGTGGCAACCAAAGTTATTTTGCTGCGCGCCGGCAAGATTGTGGATGCTGCACCTGTGCCGGAGCTTATTGAAAAATACGCTCCCGGCCAAGGGCTGGAAGATGTGTACCTGAACGTGTTTGGTGAGGGAGACGGTAAATGAGCCTGTTTTTTGCTGAACTCCGCAAAGTCTGGGGCAGCCGAGTGTTCCCTGCCCTGTTGGCTATACTGGCGGCTGCCAATCTCCTACTGCTGTGGATGGGTACTCGCCCCACAGCCAAACAGCCTCCTGCATCAGCCTTTCGCGCAGTAGGTGCCGAGCTTTCCGATAAAACCATGGAAGAAAAGGGAGCCTATCTTCACAATAAATACACTGAGATAGAAAGCCTTGTAAAAATCGGGCAGTATTATCGGGAACTGGCTTACGGCGGCTATGGGCTCACTCAGTATCGGCAGGACAATGCCGCTATGTTCGATGCCTATGAACAAGAGTACACAGATAAGACCTATACTCTATTTACGGATAACTTGAACACAGAGTACCGCCTGTTCAGCCAGCTGCAAAGCGAATATGACACCGTGGCGGCCTACAGCGACTTTCTGGATGGCGTTCAGACCAAGGCATCCCAACTGTCCGGCATCTCGATTTTTCAAAATGACCGTACCGGGTACGATTTGAAAAACATCGAATTGACCGCACAGGTTTACGCCGGACTAACGGAGACACCCATAGACTATTACCCGCAGAAAGGTCTGTACACAGCCATCAGCTATGCGTTCACCGACCTTATCCTGCTGGCATCTATGCTCTTACTTGCGTTGATTCTTGTGCGCCAAGAGCGCGACAGCGGATTGCTAAGTTTAATTCGCAGTCTTCCCGGTGGACGGCTGAAAACGGCCATTGCAAAGCTGGCGGCATTTGCTGCCAGCTTATTGGTCGTTCTGGCGGTGCTGTATGGGGTCAATCTCACATATTGCTCGGCATCGTTCAGTTTGGGGCCTATGAACCGCACGATTCAAAGTGTTCCCGCCTTGATGCGCTGCACAATGCAGATTACAGTTGGGCAATACCTGCTTCGGTTTTTGCTTGCAAAATGGGCTGGTGCGTTTGTGATGGGGCTGTGGGTCATGCTGGCCGCCCTTATCGCCAAACGCGCTGCGACCGGCTGGATTGGCGCGTTGGCGCTTCCTTTAGCGATGTACGGTATCCGTGCTGCGATTCCTGCCACAAGCCATTTGAATGTCATAAAGTATGCCAATATGGTAAGCCTACTGCAAACCAATGAACTGCTGGGAAATTATCGGAATCTGTTCTGGTTCGGCAGCCCCATCAGTCTCCCAATGGTAGAGTGGGTAACTGCCGCTGCTTTAGGCAGTGTCTTGTCCGTGGCATTCTGTACGGTTTTTACAAAGGCACAGCTGCTGCCGGCAGCCAAACGTAGTCTGGCACTTCCATTCCGTCACAAAACACACGCAACCTCTGTCACTCGTGAAGAAGGCAGAAAGCTGTTACTGATGAATGGTGCAGCAGTATTCTTGGCTGCATTTCTGGCATTCGGCATCTATCAAGGCGTAACGGCAGAAAGCTACATAGACGCGGACGAAATCTACTACGCCTATTATATGAAGCATATTTCCGGGTCGTGGAGCGAAGAAAGCCGCGACTGGCTGAAAGATCAGCGTAATGAGTTTGCTCCCATGTTGGAAGCACAGAAACGCGTCAACCGTGGCGAATTGAGCAGCGACGCACTACTGGCCTACAATTCCTTGCAACAAAAATATTCTGCCTATCAGCGTGTTCTTCAATCCAATATTAGTTACTACCTCAAGGAGAATCCCGGTGCGTGGCTTGTTTATGAGACCGGCTACAAGAAGCTGTTCGGCTTTACCGGCACAAGTAATGTGCAAGATACACTTTTAGCAGGATTGTTGTGCGCCCTATGCTTCAGCGGTCTATTTGCGATGGAGCGTAAGGGTGGAATGGATGAAATTCTGGCATCCACCCCTTTGGGCCGGAAATACACTGTGAAAGCAAAGCTGCGGCAAGGCACCGCAGTTGCGACAGTAATAGCTTTCGGAACGGTTTTGCCTCATCTATGGCAGGTTCTGCGCGACTATGGTCTTCCCTCTTTGCTGGGACCGGCAATGAGTATTTCTGACTTGCAGGCCGTTCCAAAGTTTATAACTTTATCGGATTTGCTGCTCTTTTGGCTGATCTGCCGCTTTGCTGCTTGCCTGTGCATGAGCCGAATCACCTTATGGTTGGGACAGAAATTGGGGAATCTGCTGCCCGCACTTTTTATCAGCGCTGTTTCGTATTGTCTGCCTGCGTTGCTTAGCCTCTCCGGAATGAAAAACGGGATTGAGTGGCTGGGGTTCTATCCACTATTCCATGCTGCGGCCCTCTGGCAAAACCAAGGATATACCGCTGATGGTGAAAGTTATAATGCAATGTGGATTCCGATTTTTCTGGTATGCGCAGCATTCTTCCTCGCATGGGCTATTGGTCAGGCTCTTATTGACGATTATGACATGATAGGTGTTCCAGATGAAGTATTATAAAAATCTGTCCATCGATGAAAGCGATTTCTCCGTTCAAAGGCAAGGCTGCCGCATTCACCTGACGACCACAGAATATCAACTATTCATTACGCTGCTCGACCATTCTGGGCACATCTGCTCCCGAAACTTTCTTCTGGCATCTGCATGGAATATCACAGTGCCGATTCAGACGCGAACGGTTGATGTGCATATCGCAAAGCTGCGGAAGAAACTGGATCTAGGCCCGGATGATTTGAAAACCGTAATGGGACGGGGGTATGCGCTTTCAGGATAATGCGCGATGCCCGACAAATGGGTGAAATACATTTTGAAAGTCACATAAAGTATATCATCTATATTAGCGATTATTTTAGAGTTGACTCTCCCTTGCTTCCTTAAAGGAAGCTCTCGTGTTTAGCCTACAAGAGCTTCTGGAAAATACACAATTAGAACGATTTACCTGCTCAACTAGAAAGGAAAAGTGTAAAATGATTACGAAAGAGAAAAACCGCACCAAAATTATTTGTGCAGTAGTTACCGCCATTTCCGCTATTGTAGCAGGTGGAAGCGCTTTTCAACTTCATAATGTGCAGAACATATCCCAAACAGTAAATGGAAATGTCATCCAAATTTTAGGGGAAACTGGCAGCTATGTATCTGCCGGCACTGATTTAACAGACTCAACTGATGAGCTAATTTCCGCATACAGAAAGGTTCTTGACGAGAACAGTCAGTATCAGGCAAATCAAACCACCCTACAGGGACAAGTTCAAAGCCTGCAAAGCGAAAATGAAGATTTAAAAAGTCAAATTCAAATACTCAAAGGAACATTGTTGAATACATATTCTTCTGATGAAATCAATAGCGTAATTGAGCAGGGTGGATTAAAGCGAGACATTTCCAAGCGCCTTGACAATTTGGAATGCCTTGACAGTGTTAATTGTGAGCAAGTTCCCTCTGTCAAGGATTTATATGGAACCACGCACAGTATATCGTATCGCTTTGAGGCTTCTGACACAGCATGGGCTAAGTTCAAGTTGGATGGTCAATATGATACTTTCGCGGCAAATATTGTTACATCGGAAGATACAAATCGTGATGCAAATATGAGCGTGGAAATCTACCTTGATGATGTTCTTGTTGGGCGAGTTGACGATGTTGTACGAGATGAACATGTTCGCCCAATTAGTGTCAGCGTAAATGGTGGCAATGTTTTAATGATAAAGGTCATCCGTACAAATTCCTATTATAGCAGTTATGCTTATATTTGCGACACCTCACTGTCTGTGTTGCAGTAACTATTCGATTTTTTCAATAATACGGAAATAGTATTCTGTTTTAGCTCGTTTAATAAACGAGCTAAAACTAAAGCGGCCGCAAATATTTGCAATAAAGGAATAGAGTTGCTATAATTACACTAAAGATTGATTGGATATTTAATTATAAGCAGAAGATCGTCCTAAATCAGCACGGAAAAGATTGGAGATGTTAAACATGAAAAAGATGGATCTTCATATCCATACGGTTTCCACCAAAAGGGACAAACCATTTGAGTTTTCGATAGAAAAGCTAAAAGGCTATGTCATACAGGAAAAAGTAGATTTGATTGCGATAACCAATCACAATCTATTTGATGCCAAACAATTCAGCGATATCACGAATGCCCTACCCATTAAAGTATTTCCTGGCATCGAAGTAGATATAGAAGGTGGCCACCTGATTGTCATTACCGATCCATCTGACATAGATGATTTCACAGAAAAATGCGCGAAAGTTTATCGCCTTAACGGAACAAGTGAGGATTCATATATTTCCGAAGCACAATTTATGGAAATATTTAATGATCTTGGAAAATATATCCTGATTCCTCATTACGAGAAGGAGCCAAAACTCCCGCTCGAGAGGGTTTCTCGAATCAGCCCATATATTAAGTGTGGGGAGGCATGCAGCGCAAAGAAATTCATCTATATGCAGTCCAGAAGCGAAAAATTAGTTCCTGTACTATTTAGTGATTGGAGAGTTGAAGAAAAAGCTCCGTTTCCTTTAGGAAGGCAGACCTATATCGATATAGATGACGTTAATATGATGTCACTTAAATATGCATTAACCGATAAGGCAAAAGTATCACTGAAGCCGGAAGATGGAAACACTCTATTCCAAATTCTCGACAATGGTTTGCAAATCTCAACTGGATTAACTGTACTTTTAGGAAAGCGTTCGTCTGGCAAAACCTACACGCTCGATCAAATCAATGCGCAATTTCCCGGCGGAAAGTACATCAAACAATTTTCGTTGTTATCAACGGATGATGAGCAATCTCAGCGAAAATTTGAGGCAGCATTAAAAAACAGGGGAAACTCTGTAACAGAAAGCTATTTGGGGCCGTTCAAAACGGTTGTTGATGATGTGCAATCCGTCAATCTGGAGCAAGATGCGAAGGAAATAGACGAATATTTAGAGACGCTGAAAAAGGCTGGAGAAGATGCACAGCGGCAAGACATCTTCTCAAAGGCAAATCTCTATCAAGAATCAAATTTTAGCATCAAAAATTTATCCTCCCTTGTCGAAATGATTGAAGCCGTAGAGACTTTACTGGGCTCAATTGAATACAAGGAGTTGGTTGAAAGGTATGTTGGTAGGCATTCGCTTCTGCGTTTAGCCATTGCATTAAGAGAGCAATACATTCAAGAAAAGACAGATTCGTTGCGCAAAGAATACGTAAATAGTCTTATCACATCGGTAAAGAAAGAACTAAGTGTTCGCTCTTCTACAACCGCTGTGCCAGATATAGACTTGTACCAAATCCTCATGAATCAGCACAAGGTACAGATCTTCCGTGATGTGGTGAAAATGATAAAAAGGCCTCGTGTTATTCAAGCGCAGAATTTGTATTCTTACAGAGTAGTTGCCCAAAGTAGTCCGTTTTCGGGTGCACTGGCGATGCAGAAAGTTAGTCGAAGCAAGACCGTCTTCTCTGATGCATTTAAGGAGTACAATGATCCGTACAAATTCCTACAAGTTTTGAAAGGGAAGGATATTCCTGCATCGGAGTATTATAAGTACTTCGTTAACATTACCTATGAAGTATTTAACCAGTATGGAAGTCCTGCGTCCGGTGGAGAACGTTCCGAATATAATTTGCTTCAAGAACTGTCAGATGGAGTGAAAAACAACATTTTGATTCTTGATGAACCAGAGTCTTCGTTTGACAATATATTCCTTAGAGATGGAGTAGATAACCTGCTTAAAGACATATCAAAAACTATTCCGGTAATTATTGCAACGCACAATAATACAATTGGTGTTTCTGTTCACCCAGATTACATCGTTTATGCCTGCAAAGAGGTCTTAAGTGATGGAAAACTTGAATATCATTTGTATTCGGGTTATCCCTCAAGTGAGGACTTGGTTGACTTAAAAGGCAATCATATATCACGAAAATCTGTTTTGTTGGATTGCCTTGAGGCTGGTGAAGCAGCCTATATGGATCGGAGGAATTCTTATGAAATACTTAATGGTTGATAATGGAAGAGTATTCTATTCTTTGGATGGGAGTGCAGCAAACAAAAAGCCAATCGATCAGATTAGCAAGAACGATTTGCTTACCCTTTTGAAACTAGCGATTTCTGAAGAATCCTTTGAAATGGATCCCTACAGCACCGAATCTGTTCATAATGCAGCACACCAAATTATTTACAAAAATATCTATCAGAAATTTGAAGACATCAGATTGCATAGGGTAAGTTTCGAGGATGAAAAGGTAAATCTTTATCGAACCGCGATAAATAAGTACTCTTCTGAGCTTTCTGAAGACAAGTAAGCATAAAAAGGCTCGTAGCAGTCGAGGATATTAAAATATTCCGCTGTTGCGAGTCTTTTACTTGTAATAAACATTTTATCATTTGGCTTCTCGTCTGTTAGTACAAGAACTCCCGCTTTTTAATAAATAAAATTGCATCACACAGTTGCTAGCAGAAATATAGCTTTAATGGCCACGCCGTCTTAAAAGTATATCATTACAAAGTTTATATTATAAAAACACACATTTTTTTCTGAAAGTGCATCAAAATCGTTAATCTCTCTCTGTTTAGTAATTGAAAGAATTCTTTCGACAACTAAAAAACAGGGAGTATTTTTATGCCATTCAAAAGACAGAAGTCCAACGCATCCCCGCATTACCACGACACACGGACGCTTTTGAGGAAGTACCGGGATGTTATGTGGAATTTGGAAGTATCCGATCTCGATTTGCAGGAGGAATTCAAGGCCGAATATGGTCTGTCCTCGGATGCACTGTTTGTGGACAACGAGGTCAACAAGGGCGGCAATCGGCTGGAAAACTATGCTCGTGCCCTGGAACGCAGCAAAAAGATGATGCAGATTATCGACACCGCAATCGACCTGATGCGTCGCAAGCACAAAAAAGGCGAGTTTTATTACTGGATTTTGTACTACGCCTATCTCTCCCCGCAGCAGTGCGAGAATGCGGGTGCAATTTTGCAGTCGCTCGAAACCAAGGGAATCTCCATTTCTCTGCGCACCTACTATGTCCACCGGGATGAAGCCATCGAGGTTCTCAGCTCGATTTTGTGGGGCTACACCTCCCAAGAGTGCGAAAAAATCACCAATCTGCTGACTCCCGATTGACCCTGCACAACATCCGCACAAAATCAGCAGAGCGAAAGCCTTTTTTTCTGCACAGCTAATTTGTTATCATGGTAATGGCCTACTTTTGGCCATTCTTAAAGCATTTTTGTACACAGGAGGTTTCAATGACTAAGAAAAACACACATTCATGCTCTCATAAGCGCATAAAAGCAGCCCTTTGCGCTGCCATGTGCAGCGTACTGACCGCAATGCCCACTTTTGCAACCGGCGAGGATAATAACGCAGCCGCAGCCACAACCGCAACCACCGTCTGGACAAAGGCCAGCGAGATCATGCAAGATGTCTACTCGCAAATCATCTCTATCTCCACCGTCACAGCCGTAGTCTGTGCCGCCGTTGCCCTGCTGCTGATGAACTTTTCCAAGAACGGCAAGACCGTGGACGACTCCCGCGCATGGCTTAAGCGCATTGCCATCACCTGGGCGATTCTGAACGGTCTCGGCTTCATCATGGCCTACGTCACGCCGTTCTTCCAGGGCGGCACTTGGAATCCGTAACTACGCGTAATTGCAACGAGGAGGTGAACGCCTTTGGGCATTCTAGACGGCATTGTGGATTGGCTGGCAACGCAGGTAATGAATCTGCTGGATTTGGCATCCACCTCGGTACTCGGCGCACTGGGCTGCAATATGGATACGTTCAAGCGGTACTTCCCTGCTGCTTCGGCTATGTACGAGATTTTTATCTGGACGGCCATCGGGCTGGTTCTGCTGAACCTTGTGTGGCAGCTTTACCGCTGCTATGGTGCAGGGTTTGACATTGACACTGAGAATCCCATCAATCTGGTGGTGCGTTCTGTGATTTTTCTGCTGCTGATTTGGTATTGCGATGACATCGTCAACCTCGCCTTGCGGATTGGCGGCACACCCTACAACTGGATTCTGGACAGCACCCTGCCCGGTGTGCAGTTCGGAGACTTCAATTCTGTGCTGCTCGTCATCGTTGGCGTGATTGCCAACGGTTCTGTGGCCTTGATTGCGCTGATCCTTGTTGTGATTCTTGCGTGGAACTACTTAAAGCTGCTTTTGGAAGCTGCCGAGCGATATGTTGTGCTGGGAATTCTGGTCTTTACTGCGCCGCTTGCCTTTGCCATGGGTGCGGCGCGCGGCACAAACAACATTTTCAAAAGCTGGTGCCGGATGTTCGGTGGGCAGCTTCTGCTGCTGATTATGAACGCATGGTGCTTGAAGCTGTTCGTCAATATGGTCGGTGAATTTCTCGCTAATCCTCTGTCCTTATAGGAGATTTTTTACGTGAAAAAAACTCTTTTTTCTTTATTCACCGCTGTTAGCCTTGCTCTCCTGTACTGCCCGGCTGCTTTTGCTTTGACCGAGGATGAAGCTGCTGCGGCCGTGGACGCACAGGGCAAGGATGCCGTATCCGGCAATCTGTTCCTGTGGCTGCTGTGCGCTATCGCTTTTTTGAAAGTTAGCACCAAACTGGACGGCATCCTGCACTCATTGGGCATCGGCGTTTCGCGTTCGCCTGGCTCAATGCTGTCCGAGGCATTGCTGGCTTTCCGTGGTTTTGAAATCGGCAAAGCCTTTATGGGGCTGGGCGCTGCAAAAGCCGCCGCTTCAACTGCTACCGCAAAAGCCACACCCAGCAACACCTTTGCAGGCGGGCTTTCCGGCATGGTAAGCCGTCATGTACAGCAAAGTACAGCAAGCTCCATCAGTGGACAATCCGGCGGCGTCGGTACATCCTTGGGCGGTGCCATGTATCACAACAGCCTTGGCAAAGATGGCGGCTTCGCCAGCAAGGTCATCGGCTCTATCGCCACCGGACAAACCAGCGGCAGTATTACAGGCGACAGCGCCGTGGAAGCGCTCAATGGCTATTTTGTAGGTACCAGTGATGCAGATGCCATGCCCGTTCTTGCCACTGGTGAAAGCATCCCCACTGCCATGGCAGCAGCTGAAAACGATGCCGTAACAGACTCTCCTATCCCCGCCACGCCGCTGGCGCTAGAGGGCGATAGCACGGTTGATGTTTCGCCTACCCGCGACAGCGAAATTACCATGCACGCCGGTGGCAGTCCTGCTGTTACGGAGCAGACCACCATTCCCACTTCGTCCTCTATTCAGCAGGCCGCCATGAACCGCGTGTTGTTGGGGCAGATGGGCAACAGTGTCACGGACGTAGAAATCGGCGGCGGAAAAATTCAGGGGCGCGAGATCATCCCCGGACGCGGTCAGATTCAGTTTGCCATGTACAATGCCCGTCAGTATGAGAAGCCGGAGGGTCACTTCACAGAGCAGACTTCCCGCGACGGCGAAAAGTGGTACAAGGTCTATGCCACGACTCGCGTAGAAAAAACGCCCACTGTTCAGGACGAACGCGGGCGTATGCAGTATGATGAGCGTAAAGTGGCCGCCATGCCCAAAGCCCCGGCGCGGAGACACTAAATGATTGAAAATGATACTCAAAATTCACGGCAGGCAGCCTCAGCAGCACTTCGTAACGCGCCCAAACTTGCCAAAATCGCGCAAGCGGGAGTGCAGGGCGGCCCCGCTGGGGCTGCTGCCGAAGCTGTGGTGCAGTATCGCAGGGAAGTACTGGTCGTTGTCATTGCTGTCTTGCTGCTGCCGGTTCTGGTTCTGCTCATGCTTCCCGGTGCGATTTTCGGCACGCTAACGCAGCCCAGCGCGGCGGTCAATGATGATTTGGAAATTGCAGCCAATGTAATTCAGCTTCGCAATGCAGTATCGGATATTTTGCAGGCAGCCTACGAGGATACCCTTGCCGAAATAGACTCCGAGCGTGCAAGCCTCACCTACAGCGATATTGATGATTCCGTGGGCGGACATGTTTCTTACAATGCCTTTCAACTCATTTCTATGTACTGTGCCTACCAAGGACAGGACGACTATACCAAAATCAGCCTGGCCAACCTTTCCGCACAGGTACAAGCGCACCGGACAGAATATTATACTTACACCACTTCCGCGGAAATCCGCACAGAGCCGGTGCAAAAAGAGGTGCGCGGGCAGACCATAACCGTACAAGAAAATCACACCTACACGGTTTTCGCGCTTTCCTATGTGGGCGATGACTACTTTGCCGACACGGTCTGGCAGCTTGATGACAAGCAGAAAAGCTATGCCGATGCCTATGCGCATAACCTGACCGTCTATCTCCACGAAATCGAAGAACATGAAGGTATTACGATTTTGGGGCAAATCAACGATGCACTTATTGATGATACCTCCCCTGCCCCCGGCGGCGGGTTTGGCAATCCGTTCAATGACCCCAACTGGGAACAGCACATTACTTCTTTCTTCGGCAAACGCGAGGATGTCGGCATTCCCGGCAAGGATACCACCAACCACAACGGTTTAGACATTGCCTATCCCTACGGCACACCGATTCTGGCAGTGGAGGCCGGCACGGTCATTAAAGCAGGGTACCATGTCAGTTATGGCAATTATCTGGTCATCAACCACGGCGGCGGATATTGCACCCTTTACGCCCATTGCAGCCAGCTTTTGGCGCAGGTTGGCGATACGGTAAACAAGTACGACACCATTGCCAAGGTTGGCGCTACCGGCGATGTAACCGGGAATCATCTGCACATTTGTGTTATTGTCAATGGGAATTATATGAATCCCCGCAATTACCTTAATTAACTAATTCAAAGCTTTCTATTTTATAGGTTCCAGAACTTTCAATTTTACATTTTCCATCGTGAAAATACCCGAATTTTCAATAATGATAATCCTGTTTTTCACATTTTCATTCTCTATTCCAGCTTTTTTCAAGAATAGCTCCTGCCATTTTCTTTTCCGAAGAATTTCTTGCATCGCAATCGTCCGGCTTGGAGTCTTTTCAAGCACAAACAGCACCAGTCTATGATTTTGATCTCTTTGAAGCCACTGACCAATATACTCCCACCATATCTTATCAGTCTCACCTAAAGAAAGGCCAAACACGCAAACGTATCGACTTTCGTCTATAAAATGTTTTACTTTATCGGTCCGGCTCTCACCCAATAGTTCATTAACTTTTGGCTTCACAATGGTTTCATGCAATGTCAAATCATCTTTTAGTTGTTCATTGCAAATCTGTGATTCATCGTTTAAGCCTAATACCAACGCATCAGATAATGTGCCATGAACATGCAGCACTGGCTCCAGGTCATCAAGAATGGTACGCCCATTAACAGTTCTCTTATCAAATGTTCCTGATTTCTTGATTTTCTCGACTATTTGATCCAAAACGTCAGTGTAATTAAACGTAACAAAGGTATATTGAAAGGAATTTGTGGTAGATCTTCGCAAATTTGCAATATCAGCCTTATCCACTGGGCGCATTCCATCAAAAAAGCATACAACCTTGTCATGGAACTCCCCACCAATTTCGTTACCAATAACAATTCTCTCATTTTCGCTTTGAAGATAGTCCCGCAATTCTTCTTCAAGCTCGGCTAAATCGTTTAAAAAAGTTTCCCTATTTTCTCCTGATACTTTTTCGATATACTTACCGATGCTTAATTCCAAATCCGCCCAATTTTCCGGATTGTCTGCTATTTCACATGCTATTGTGTTTTGAGGATGCTTTTCGATAAAGTACTTATAAAAATCACTGTATTGGGTATGTAAGCCGCAATTTAAATCAAACCCATTTCCAACCAAAAAGGTTATTCTCATTTTTAGTCTCCAACCATTTCATATTTTCAATACTTAGAGGAAGATCCTTGCCATTATGGCATCAGGATCTTCCTCTTTCACTATCCAAATAAAACCGTCAAATAATCCGTCCTGCCATCCAGTACCCGAAGAATCTCTATCGCGCTGTTTTCCTCGTCCACACGGTAGAAAATCAGCTGCTTTGAAACCACAAAATAGCGTACATCCGTTGTGATTTCAAACTTTTCTGCCAGTGCTGCGCCCATATAAGGATTATCCGCCAACAGGGATATTGCTTTCAGCAGCGCCGTCATCAGCTTTTTGGCTGCTTTCGGGTTCTTCAGCCGACCGGCAATGTAGTCGCGGGTCGCCTCCATGTCCTTGACGGCGGCACTCTTATAGCTTACCCTCATTTCTCTACTCCGAACATTTTATATACTTCATCCTCGGAGTAAGAAACCGGGTCGTCCTGCGCTTCCTGCAACTGCTTTGTCAAGCGGGAGAGCGCCTTTGCCTTGATGATTTCCGCATTGTCCTCGGTTACAGAAAAGGGAAAGCCGCCCGCGTTCAGCGACTGCTGGAAAAACACGTTGATGGCGTCGGTCAGGGTAAGACCGTTCTTTGCGTACACAGATTCCAGCTCCTGCTTGATTTCCGGGTTGATACGAACGCGGAACACATCCGTTTTGGGGGCCGAAACAATGTTTTCCATAAATAAACTCCCTTCGTACCGTAGTTTTCTTCTTATCTCCATTATACGTTCCTCTTGTCAGATTGTCAATCTATGTAGTCACATTGTTGCCACGAATGTGCATTTGAAATTTATCTGCCGAAATGCAGTAAATCAGCACAACATCCGCACAGCAAAAGTCTTTTTTGCTGCAATATGACTCTGCTATAATAGTATCGTCAAAATTGAACAGAAACGCAAGAGCGCCTTTTTCCGAGGGCGCTCTTTTCGTTTATCGGAGGTGGTCGAAATTTCACGCGAAGAGCGGGATGTTTATCTGATCCCGCAGAATTTTGTGGACACCGGCACGATTCTCGGCGGTACGGTCAAGCTGCGCAATGCGGTGGAGGCAGCTGTGCTTGCTGTGGGCAGTGCAGTACCGCTGTTTTATCTGCCGCTGGCGTTCAATATTCGGCTGATGATCGTCATTGCGGTGTCGGTGCCGCTGGGCGTTTTCGGTGTGGTCGGTATTGGCGGCGACAGTCTGACGCAGTTTGTGGCGCACTGGTTCCGCTTTATGAAGCGCCGCCGCATCGTTACGCCCACACCACAGGGCAATCTTGACGCCAACCGCCACCGGCATCTACGGTTCATCAGCAAGCGGTATCGTGTTGTCTACTATGACGACTCGGACTCCCTGCCCCTTAACGCGCAGGTTTTGCAGCGCAAGGCGGACCGCCACGGAAAGCTGGTAAAGCGGCAGACTCTTTACGATTTGCTGCCTATTGAGAGAATCGAGAACGGCATCCTGCACACCACGGATGACCGCTACATCAAGATTCTGGAAATTGAACCCATCAACTTCCTGCTGCGCTCCCCGCGCGAGCAGCGCAGCGTTATCTACTCGTTTGCCAGCCTTTTGAAAGTCAGCCCGGTGCGGCTGCAATTCAAGTCGTTCTCCCGCAAAGCGGATGTCAATGCTTATCTGGACAAGCTGCGGCGGGATGCTGCTAACGAACCGGATGCGGTCGTGCGCACACGCCACATGAGCTATATCCGCTTTGTCAAGCGCCTCGGCTCCCGCGATGCCATCAGCCGCCGCTTCTTCGTTATTTTCCAATACGAAGCGCCCACGAACGAGCGGAATATCTCCTACGCAGAAATCGTCTCCACGCTCGAAACCACCGCCCGCAATTTTCGCACCTATCTGGCGCAGTGCGGCAATACCATCGTGGAACACGAAAATGAGGACGAGTTCCTCACCGACGTTTTCTATACCTTATTAAATAGGCGAACGGCGGTACAGGTACCATTGCAGGAGCGCATCCAAGATGTGCTTGCCAGCTATCTGGCCCAAAACGATGCCACCGCGCTGGACAAAATACCGCCTGCCGCCTTTATGATTCCGCCCTCACTAGATTTGAAGCATGGGCGTTATCTCTATATGGACGGCACATACCACGCCTACTTGATGATTCCCGCAGACGGCTACCGCGCGCAGGTCACAGCCGGGTGGATGGCGCTGCTGGTGAACGCCGGAGAGGGCATTGATGTGGACCTGTTTCTGGAACGACAGCCTAAAGAACGCATGATTCAGAAAATCGGGCAGCAGATCCGCATCAACCGCAGCAAAATCAAGGATACCAGCGACACAAACTCGGACTTTGATGACCTCTCCAACGCCATCCGCTCCGGGTACTACCTGAAAGACGGCCTTGCCAACAACGAAGATTTCTACTATGCCGCCATTCTCGTGACCGTCACAGCGGCCAGCGTCAAGGATTTGGAGTGGCGCATCGGGGAGATACGCAAGCTCATGGTTTCACAGGATATGAATTTGCAGCTGTGCAGCTTCCGGCAGGAGGCGGCCTTCCTCTCTTCTCTACCGCTGTGCGCCCCGGATGCGGCGCTGTTTAAGAAATACCGCCGCAATATCCTTACCTCCACTGCCGCCAGCTTTTATCCCTTCGTCAGTTTTGAGTTGTGTGATACCAACGGCGTGCTGCTGGGCGTAAACAAGTACAACAACTCCCTTGTCAGCCTTGACAACTTCAATACACGCATCTACAAAAATGCCAACATGGCGATCCTCGGCACCTCTGGCGCGGGCAAGACGTTCACCATGCAGCTTATCGCCCGCCGTATGCGGCTGGCCGGAACACCTGTCTACATCATTGCACCACTGAAAGGGCATGAATTTTATCGTCAGGCCAAGGCGTTGAACGGTACCATCATCCGCATCGTACCGGGCAGCCCAGACTGCATCAACGTCATGGAAATTCGCAAAATCGACCACACCAGCAGCGAACTTCTGGATGGCCCCATGCCGGAGCAGTCGGAGCTGGCCGCCAAAATCCAGAAACTGCACATCTTCTTTTCGCTGCTGATTCCCGATTTGAGCAACGAGGAACGCCAGCTATTGGATGAAGCCATCGTCACAACCTACCGCAATAAGGGCATCACCTACGACAATGCCAGTCTGGACGACCCGGCGCACCCCAGCCAATACCGCGAAATGCCAATTTTGGGCGACCTCCACGCGGTTTTGTCGGTTGCCCCGGAGACCCGGCGCATTGCCAATATCCTGAATCGCCTTGTACACGGCTCGGCATCAAGCTTCAACCGCCAGACGAATGTGAACCTTGACAACAGCTATGTTGTCATCGACATCAGTGAGTTGTCCGGCGATCTGCTGACCGTGGGTATGTACATCGGGCTGGATTATATGTGGGATAAGGCCAAAGAGGACCTGACCCGCCGCAAGCAGATTTTTATAGATGAGGTTTGGCAAATCATCGGCGCATCGTCCAATGCGCTGGCCGCCAATTATGTATTCGAGGCCGTCAAGACGATTCGCGGCTATGGCGGCGGTGTGCTGGTTGCCACGCAGGATTTGAACGACTTCTTTTCCTTGGAAGATGGAAAATACGGCCGCGGCATCCTGAACAACTGCAAAATCAAAATCATTCTGAATCTGGAGGAAGAGGAAGCGCAGCGCGTACAGAGCGTCTTGAAGCTGACCGATGCCGAAATCAACAACATTACCCGCTTCGAGCGCGGCAGTGCGCTAATCGTCACAAACTCCAACAATGTCACCGTTGATATGCGATGCAGCGAGGAAGAAAAGGACCTGATCACCACAGACCGGGACGAGTTGCGCCGCATTGTAGAACGCAAAATGCAAAATCAAACCGAAACGGAGGAATCCTAATGAAGAAACCTGTTATCGTCGTCCTGTGCTGTCTGCTGGCGCTGGGCACCGCCACCGCAGCCTTTGCCGAGGAACCCGCACCCACCCCTGCCCCGGAGTTGGTGGAACTGTCGCCGGAAGATACCGCGCCTCAGTTCTACCCGGACAGCATCTCGTGGCAGGAGGACGGCGGGCAGCTGCTTGTCGTTAAGCAGTACAGCGTACCCTACGGCACAGCCGTTGCCGACCTGACCGAAAGTGGTATGCAGTGGGGCGGTTCTGACTACACCTTATGGGGTGTCACCCAGTCGGTGGAAGGTAGTGTGACCGAGGAAAAAGAAGTCACACAGGATTTTGAATTGTCCGTGCGAAGTGCCGATGCCGAAACCTCCCGCAATGACGTGAAAGAGTCCGTTGCCTACGATGACGAGTACGGTTTTTCCGGCTCGCTGACCTTGCAGGACATTACGATTGGTGAAACCTTACAGGCCGACAGCACCTATATGGCAACGGCGCACTACGCCGGGAAGGTCACCCGCACCGAGGCAGGAACCGTGCATTATACGCTGCTGTACGCGCCGGTTTCTGCACCTGTGATTGCTGCTGCAGCAGAAAGCGGCATCACCCCCGCCTTGTTGGTTATGGTGATTGCCTGCGCGCTGCTTTTCATCGCGGTGCTGCTGATTATTACCCATCTGCTGCGCAAAGAGCCTGCTCACGCGGCTGACCCCGCAAAGCCCGCTGTGCCGAAAGTCTATGTGCCGTCCGGGGATATTGTCCTCGGCGGCAGAAACGAGGATGACGATGAAGAAAATCTCTGATTGGGCAAAAGTTCTGCTGCCGCTGGTTGGCAGCGGGATGGTCCTGCACTACCTGTTCCTATGGCATGAGCGCCGCCACGCGGTAGAACTGCATAAAGAAATTTATCATAAGCCGAAATATTAAGGAGGAAAATACCATGATTGCACAATGTCTTTACCAGTCCGACCCGAAGAATCTTGCCAGCATGGGCAGACAGCGCCTTGCCTGCCAGCGCGCCGCCCGCAAATTGCAGTGGGGTGTACAGAAAGAACGCATTTCCGAGACAAACGAGCCTGTGCCGCTGCTCATGCGCCCCGCCGTCAAGGAAATTTTGCAGGATGCCGAACAGCACCGCTTTGATGTGCTGCTGATTGGCAACCGGGATTCACTCTGCTGTGATGCCGCCGACATGGAGAGCTTTTTGAGCGTGCTGAACTCGTTCAACATCCACATCTTTGCTGGTGGGCAAGGCAGTTGGGTCGAGCCAAATGGCCGCCACTACGCGCCCTTGCCCCGTCTGCCGTGGCAGGAGGATGACGTTGCGGAGGTGCCGCAGTGAGAGAGAAATTCAAGAGGTTTTGGGATCCAGCCAATCCCGATTTGCTGCGGCTCGTCATCATTTTTGTTTTGACCGGGCTACTGTTGGCTGGGTTTCTGCTTTTCGGACATTCCGGTGATGGCGGTTCGGTACTGCCTGCATGGGCGCAGACCGAGCATACCGAGCCGCCCGATGAACGCCTCGCCGCCGCGCAGAAAGAAAACACGGACACCGTGGCGTGGATTACGATTCCCGGCACCAATATTGACGCGCCTGTGCAGCAGTACGGCGACAACGACTACTATCTACGCCGTGACGAGAAAGGGGCTGAGGATTACCACGGCTGCATCTATGCTGACTATGCCTGCCGCATAGACAACGGCGAAAAAGTTTCTCGCAATCTGATTTTTTACGGACACACTTTTACCGATGAGGACTATACAGGTGGGTTTGAGGATCTGCACAAGTATCGCGTGTTTGAGTTCGGGCAGGAGAACCCGTACATTTATGTTTCACTGGCAGATGAAAAGCTGACGTATCAGATTTTCAGTGTGTGGGTCTGCGATGCCAATGCCGACACCGACTGTATCCAGGCTGACCCTGACGATGCAGCATTTCAGCAGATTCTGGACAAGGCTGTTGTCGGCTGTGCGTTCGACTACGGTGTAGGCGTGACGACTGATGACCATATTCTGACGCTTTCCACCTGTACGGCAGACCCCAACAGCCGCCTGTTGGTCGTTGCCAAGCTGATTGAAGGAGGTGGTGTAGATGTAGCATCGTAATTTTTCGCATTTGATGTCAATATAATACGAAGGAGTACTGCAAATGCAATATAAACGCAAACACCGCTTATCTGCAGCACTCATGGCGGGTGCCATGTGCTGCACAATGATTCCGACAGCCTCGGCAGACGAGGTTGCAACGCCGGAGACAGCAGAAACAACGGCCACAGAAGCCGTCAGCCAATCAGAGCAGCCTGTCGTGCTGGACGGCGGGCTGTCCGTGGAAGAAATCCAATCTCGGATGTACCCCAGCTTGCCGCAGACGGCCACCGGGTATTATCTCGATTCTAACGGTCTGCCGGTGCTGACCGATGAGACAAAAATCAGCATCGAGGGTTGGGGCGATGAGGATTACAGTGACTACGATGCCGACAGCACGATTCAAGTCGCACTGGATGAGGCATTGCTCAATACCGACAGCGCCACAGCCTCTTTCCCCCGCATGGACGGTGAGGATTACGCCATCGTTCCCATCAGTATACAGGTGCTGTATCCTGCTAACGGCGGCAGTGCGGACATCACGCTGCCTGACAATGTAGAACTGCTGGGATACAGCTTCACCAGTGGCGACCTGTGTGCCGCCACCGAAGAAGAACGCCAGCGGCAGCTCCATTATGATTTTTCCGAAGTCACGGCATCTGTGGCAGGCATTTACGTCAAGGCCACTGAAGATTTCAGCGTTACGCTGACCTACACCGACTCGGAAAAGAGCCTGACAAAAGCGCTCCATGTCACGCTCGACGATTCTGCGCCGTTCCCTGGCATCCTGCAGGATCGTTTTGAGCAGGAGGCGCAACCTGCCTCCTGCTCGGCGGACGCAGGTGTTGCAGCTTACGCAGGTTTGCAGGTCACGCAGTGCGTTTACACCAGCGTGGGCTGGATGAACTATCTCGGCGGGCAGCCCGCCCTGTGTGCCGATAGCGGCAAATGGGCGTGGGGACCCGGTGCAACCTATGCCAACAAGTATCCGCCGGTAGCCAATTATTCCTCGGCGGGCAGTGTTTGGGTGCTGGCTGCATTCTTCGGTAAAGGCTGGACAGCGGATCAGGCAACCATGTGGGCACAGGGCTTCAACAGCGGCGCACCGTCTGCGGTTTCTGCTTGCGCGGCCGAAGACGCCACCGACAACAATGCCTATCTTGACCGCCTTGTGTGGCAGGCAGAGCAGTTTCCGGACAGCCTTGCGGGTGAAATCGTGAACGGTGCGGCAACCTATGCCGATGATACCGCCGAAACGGTGTACATTGGAACACTGTACGTTCCTAGCAACGCCGCATGGCAGCGCTTTGTCATTCTGGACTACACCCCGGTCACCTTAGGTGGGGATAACGAGATCCCCGAACTGACCCCGGAGGGACAGCCCGTGGACAAGCCATGGAGTGCTAGTTATGAACGTACCGAAACGCTGGATTTTTCGTATACCATCAACACCGACAAAATCCAGTTGGAAACGCTGGAGAAGGTGGATGGAGCAGGCATCGATATTGCCCCGATTCTGGACGGTATTCCTTCGGACATCAACGGCGGCAGTTGGACGATTACGCCGTCAGGCAAGCAGTCGGTGACAACCGGCGGTCACACGCAGGACGACAGTTACCACCTCATTGGCGGCGATGCCTCCGCCACATGGACGGTGCATTACAGCGTCAGCAAGTCAGCATCCCAAAGCGGCAGCGTAACGGCCAACAGTGAGCAGGATGCAGACGCACAGGCATCTGCGGCACAATCTGCTGCGCAGAGCGCCTGCGAAAGTCAGGTCAATGGTGAAATCGAAGCAGCGCTGTCGGCTGTACATGGTTACTTCGATAATCTGAAATTCAGCTATGATGAAATCACCATCCCGCACGGTTTTGATTCCACGCCCGGCGCGCTGGGCAGCCATCAGACTATTACGGTTCCTGCCAACAGCTCGAACGATTACAAGATGAAAAACGATGAGTGGTCGGTAAAAGTCAGCATCGACAAAATCGACAGTGAAACCAAGCAGCGCATCAAGGGCGATGCCGAGTTTAAGATTTTCGAGTGGGATGCGGTTCGGCAGTGCTATATCCCCAATGGCGGGTACAACCAATACAAGGTTGAACGCCAAGCAGATGGAACTTACAAAGTCATAAACCACAGCAATTATGCCAATGGTTCGGACAATATCTATTACACCCAGCGCAACGAGGGTAGGTTTGTCATCGTAGAGAGCCGCGCCCCAAGCGGGTATTACGGCGATTGGACGGATGTAAAAGTCCCCGGCACAGCCGGTTCCGTGCTTGGCAAGCGGGCGTATGCCTTTGAAATTACCAAAGCGCAGGACGGTCAGACGATTTGGCTGGGCAACGCCGACTACAATGCCGACATCAGCACGAGCAACAGCGGCGGTACGCTCATCGACACCGGCGAGGGCATCGTAACGATCTCTTTTGGCAGCCGCAATGCAGATAAAACCTACATCACAGACCCCACCGGCATTGCCAACAACGAAGATTCCTATACCATGCACGCCAATGCCGACAAGATGCAGAACGACCGCGTCCTCGGCAATATCACGCTCTCCAAAGTAGACTTGGATGCCGCCCGATATCTGGCCGCGGGCAGCAACGGCGACACTACGCTCGAAGGCGCCGTGTACGACCTGTACGCCGCCGAGGATATTTATCACCCGGACGGTGTTTCCGGCATCGTCGATTACTCCAAAATCACAGATGCCAGCGGCAACCCTATCTGGCATACCACCGTGCTGACCAACGGCGCATGGAAGTCCGACTATCTCCCGGTGCTGAAAAAGGATTACCTTGTAGCCTCCGCGGCCATCAAGGACGGCAAATTGGCATTTGCCAATCTCTACTTAGGCCGTTACTACCTTGTGGAGCGCGCCACCGGCATCGTGATCCCGGTGGATTCCAACGGGCAGTATTATCTTTCCGGTCAGTATCCCCTGCTCAACAAAAAGCTGGAGCCTGCTGGCAGCTATGCCGCCCTCGCCAACAATGGTACGGAGTACACCGACTACGTCTACCGCAATCAGTATTCTGCTGTTGCCGAGAGCCGCGCCCTGGACGGCAGCAAGACCTATGACGGCTACTACCTCTCCTTTGCAAAAGGCTATCTCTGTGATGAAGTCAACCACTATCAATCCCTTACTTATGCAGATGAATCCACTTACGTTGTCCGCACCGAAGACCAGACGCAGGATGAAGTGCTGAAATCCGGGTTCAGCCTGCAAAAGCTGGTGTCCACCACCGGGCAGCCCTCGCCCGCCATCAAGCTGGGCGGTGCCGGGTTCAAGGTGTACCGTGTATCGCTGCTGAGTAAGGCAGACCAGTTCACCAAAAATGCCGATGGCAGCTACGATGCCGCCAGCATTCTGGAAGCCTACCGTAAATCCAGCTACGATCAGGACACGCTGAAATTTGATTTTTCTGACGAGGAACAGGCTGTCGCCACGATGTACGAGAGCGACACCGCCGCTGTCACCCGCTATAACGCCACCTTGACCGCAGACGGCGATTTTGCCAATGGGCAGGGCCTCGGCTGGGTGCCGACCAACAATGCGCAGGAATACCGCCTGTCCGAAATCTTCACAAACGAGGAAGGCATCCTGCGTGTGCAGGGGCTTCCTCACGGCCAGTACATCGTCGTGGAAACCACCGTACCGAAGGATGTTTTTCAGGCTGAACCGTTCCTTATCAATGTCAATGCATCCAGCCCGCAGAGCAGTTTTACTATGCCTGCCGGCAGCATCACAACGCCCAGTGGCAGCTACATGACCTACAACATTCTGGACGAAGAGTTAGAGGGCTACTTGCAGCTTGTCAAAATCGACATTGAGACGGGCAAGCCTGTCAAAATTGCCGACACCGCGTTCAACCTTTACTATATTGCCGAGGACGGCCACGAAACCCTCGTAGAGATGAACGACCCGAAATCCGGCAATGCTTGGGCAAAAACCAGCACGTTCTATACCGATGCCAACGGCGAAATGAAGACGCCGGAAAAACTGCCGCTGGGCAAGTACCGCATCGTTGAGATTGAAGGACCTCGCGGATATTTCAATGACCGCCAGTACAATGTCGTGTTTGAGCTGACCTCGGACCGTGTGTATCAGGTCAGCGGCGGCAGCGCCGATGGCATGGATGACTATGTTGTCACTGAAAACTACTATAACCACGAGACACTGGGGCAAATCAAGATCCGCAAAATCGGCAACATGCTGACCGGGTATGAGAACGGGCAGTTCGTGTACGAGACGGATAACCTTGCCAATGCCACCTATGAGATCCACGCGCAGGGCGACATTCCCACGCCGGACAATCAAGGTACGCTCTGGTACGCAGACGGCGACCTTGTCGCCACCGTTACCACTGCCGAAGATGGACAGGTGGACGAAGTCCGGTTCAGCCCCACGCGAACCACTGCAACCTACGATTTTCTGAAAGTGACCTACGATGGCACCAAGGGCGAAGTCACCATCACACTGCCGCTGGGTAGCTACACAATTTCTGAAGTGCAGGCTCCTTACGGTTTTGTCCACACCGACCACACCTACACCGTGGTGCTGGACTGGGATAACCAGTATAACGACCTCGTTCTTGCCAAAACCATCATCGACCACACGCAGGACGGTGATGTTGTGTACGACTACTCTATTATAAATGTAGGCAACGCCAATGCCGAGCAGATTGAAAAGCAGGTTCTTGTCTTTGAGAATGCCCGTGTGCTGCCGATCGTTGAGGAGGGCAAAGTCGGTGTCGGGCTGTATAAGCTGGATCGCGACACCTGCGATTTGACCGATGAAGCGCCCTATACAGACGGCTGTAAGACCCGCGCCTCCCTTTTGAACGGCGGCAGCAACCGCGCCGACATCCCGGCTGATGCCAAGATGGTCGAAGGTGCCGTCTATGAGCTATATACCGCAAACGACATTTACAGTATCTCCGGCGAGCTGTTGGCAGCCGCCGATACGCTGCTGGGGACGGCTACCACTGATGAAAACGGCCTTGCCTACTTTGACGTGGATGTTCCCCTGCGCGGCGAACACTACGGCAACAGCGATGCCCACGATTGGATGACCAACAGCGGCCGCTACTATCTGCGCGAGGTCAGCGTGCCGGACGGCTACCTGATTGAGCAGAGCGTGATTCCTGTAGAGTTCACCTACGAAAATCAGTTTATTGCATGGCAGGTTGTTGACTGCCTGCACTCCGACAAGCAGACCACCGTGGAAATCGACAAGCGCGCTTTCGCTTCTGATTCTGACGACACCTTTGTCCTGCCCGGTGCTACGTTGACCGTGACCGATTGGAACGGCAATGTGGTAGATAGCTGGGAGAGCAGCGACACAGTTCATGTGATTCGCGGGCTGCATCTTTCCCACGACTTTGCCGGGAACCGCGATACCACTAAAATCTACACCCTGACCGAGACCCGCCCGGCAGACGGCTATACCACCGCCCGCTCGATTCAGTTCCGCTTGGAGCAGGCTACGGACGATAATGGCTACTTGCAGGAAACGGCAGTCTGGGGGCTGCGTGAATCCGAAGATTCCGAGTATCAGTCTGGCAGCATTATCTCTCCCACTGCATTCTCCGATGATACCGTTGCCACGATTCCCGCCAAGCTGCGGGCTTTCTGGGATAAGCTGCTGGGCAAGAATCCCGATGCAGACGGCGTTGTCATTGCCAACTGGTACTGCGTGAAGGGCACGCTGGTGGTGAATTTCACCGATGCCGCCAACGACCGCGCGATTGCCAAATGCCTGCGGGAGAGCGACTTCTCCGACCTGACGTTTGACAAGGCCTATCTGAACGGCGCGGCGGCTCCCGCGTTCTTTGCCGATAAGCAGGTTGCAGAAAAGCCCGCCGATGCCGAAATCACCTACTCTGCAAGCTGGATTCTGCTGAAAGATTCTGATGGGTTCAGCCAGACAGTGACGATGCTGGATGCGCCCACCCGCGTAAAAATCAGCAAAGCCGATATTACGACCCACGAGGAAATCCCCGGTGCCACGCTGCGTGTGCTGGATAAGGATGACAATGTTGTGGACGAGTGGGTGTCCGAGGACACGCCGCACTACATGGAGGCCGTGCTGCTTGCGGGCGAAATCTATACGCTGGAGGAAACGCTCGTTCCCGATAATTCCGGGTATGTGCCTGCCAATGCCATTCAGTTCACGGTCGAGGATGACGGAAAGGTGCAGCACGTTTTCATGCAGGATGACTACACGAAAGTGCAGATTTCCAAGACCGACATTGCCACCGGCAAGGAAATCAGCGGTGCAAAGCTGAAAATCACGGACGCAGACGGCAAAACGGTTGCTGAATGGGTCACGGACGGCACGCCCCACTATATAGAGCGCATCCCGATGGGTACGTACACCCTGACCGAGACGATGGCTCCCACCGAGAAGGGCTACGTCCGCGCTGAGAGCGTCACTTTTGAGGTTGGTCCCACCGGGGACATTCAGCGCGTGGAGATGAAAGACGACTTTACTAAGGTCGAAATCTCCAAGGCTGATATGACGGACGGCCGCGAGCTGCCCGGTGCAAAACTGAAAATCACCGATGCCAGCGGCAACACCATTGCCGAGTGGGAAACCAACGGCCAGCCCCATCGTATCGAGCGACTGAAGCCCGGTGAGTACACGCTGACCGAGACTGCCGCCCCGGCCGGGTATCTGCTCAGCGAAGAAGTACACTTCACCGTGCAGGAGACCGGGGTAATTCAGAAAGTTACGATGTACGATGCCCCGGCGCATTCGCTGATTTTCACGAAGCGGGATATTGCCACCAATGCAAAGCTGGCAGATGCCCGCCTGACGATCCGCGATGCTTACGGCACGACCATTGACCGCTGGACGACGATGGACGCTGACCATGCCATCCGCGTACTGCCGGAGCGCTCTGCCGCCAAAGACCCGCACAAAAATCTGCTGCTTTTGTCCGATGACACCAGTGAACATGTCTACACGATGGTAGAGGAACTGGCCCCGAACGGCTATCTCGTTGCCGAGAGCATTACATTCAAAGTCATGCAAATGAATGACGACCTTGTTGTGTTTATCTGGCAGGACGGCGGCTGGCAGAAATCTTCCGAGGGGTATCTTGCCATGTACGATGAGCGCACCGATACGCCCGTGCCGCTTATGAAAACTTTCCCGCAGACCGGCAAAATTTTATAAAACCTGTGCCGAGTTGTTATACTGCACACAATTTGAGATAGGAGTGATATTTTGTCCGTTTCATGTTTTACTTCTACCAATTCGCACCTCTGCAAGTTTCTGCGCACCACGGGCCGAGACTGGCGCAACACCATCTACATCGAGTGCGGCGACTGTCAGCGAGCCGTGAGCCGCAGCTGCAAAAATCTGCTCTGCGCCTTTGACACGTCCGGTGCGCCGGTAATCGTGCCTGTGCATGACGTGGAATACCTGTTCAGCACCACCGTGGACAAGTCCGAGTGCTGTGTCATCCTCACGAAAGCCAACTTCTGTGAACTGTACAAAGGCTGGATTGACGAGCATATTCGTGACCCACACGCCTGCCCGTTGAATGATTTGTATGTCAACTGGGAGATTCCCGATCCTTGCGCGGCGAGAATTTTTCTGAACCGGTAAATAGGCGTTAAATAACAACAATCCCCAAGGTGACTTCATGCTGCCTTGGGGATTTGTTTGTATCGCACTCGATATATGACACTAACTTCGTTCTGTCTTTTGTTCTTGTTGTTACATTTTCCTTGTGTTCAAGAACTTTTGTCTGATTTGCTTTACAGTCTCCAAATGTCTGTTTGCATAGAACTTTTTTACGGCATCGGACGTGTGCTCAACCTCTGAATTCAGAGCATTTTCCAACTTTTCAAGGTTTTTCCTTGTGACTTCTGTATCCGTCTCGTCACGTTCTACTGCGCCACCCCTAAAAGATATTTCTTTTAATATAGTTAGCATTTCTTGCTGTTCCGATATATTTGCTTTTTTGTACGCAGAGAGAAATGCGGCAAGTAGCTCGTCATTAAAGCATACAAGTATTTTAGATTTCGCTGCGAGACCTCTTTCGTATGTTGGGTCCTTTAAGTAATCTATAAAGAAAATCTCGTTCATTAAGTATGGCCACTGATCTTGCAACTTCTCTATTTCCTCATTGAGCGATTGTTCTTGTGGCGTCAATTTAGTTTTGCCTTCGTCTCTCATAAGTCTTCGGTGTCCACGTTCTTCACAAATATCTCCCTTTATAATTTTAGCTTTTCTATTATGGAATCCCTGAAGCAATCTTGCATCATTAACGTCACACTGTATAGGAACACCTATTTTCCGGAAATCATCAAGCCTTCCTAAAAGAGCCACATAATCATCCGTTGTTAGCTTTCCATCATATGCCTGCTGTAATACTTGTGGCAGCCCCCGGTCAATAATCTCTTGGCTCAACTCCCAGAAAGCCTTATCGAGGACTTCCCGCTCCGGTGCAGTTTCTTTTACTGAAAAGCGTTGATTCAAAGCGGCTTTTATGCGCTGTTCATTCCACTCGCCTTCAATCATCCAACGAATAAGCGGTTGAATTCGATATTGTGCGTTATATCTTTTATACTTACTATTTTCACCATCTTGTGTTGTTTGCCATCGAGGGGGATTCCGTTTTTTATCCTCTGCTTTTTCTTCCAAAAAATTAAAATGGTATTCATCATATTCATCCATTTTTTTGTAGTTTCCACCCTTCACTTCGAAAAGGTACACGGCAAACACATATAGTGCCTCTCCCATACCATCAG
>ERZ1026880.132-NODE-132-length-42853-cov-50.437427_pt1 | contig 42853 bp, 59 predicted proteins | sample MGYA00380170_ERZ1026880 | MGnify/ENA primary metagenome ERZ1026880 (study PRJEB33269, sample SAMEA4719806) | human gut metagenome | biome: human-associated habitat; feature: organic feature; material: feces | place: Cameroon | collected 2013-10 ...
AGTGCTCTTTAGCATAAACTCTTTATACAATATATCTCTTATGATTAAATTTCACGGAATCATGGCTGATTTTAGCGTAAATCATTGCGGTATCAAGTTTTTCGTGTCCTAATATTTCTTTTACTTCGGCAACGTTCATTCCTCTATTTAAGGCATCTGTTGCCATTGTGTGTCTAAGCAAGTGCGGAAACAGGCTTCTTTCGATTCCGGAACGCTTTTGAATATCCTTTACTCTCGCATATATTGATCCTTTGTGCATTTCATTATAAGGCTTTCGGAATATCACAAATACAGAATCCGATATTGAATCTTTTGGGCGTTCCAATTCAAAGTATTTTTTCAACATATATTCCGCCTTTGCGTTCAAATAAGATGTTCGGTGCTTGCTTCCTTTTCCGAACAAATGCACCTCTTTTGAAGTGAAATCAATATCACTAATTTTTAAATTCACCATTTCAGATAAGCGGCACCCTGTACTGTAGAAAAGCTCAATCATCGCTTTATCTCTGTAATTTTCGCAAGCATCACGAACTATTTCAAGTTCCATGTTGCTAAGTGGTTCTCTTGGCTTTTCCTCAAATTTAATGGGTTTAATGCTTGCACATGGATTGTTTGGAATATACCCCTCTTTCCAACACCAATCCATAAAGGTGTTTATAACAAGCCGTTTTCCATCAAGCGTTCGATTGCTGATACCTGTTCGTTTCTGAGTTTCGTACAGATAAATCCGTATATCATTTGTTGTAACCTGTTCGAATGGTCGGTTAATATGTTCAAAAAAATCCGTGAGATAAAAATTGTATGTTTTCATGGATTCTGGAGACATGCCCTCAATCTTTTTCGCCACCATGTAAACCCTGTAGCAATCTGGGACATTGCTTTGATACGGAACCACATGCGTTTCTCTCTGGCTGATATCGTAGTTAGACGTAAACACTTGCAATTCCTGTAATACTGTCCTAAGTGCTTCATCTGAAATCTTTCCATCCAACTTACTTACAAATTCGTTTGCAAAGTTTTCCATAAAAAATACCCTCCTTTTGGGTTCACAAAGGGAGAGTACTATGCTATAATAATACTGTACCCTTTGTGGTGCTTGGAGCTGAACTTTTTGATTGGTAGTCGGGAGTTCAGCTCCCTTTTTATTGTTCTGTTTTTGATATGCTGATTATACCATGTTCAGCACCAAAAGGATATCTTTTTTATTGAGTTTTTTTCATATTTGTTGCTTAACTAAAGCCCCATTTAGTTAATTAGTTCCAGTATCCAAGCTCGATACCTTTTTTGTTTACAAGATTAGCAAGTATATTGTAAAAATAAGAATTACCATGAATACTGTCCGAATATAGTAACGATGGAGGAACATTTCCATTGTTGATTGCTTCTGTATCCGCTTCTGTAGCAGTTAACCCTGCGTCAGCAAGTCCGTATTCAATCATATATTTTCTAAGGTTAATATAGTGATTGCCATATTTCAAAAGCATCGCATTTTCTAACTGTTCTTTTGTAAGTCCATTGTACAATACCCATGAATAAAAATAGTGCATTCCAATGATGATATATTTTTTACTCGTGTTATAGTCAATCATCATGTCGATTTGGCTTGTAAGTTTTTTTATACGTGTTTCTGCATCATCTGCCGTAATCATCCATCCGCCGTTTGTACCCATAAAAATAATCTGAATATCTTCTTTATGTTCTCTCATTTCTTTTGTGATAACATATTGCGGACGTTTGACTTCATGAACTGCTCCACTTTCAAGACGAGAAAAATAATATTTACTGTTTGACGCAGAAATATTGCCTTTAACGCCATCTATAATAACAGGATTGACTAAACTACCACTGGCTTTTCTAAGAAGTGGTGTCTTTCCACCTCCAATATTGATAGCACCAGCAAATGTAATTTCTACGTTGCTTGTGTCTGCTGGGATTGTAAATGGATTAACAATGGCGGGAAAACCGCCTTGCCTTGCTAAAATTTCATCTGTGCTTTCACCTGATACTCCAAGATTATATACAGTTTTATTGCAAAGCCCTGCCAAAACTGTAGGATAGTCAGTTGTCCCTGGGCTTGCTCCATATCCATAAGTTAAGCTATCACCAATACATGCAACATCTTCATCTTTTTGTGCAATACTACCTGCTTTTTCGGCATAATCTGCTTTTTCGGCATTTACAGATTCTCTAGCAAGTGTGGTTTCTTTATATTCAGAATAATTAAAAGACGTAGGAATGTAATCTACAGATGGAATTTCTTTTACCATCCATCCAGCTCCATACATTTTTTTCTGTTCTTCGGTAAGCACGCCTGAATACGATAATTTAATTCTATACCATCCAGTATCAAGATTAGAAAGGAAACTCTGTGTTTTATCTTTTGGATTTGCATTTATCCATCCTGTAGGCTTTACTGTTATTAAATTATCGTCTCCACTTCCAGACTTCTGGCATACATAAATGGCGCATCCTTTTAATGTTTCACTTGTCGGATTATAAACGATATAGGACTTTCCTTTTTCAAGATAAACAGGAAGATAAATTGTACTATCGTAAACTTCATTTTTGTTCGTACATTTGTTTTCGCCAATCTTGACTATAGATAAGTTATCTAAATCTTCCTTTAGCGAAGCAGTCTCACTGTCTACTTTCGCAAATTTATCCCCTACGGCTTTGGAATCTGCCGCAGCTCCTTTAACCGTAAATGTACTGTCAACACCTTTGTCATTATTACCAATAAAAATCCATGTTGTTCCGTTCCAAGCATAATAACCAGCACCGTCCGTACCGTTTCCATCTGGGCTGTAGTAATAATCATTCTGCTCTGGATTTGTAGGAAGTGACGCATAGGCAGAACTTCCTTTAAACTTCAATGCACCACTTATTACATTATTCTTTTTCAGTTTTTCAACAATCCAATCTGAAAGTCCAGAAAAAGTAAGAAGCTTATTTACATTGGCATCTTTATCCTCAATCATCATGATATCGTTATCAGATGGTTGATTCTTTTTGGTGTATTCTGTCCATTTTGGCATGTGGTTGCCCTCCTTTAATTATAGGTTTGTTTTAATATTTGATTCATAAAAAAGAGGATGATTTCTCACCCTCTTTATATTGATTTGTTTAACAATTTTTTGATTTCCTCAAGCTCTTCTTTAATGCTTTTTAATTCAGATTTTAATTCTTCGTTCTCGGATTTGAGTTCCTTTATCTTCTCATGATTGAATTTTATCATAGCGAACATGGATGGAATCATAATTCTGTAATTCCAATCCTCGGGCTTTCCATCTGGTAAATGGTTTACTGCAATTGGAAAACGCCTTTCCATGTCCTCTGCAAGAAACATTGGCATTAATTTATCATATCGGCTATCGTTTTTATCAAGATATCCTTCTTTATACTTCGCCCAAACGACCTTTGTCCTATAGAGTTCTTCCAGTTCTTCTTCCTTGACAGTTGTTCGAATTGACTTATACCGCCAGGAAGATGATGGAACCTTAATAACCATGCCTTGACTGTTAACTCCTAAGTGTGTTCCATCTGTAATTGATCCAAGGTTTTCTATACAAAAGAAATTACTTTCATCTCCAAATTCACTAGATTTAGGACTGTTTTTAATTTTTACACCGCCATCAATAACAAATCCGTTTCCATTTGCTTTTAGATCAACGCCATTTATGGTTACCATGTTGTTTTTCGCATCAAGTACAATGGCACCGTTTGCAGAGGTTAATTTTCCATTTGTTTTATCAATCTGCCAGTTTCCAATTTCCCCAGTTAGTGACTTTACGCTTCCAGAAAATTCACCTTGGTTAAAATGAACGCCTGTATTGTCAATATATCCAACCTGTGTGCCGCTTGCATTCAGAATGGAAAGTAACCCATTTCCGTTATTTGAACCGCCAAGTTTCAATGTACCTCCATGTGCATAGGTGAATGAAAAATACAATTCTCCATTTTCCATGTATATGCCCTTTATTGCACCGTTGTTTGTAAGCATATTGAACACTTGTTCATTTGTGTAAGCATATTCAAGCTTTGGCATGTAAATATAGGTATCAAATTTTACGCTGGACCCAACTGATGATGTCAAGATTCTCAAACTGTTTAAACTATCATTTGGTAAGCTAGATAAAGTTGTTGTTACTTGCAGTCTTTTCCATTCAGTTGTAGTTTTAGCATTTAATATTGTTTTACTTCCAAGATACACATATACTTGTGTTGCAACACTAGTTTTTATCCAAAACGAAAAAGTATAATTTCCAGTAACTTTTATTGGCTTATAATTTTTCGTTCCAAATTGTGCTCCAGTTCCGTTTATTTTGATTGCATTTTTACCGCCATCTACATCCTGAACTCCATACTCATATGTATATGCACTCTGTGTAGACCAATAATCTTTAACATTTTGTTCTGTTAGATAATAGCCTTTAATAATATTGTCCGATGTAATATCTTGGACTTGTTTTACGACTTCTTCCTGTGCTATATCAGTAACGCTTTTATCTCCTAATGTAAACTGTGAAGCTGCTATTGTTACTGCCCCAGTCTCTTTGTCAATTGCAAAAGTGGTCTTTCCATTACTATCAACAACCTTAATTCCTTTAGCTTGCACGTATTCTCCATTTACATAGAGATTTCCTTTTTCATCTAAGTAAATTCCTTGCGCTTTTCCACCATTGGTAAGTTTGTTGAAAATATCGGCTTGTGTCTGTCCATCAACAGCTGATTTTGCTGAGCTATTAGCAATCTCATTGACCGTCTTTCCTTGTAACGAAAAAGTCTTTGGAGCTAGAATAACATTTCCTTTACTGTCGATTTCTAAAGTCACATTTTTGTCGTCATCAATAACTTTCAGCCCTCGACCATTGATTCTCTCACCAGCAAGCAGTCCGGCTAAAATATATTTTGCATTAATGTATACTTTTCCATCTTCGATATAGATTCCCTGTTCCGCTCCACCTTTTGTGAGTTTATTGAACACTTCGTCCTGTCCAAGACTGGTATCATAATTATCAATTGCGTTTTTTATATCGTCCTTATCGGCATACTTGAAATCTATCCAATCAGATGCGTCAAAATTTCCATCAACACGATTTACAGTGGAGGTTTTGAGGGAAGCCTTTCCTTCACTATTGGTTGTCACCCACAAGTCACCTTCGTAATATGGTGGAGTTGGTTGAACCATGTAAACAGAAGACTTCCCATCTATCTTGTCTAACAGCTCATTTGGTATGGATTGTGGTTGCCAAATACCAGATTTAAAAATCCATTGTGTGTTATCAGAGGTATTGTGCCAAAGATCGCCTTCATGCTCTGCTTTTTCTGATTCCCATACCAAGACAATTTCATTCCCGGATTCATCTAGAATCTTGTTTCCATCAATATCACACCACGGTAATTCCTCTGTTTTTGTCCATTTTACGGATGGATCATTTGGCTGATACCAGGTCTCAATCTTTCCATCGATTTGAGACTGTAAATTATTGATATCAGTTGTGTATGTATTGCTTATAAAATTATTTACTTCTGTTTCTGCTTTTTCCTTTGCAATTGCATTGACATCTTTTCCTTTGATTTGTACAGAATCTGCATTGATAATAACTCTTCCTGTTGTTACATCAACCAGGAAAGTTGTATTTCCGTCTTTGTCAATTGCTTTAATAGTTCCTGTATTAATCCAGTCAGCATTAACGCCTGTGGCAGTAAGAATTCTGGCAATCACATCACCATCAACAGTCATGCCGCCATTCCAATGTTGTCCACCATCTGTAGATACCGCCCATGCTTCTGCGGTCATTTTCCATACAATATCGGAATCGGATAGTTGTGGTTTGTTATGGAGATAATAAATGTTGCTTCCGTCTGGCTGTGTTTCCACTGTCGTGTATGTTCCAGAAGATTCCGCAAGGCGTTGTGATAATTCTTCCAGTGCTTTTTCTCGGGCGGTACGTTCATCTTTTAAGTTCTTTTTATTTTCAGCCTGTATCTGTTGATTAAGAGTATATTGCTTCTGATTATTCCTAGATGTGCTCTTGGAGCTGCATTCAAGTTGCTCAAATACGCCTGGATTCAAAGTAACAGAAGTTAGGTAACTCTTATACACATTTCCTTTTCTATCAGAAATTGCAATGCTGTCACCAGCTTCCCATGATATATTTGTCAATGCACCTGTGGTAAATGGTCTGAATTTTAGACCTACGCACCTATCTGCGATAATCTGGCAGATTTTCTCGCCAGAGCCTTCTTGAATCAGCTTATTATCACTGATTTCGATAACATAGCCAGATTTCCCCGACTGATATGTTTTCGCTTCATTTTGAGAAGAATTTTCAACGTATTCTGTAACTTTTACACCTGTTATTTCAAGGTCATAGAGCCAAGGAGTAAATCCATTTGTATCAGTGGATGTAATCCCTTTTTGCATGATGATGATAATCTGTGCACCTGTTGCGTCAAGAATATCGTTCCCCTCTGTGTCTTTCCATGGCGTTTCAACCAGATTGTAAAATTTATCCGGCACTTCGCGCTCATACCAACCAATGCAAAGCCTTCCGTATTCGTCACTTTTCGCCCACTGGCACCCCATCTGGGCTACCCATGCAATTACCTGTCGGAAAGTAATGCTGCTATCATCTGGTCGTTTCTGAATCACAAAATCATCATTATCAAACCTTGTAGATTGTAATGTAACACCGCAGACCTCGCAAGCATCCTGGATGATCTGTAATCTGGTTGCTGGGTATGTCAGCTTGCTATCAGAATAATCACGGTCAAATAATCGCATGGAATCTTCGCAAGTTAGGCTGATAATAGCTGTGTTCTGATATGGTGCATCTGTTACTGTCATAGTACAGATACGGATTTTTTCAATACCAGTGGATAATTCAAGCCCAATATGGCAAACAACCCTTGCTCCATCCCAAATATAATCTGTGTACTTGCCAGAAAAGTTGTTGATCTGCAATGTCAGTTTATTTACGATAGCCGCGCCAATATCAAAGGAACCGCTTTGAGATACAGCATCCTCAAATTTGAAGCCATTAGACCACAAGTCCTTATCGGTAATGGATAATGTGCTTCCATCCGTAAAGGTAAAATCTGCATATTTCAGATAGTTGCGGTTCCCACTATTCTGTTGTTCTTTAAATTCAGATGATAAATTACGCATTTTCTACCTCTCGATAAAGTCAAAATTAAGTCCTTCCATGCGTTTATTGCCTATCCACCAGCACTTAAAAGGAGAATCCCTGTCACCAACATAGAATGTTCTGGTTTCGTGCTTGTTCGCAGATAGCAAGTCTGGATATGTAACCTGTATGTACTCTGGATTTACCGCCTGTATAATCTTGCAAGCGGTGTCCCAGTCTGGCCCATTCCAACCCACAGACAGTTTCCGTTTCTGTCCAACTCTGTTTTTATGCATGGTTGTATCGTCAGTTCTTCCCGATTCTGCCGCCGATATATCCTGTAATCCCCATGTAAAAGAAGAAGGACAGGGCATTGCTACCCCATCCACTTTTAAAAACACTTCTGCCATATGCTAACCCTCAAGCAATCATTTTTGTTGCTTCGTTTTGAACAAATTCTTTAATTTGCTGATATCCCCATCCACAATTAATTAGGCTGCTTACAAGCATTTCCATGCTCTGAACTTTCGCCAAGTCATCACCTGTGAAAAAATCTCTAAGATTCTCTTTTGCTTTTACACCATAATCACTTTCAAGTTCTTTGGCTGTTTTTCCGAATAAATTACGATAAATCAGATTTGTGTAATTTGGATAAGCAAATCTTTTATTCGGACTTTCTGTTATTTTCATCTTAATTGTATCTGTGAGGATATGCCTAATAACAACGCCCTTGTCACGCTCAATTTGCCATTGCTGACGTTCTGCATATAAGCGTTTTAACTCGCTTTCCATCTGGTTGAAGGCTTCAATATACTTAATTTTCCATTGTAAGGCTTTTTCACCAGTAAAGCCCATAACGAGCAAGGAAAAACCATCTCTATCCATTTCGTACATTGGATATTCTTTTCCACGATTCTTATATGTTGTAAGTCGGAAAAATTTGGCGGCTGAATTATCAGCCACGAGATTTTCAATTGATTGTAGAACATTCTTATGTTCTTTCTCAAAAACCTCTGCAACTTTCAGACTTGTTGTAATAAGTTTCTCTTCGTATCTTTTTCCAACGATTTCTACCAGCATAAATTCATATCTCCTTTACGATTTATTTTTTGGCAACAAAAAAGCGCCTACCCCGAAAGGTAAACGCTTTAAAAATTGCTTATTATGATTTTATATTATAGCATACGGCGAAAGTATCATTCAGTATATTATGGTATCATTCTATAATTCCTCCCAACATTCTAATCAATTTCTGTTTGCGGTTATACTTCAAAATCTCGGAAATCTGCCCCATCATATCATCCATTGTCATGTTGCTCTTCATGCTGTTGCAACGCTTACACGCAAGTTGCAGATTCTTAATATCATTGGTGCCGCCACGAGACAACGGCGTAATGTGGTCGATTGTCATTTTCTTGAATTTGACAGGCTTACCGCATATCGCACATTTTCCGTTGCACTTGGCGTACACACTCTTTTTCTGAAAGTCATTGAACTGGATTCTATTTGCCATAATATCACGCTTCCCCGATTAACTGTTTGGTAAAGAGATACATTCCCTTTAATTTTGACAGGTCTTTCAAATTGATAAGATTTTCAATGATTCTCTGTCTGTACATATACTCATCCAGAAGCACTAAGCACTCGTTGTTATCTGCGTTCAGTTCGTCAATTGTTTTCTGTAATTCAGCCTTTGTCATTTTATTTTCCTCCTGTGTATCCCTGTAAAAATCTAATTATGCGATTTCTACTCTGTATGCAATCATCATTTCTTTAATCACGCTAACGTAAATCTCTTTCAGCCGCTTATTCTGCATAATCACGGACAGTTTATTAATCTGGTTAGTCTGCGCCTTGGTGCATCCTCTTTCCTCGGCTCTGGAAATCGCATTTCTAAGTTGCTGATCTAATCGGCAACCAGCCCTGTCTGATAATCTGCGGTAGCTTTCGTTTCTGGCGGCGGCATATTTATTCCCGAATGAGTAAGAGAAATCATCGCTCTCGGCAATCTTTGAAATACATCTGTTTACCCACTTCTCTGTGCCAACATCGGAATCCGTCCCCTTGAAAGTATCAATGATGGTTTTCATGTTCTTCTCTTGTTGGTCGGCACGTTCCGCAAGTTTCTTCTGTTCCAGTTCTGTTTTGGCTACCTGTTGAAAAATCTGATTGAACATTTGCAGTTCGGGGGACAGTTGATTAATGTTGATTGCTGTTTGCTTGTATTTCTCTTCCACTTGGATGAAATACTTGCGAACCTGTTTCCCTTTGTCGTTGCGTTCAAGCATTGCCATTTCTTTGGCGGTGTCAAGTTTGATGAGGTATTCAATCGTGTGTTTACTGCCTGTTACCTGCTCCTCAATTTTGGGGAGCAGGTCAAAATCTTCTTTTTCCTCGGCATCACACTCTGATAATCTTCTCTTTACCCATGTGGAAAAATCGGTCTTGACTGCTAAACTTTTATGCAAGTCTTTTCCGTACACAACTTTAATTCCTTTTTCAGTTTCATACACAGGAACTAATTCATTTTCAATAATCTTCAAATCTGCCATAAAAAATCTCCTTTCGGTGTTTACAATTACACCGAAGGGAGATATAATAACAATATCAACCACTTCGGTGTGTTGAGTGCTTAAAGGGTTCCGACTTTTCCAGGGTGCGGGAATCCTTTTTTATTTGTTTGCTTTTAACATATTCTTGATTTCGATAATTTCCTGTAAGATTTTATCCTCTTTGTCTGCACGAATATCTCCATCAATTAATCTGCGAATATAATCGTTTTTACTCACCCCCATTTCTTTTGCTTTCTCACCGACAAAATAAAGCTGTTCTTCTGTCAGTCTTAACGTAAATGTTTTAATACTCATTAGTAGCATTTCTCCTTTCTTGAAGTCATATTGACTTCTTGCTTATAAGATACCATGAAGTCATTTAGAAGTCAATAACATTTTCTATTTTTTTAGAAAACGTATCAATCAAGGTTCTCGCCATTATGACGAACACCTTTTCGCTAAAATTTTAGCAGAATTGGCTTCCACAAAATAATGGAGCCGAAATTTCGGCGGCTTATTCACTGTCGAATTTTCGACAGTGTGCGTCTCGTCTTTTAGGAAGAGTCGCAGTTAGCCGAAGTAAAATTGACTTTGGTGATTGAAGCATCCACTTTTCCGCATGAATGCGGAGTCACTAGTCATTGTGGCGAACCTAGGACAAATTGTCCGAAATGCTAACCGTCATCAAATTGATGATAGTTCAAAATATCAATCATAGAAATAGGGTACATCAAATTAGAAGCACCCCTATTAAAAATAAAAGGTGTCGAAATTTCTACGCCTTTTCGCCATGTATGGCTAAAACCCATATAAGCCGCTCAAATTTGTGCACCTTGTATGAATAAACAGTTTGCCATAGTAACGAAAGGTCAATTTGTCCGTTTGTTTCTCATGGCGAAAAACAGCTCCATAAATTTATGGAACAGCTATTAACCGCCTTGAAATTAACGACAGTTTTTTCTGACGATTCGTCATTTTGATGAATCGCTATTTTTTTCAAATTTCCTATTCCACTATTCATTTTGGAGTGGTAAAATATGTATATCATACTGATTTAGGGAGGAAAACGCATATGAAAAAATCCAAAAAGCTACTGGCAATTTTTACCATAATGTTACTGATTGTCTGTATGGCAGTTCCAGTATCGGCGGCCGGTAAAATTAACAAGAAAAAAGCCACTTTGAAAGTTGGTCAAACATTACAACTAAAAGTGACTGGAACAAAAAGAAAAGTAAAATGGACAAGTAGTAAAAAATCCGTTGCAACGGTATCTTCTAAAGGACGTGTAAAAGCAAAAAAGAAAGGCTCCGCTACAATTACCGCAAAGATTGGTAAAAAGAAATATACCTGTAAAGTTACAGTGAAAAAGGCTTCTAATGGCAATGGCGGTTTTGGTGGAAACACAAATGCTAACAGCAGTGGTAAAAAGAATGTTGTTAGTTATCATGCAGAATCTACGCCGTATGGAGCGGTGGCAATTCTTGAAAATCATTATGATTATGCAGTACGTGTTAGAGTTGAGTTTGTTTATTTTTTGAATGGTTCTATGATTGGAACGGATTCTGATAGTATATACGCTTTTGCTCCACATTCAAAATGTGCGCTTCAAGGTTGGAACGCTGACAAGACCTGGGATTCTTTCAAAGTTAATTTAAAAATTGAAAAGGCTTCTTCAAGCCTTATTTTGAACAATTCCGGAATACACTATTCAGCTAATTTTGGAGCTGGAAATGTTATGGTAAAAGTAACTAATAATGGAAAAAGAAACTCTTACACAACTATTGCAGTCGTATTTTACAAAGATGGAAGAATAGTTGGATATGATTATCAATTTGCTCACGTTGAAAATCCTGGTTCAACTGCTTATCTTGAATTTAGATTCCCTCACGATAGGAATTACGATACAATAACGCCAGATAAATTTGAAGTATATGTTAATGATTCTTACACATATAATTGGATGAACTAAAATAAAGGCTAGGGAGAAATCCCTAGCCGATTTTTATCAGTTAATGTATTCAACATCTATGCTTGGCAATGTTACTTGTTTCCCAAGAAGTGTTGTAGAATTTAATGTTCCGCTACAAGTTCCGTATACGGTTATCCAATCTCCTTCTAGGTAATGTGTTTCGCCATCCTCATAGCTATATGAACAATCCCATTTATTACCGTTTCCGTCAACAATATACAACGTATATCCACCGAATATTCCTTCTAATGACTGATCTATTGTTCCAGAAACAACACAATATTTTTTATCGTAACTGTCTGGATTCCTCAATATATCGTTATAATCTAACGTCTGGCAAAGTGCCTTGTATTCGTCCTCTGAAACTTCTTTTGAATTTGCCACTTCTTCTGTCACTACAAAATACTGTGATAAACTATCATCTGAAGCATCCTTTTTATAGTTTTTAGCTTCATCCCCTTTGGCAAATACCATACAATTCTCTAAATTTATGGAATCTCCCATAAATCCCCAAGAATCTACACTTGATACCGTTCCAAGAATAGCAACCACATCATCATCTTTAAGACCGCTTTCATATTTTGCATACAATTTACTATCAGATACATTAAAATTACTCATCATGTATTTATCACCAATAGTAACTTGCACTTTATTATCTTTGATTTCACTTATCGTTGCGACAGTATAAATTTTAGTTCCGCTCATATTGACTGCATATTTATATAAATCGTTTTCAGTGATATAAGCATATTCACCAGAATTAAATGTTTCCAATTCATCATCAAAAGTAATTGGATCCACATTCTGTTTTTTCTCTTCTACTGTAGGAGTTGCTTTTCTTTCGTAACTACTGGATTTTTCTGTCTGAGTTTTGGATGTATCTGCTTTTTTCTCTGTTTTAGATGAATACCAGCCAATTAGAATAAACACAAGGCAGATAAAACCAAAATAGTTTGCACATCCACCTTTTTTCTTTTTCTTGGTAGCTGTTGGCTGTGGTGTGTACTGTGGTTCTGGTGCAGAATATGTTTTAGGTTTTTCAATATTCTCAATAGTCGTTCTGGTTTTGTTCGCTTCGCCCCTGTCGCAATTATCCATTACACTCTTTTCAAGCATATACCACTCAACAACATACTGTTTCTTGAAATACCGTTCTGCAATCTCTGTTGTAAATTCCTTTGCCTGTTCATATGCGGAAGAGCCTGTTGATAAGCAAATTTTGAAAGGCTTTGCGTATTTTGGAATTGAAAAAGCAACTTTCAACTGTACTCTGCCTAAATCATCTGGTTCTTCCTTGTCATAATTCAATGCAAAATCCATGGGATTTGCTTCAAGTAGCAAATTTCCTTTGTAGTAAACCTCAATATTCGCTTTTGAAGCCTTGATTCTCATGGAATCTAACATCTCAATGTCGTATTCCTTTGGCTTCTGTGGCGGTTCTTGTGTTGTGCTTCCCTGTGCTATTGGGAATCCACAGTTCGGGCAGCTTGCCGCTTTATTACTTATTTCCTTACCGCATTCTGGACATTTAATCAGTGCCATAAATATCCCCCTCCTTAGTATGATACCCATATTGTACCACCTTGGGACGCGTTCTGAAAGCACTATTTCGCTTTTCTGTCAATTTCAGCAGTCACGGCAATCAAAAGAGCTTCAGCAAATTTCGCACCAACCGAATCAGCGTATTTATCGTGAATTTGCTTTGCTTCCATGGTGAGATTTTCCCACTGCGGAATATCGTCCTTTGATATAAAGGCATACTTCTTGTGGAGATTCCATATTTCTTTCCAGATGGAAAAGTAAGTCTGCTTAAAGTCCATCAGCATAAAGAACCCCATGATATTTCTCGAACCTATGCTCTTGCTTTATTTCTGGGTATTTGTTCCAATCTACCTTACTATAAAACATCTTTGTTGGCCTGGCAAATAGTTCCTTACCGCCATACAAAGCTCTGTATACTACCAAGTCTTCCCCTGTTTCTGTATGTCTGGCATATCCGATAAACTTATACAAATACTCGTTGTTGCGTGGTTCCTTGATGGTTTCTCGCTTAAAGTGCTGTACAATGTCTCCTGGTTCAAATAATGGTCTGTTCATTATGTTTTCATATCTCCTTTTCTTTAATACCACTTCTCTTTCAGCTGATTAATCGGTGTGCCGGCAACTCCGGCACTTTCTCTGCTGTCTGTTGCCTTGAAGTATGCTCCCGGAATCTGAGGGTACATAAACTCAAACATCAAATAATTGGCTGCGTCACAAAGATATTCTGTGTTTCCTGTCTCACGATACTTTTTGATGCACATATCATGGGATTCCAGGGCGTTTACCAACTTCTCCCCGAAGTTATCCTTTGCCGTGCCATATTTGTAAAAGCTTACCTCAACCCTATTCTGGCGTAATTTATCGAAACGGTCTGAATATTCTGTTGGAAGTTCTGTTCCTATTTGGCTCATATGTTTTGATTCTCCATAATTAGTTGACTTATTTGTCTGAATTTCAATTTTCTTGACTTGTGCCTATATTTTATCGTGTGATAGGTTTTAAGTTAGATTTGGTTGTTTTATCATGTCAATTAATTATCCTCATACATCTCATAATCAATCGTTCCAAAATCACCGTACACATCTGGATAATAAATTCCAACCCAGAAGTTATCCTCCATTGCTTTGTAGTAGACAATACCTGTATTCCAATCCTGTACGTCGTCAATAATTTCTTTGTTGAGAAGTCCAAATTGATCTCGGCAAGTGTCACTTTCCAGTTTGTAAGTCAATGCTTTATATTCCTCGGCATTTGTCTGTCTGATGGCGGTAATTGTAGTCTGGCTTATTGCTAAAAGTAATCCAGCAATCAAAAGCCATACTGCACCGATAAAGGCAACTGCCACACCGAAGATTAATATAAATTCACTTTTGTTTGAATACTCATATTTGTAGTTTAAAGCTCTTCCAATTCCGTTTGCAATCAGCATAACAACGCCGACTGCGAAAATAATTACTGATAGCCAAAATATCATAATGTGTCCTCCCTGTCTTCAATTTTCATCAACAAATTTTTCCGTATGTAGCCAGACATGAAATGCGAATAATGGTGATCCGTGTACTCACTGAATGAAGTTCCAAAATATTCATCAATCACTTTCATGTATGTTTCAATCTCAACATTCTGGAAATAATCTGGGTTTGGCCCGAATCCAAACTTGTCCAAGATATTGTCCAAAGCGTCTTGATTGATTTTTGTGTGCGGTTTTCCGGTTCGTTCTTCGTACCTCTTGAAGAAATACTTTGATACTACCAGGAAGCGATTGGTTGTATATGGGCTTGTCGTATATCCTAGTTCTTCAATCCGTACTGAAACCTGGTTCTTGAATGCAGACCAGTTAAAAGATTTACGGTCTATTGGAGTATACTGGATGTTCTCCTCGGTCAACATATTTTTAATATGTTGAGAATTGAACCACTCGTTAGAGTGGTATGCATTTTTCTCTTCTTTTTTTAACTCCGTAGGAGAATCTATATTACTGTTTATTTCATCTTTACTATATTCCTCACTATTATTACTTTCTTTCATTTCTGGTAAGACTGGCTCACTTTTTTTGAAATTCTGGCTTTCATAATTTGAAAGTCTGCTTTTTAAATACCGTTTTCTACCATCATTTTTGGAAACATAGAGATAGCCAAGCTTTATTAATTTGGAAATTGATGTAGAAACTTTAGTCATACTGCATTTGCAAAAATTAGCTAAATATTCGTTGCTAGCATAACAACCTTCACTATCTTCTGCGTCTAAACTGTCAATTTCTATTAAGATAATTTTTTCGATTGCATTCAATCTTTCATCAAGGAATACTTGTTTTGGAATCCAAACTCCTTTGAAATCTCTTGGATAATTAAATTCTTTATTCATATTAGATAACCTCCTTGTTGGTCGTAGGCACTCTCCATATTGTGCCAGAATCCTTGATTTATAAAAACAGTGGACAGGCGTATCAAGGTTTACGCTTTTCGGCGGCCAACCTAGTCCACTGGTTTTACCGAATTATTTTTCAAGAGTTACGTAACCGAGTTTTTCTAACTCATTTATCGCATTATCAATAACATTTTTGTTTTCTTTTGAAAGATCATATAATTCCTTTACATTAAAATTATCTTTGTCAATACTCATCATCAAAGCATATATTCCCTTTGCTTCAAGGGAAATATTTCTATTATGAAGCACTTCTTTGCTTACTACACAATAATTTTATAAGGCATTGTAACTTCCTCCGTGTGAAAAAAGATTCTATTTCAAATCGAACCTTATGCAGCAATTTTATTAATACTTTTATTCAGAATAAATTCTTTAATTTCGTTATATCCCCAACCATATCCAACCAATGCACTTACAAGCATTTCGGCATTCTGGACTTTTACCAAATCTTCTTCTGAAAAATAGTCTCTCATACTTTCTTTCTTGGAAATTCCAAATTCATCTCTCAGCTGCTTGGCGTTTTTGCCAAATATGGACTTGTAAATAACGTCTGTATATGTAGAATAGGCGTGTCCGTGCATTCTTTCATTTTCAGAAGATTGTTGAATTGCCTTGGTAAACGCTTGCCTTACTGCAATTCCTTTTTCACGTTCTTTGATTTTTCCAATAAGGAGCTTTTCCATTGCATTGAACTGCCGAATATAGCCCTCTTTGAATTTCATTGCTTTTTCGCCAGTATAGCCCATAGCTAAAAGTGTAAATCCATCTCTGGTTACATAGTACATTGGCTGTTTCTTATTTTGAGAATTGACATAAGAGGACTGCACGAAATTGTGCTGTCTAAAATCCTCACTGCATTCAAGCTCTCTTATATCTTGCAAAACCCTTTTATGTTCTTTCCCAAATGTCTCCGCAATATCTAGGCTTGTTACAATACTGGTTTCTACTTTTCCAATCATCATAACTTCTACCAACATTCTCCATTCCTCCTTATATTGATGGATAAAATAAAAAGGAGCCGCCAAGTAAGATAAAAATTCCTCAAAATTGAGAAATATTAATTTCTTCTTAGCGGCTCAAAAATCAAGACCGTGTGTACTTCTTCATTGAAGAAATTATACCACACAATCAGTCAAAAATCAATATGCCGGGGATGGTTTGAAACGGCTATCCGTATCATTCTGGGCTTTTGTTACAGCTTTTGCAATCTCGTTTCCGTCCAGGATAATACTGTTCATAATATACTGTGGATTCTTATTTCCACTGTTCATACTCATTGCCATTGCAACGCCCTGGGCTACTGCTTTTGCCATTTCTTCTTTTGTAAGTCCCATACTTCCGTCCGAACTGGAAACAATGCTGTCTGCGATCTTCTTCATAGTTCGTGGATTTTCCAGAGGAAGAACGGCTTCAGAACCAGCTTCACCAATGCCGATTACCTGTGCACCGTTGAAAAGACCACCTTTGGCGTACCAATTAGGATAAACCCAATCGGGAGTATAAACAGGGGTTGAGCTTGTCTTTCCATTTCCAAGATTATGTTTTCTCCATTCTGAAATACGATAGGTAAGTTTTGGCATTCCAACCAATTTCATTCCATCTGCAAAGGATTGTGCGGTTTTCATTCCTGCTGATTTTAAATCTATTTTAAATAAACTTTCAATCTTACTGGAAATCCCCGACAAATTGGTTTCTGTATAAGTTTTCATTTTTTCGGTTTCTTTATCAACTTTACCAGAAGCTTTTTCCCAAATCTGGTTTGTATTGATAAGAACGGAAGACCAATAGCTTTGAATGGTGGTCATAACCGTACCCATTACATCTTTGGTATCGGTGTCCATGGTTCCGAGGGCTGTCGATACAGCACTTGCGGAATCGTCCCAGTTGGTCTTTGAATCGGAACTAACTTTATCATTAGCATCTTTGATGTTCGACCAAATGGAAGGCATTGTGCTTTCTGTGCTCTTTTTCATCCCAGCCATTGCAGTGCTTACGGCAGTGTTGGCAAGTCCAAAACCAGTTTTCGTATTTCTATTTACAGAACTGGAAGCATTAGAAACAGCAGTAGTAACAGTTCCCATAGAAGTTTTTGCAGAAGTAGCCATTCCACTGAATGAATTCTTTGCATTTGTTTCCATTGTAACAACTGCATCTGGGAATTCGGTTTTCAGCATTTCGTCAAATTCATCCAATGGCACTCCCATATCTTTAAGAGAATTATAAATCAAATCGAATGCATCTTTTGAATCAGACAATGTTCCCTGGCTATTATCCAATTGATCCCAAACAGTCTTATAGCTTCCACCAAAATCATCTGATTTCAAACTCAATTGATATAACACATCTTTTAAGTCACTGATTTTGATTTTGGATGTATCAATCTTGCCATCAGTCTCAGACATTCCATTTCCAAGTGCTACGACTTTATCAGTCATATCTTCCAAAAATCCAGATGATACGCCTGCCTGTGCACCGTATTTCTCAAGAATTATTTTTGCATCTTCAGCTGATACGCCATATTCGCCAAGCTTCTGAATGAAACTATCGTACATTTCAGAATTTGATTTTCCGGCACTTTCATCTGCTTCAATTAACTTCCACAACTCTTCTGCTTGATCTTGCGTGATTTTATGTGCGCTTTCCATCTCGCCTGTAAAATCATGTAGATAGCCGCCTGTTTGTGTGAGAATACCATTTCCACCTTGCGCCGCTTCTGTAACCCCCGCAATACCTTTAGCAAGTTTTACTGAAAGATCGGTTGCTGCATATACAATTCCTGCTGTTGCAAAAATCTTTCCAAGAGTTGATGCAAATGTTGCAAGCCCGCCTGTTGAAGCTGTTTCCGCGGCATCTCCAACTCCCTTTATTGCTTCACTTGCCGCACTTGTACCATTTCCTATCACATCCGCAAGTTTATCTGCAATTAATTCTGCATTTTTCTTTTCAGCTATTTTACTCGCAATATGTCCCACAAGTGAACCAACAAGAGTTCCAATGCCTGTAATATTCGCTATTTTTACTGCAATAAATGCTTTTGTAAGCCATTCTGCAATATGTCCAGCTATCGGGTGATTTTCCTCTAATCCATCGAATAATCCGTTTAATGCACTGGTAAATCCTGTCAGTAATAAATCAGCAGCGGTACTGAGAATTTCGCCCCATGGCAACTCTCCTAAGAATGTTCCAACGCCTTGTCCAAACTCATAGAAAGTGTCTTTTGTAAGCGTATTTTTCAACGCCGTACACAGGTGAGATATGAAATCTCCAAGTGCTTGTCCATTTTCTTTCCAGTTTGTTTTTTTCAAGAAAGTAGAAATTCCCTCTGTGATATTATTAGTAAGTTCATCCCAGTTTACAGTTTTGGTAAACGCAGCCAAGCTTCTAAACGCTCCATTTAAAATTCCAGATAAAGAATCTGCAATATCCTTCATGGAAATTTTGGACACAGCGCCATTTAAAGCTTTTCCAAGTGAACTACCAAGCTTATCCCAACCAGTTACGCCAGCGCCGTCCTCTTCTGACATACGTTTTACAAATCCAGATAGCATTTTCCAGGAAATCATAAACTTATTTCCAAGCAATTCACCCAGATTATTCCAGTCGATTTCATCAAGTGCACCAATCAATCCATCCCCAATGTTGCTTCCAATCGAGCCAAAATCAATGCCGCCTTCACCAATAAGCTGATTAAGAGTATTTACAGCTGTGTTGATTCCGGTTCCGATAGTTCTTCCAAGCAAGTCAAAATCAAGTCTGGTATTTAATGAATTGAATGCTCTGGTAAATGCATCTGTAAACTCAGTTATTTTCGAGCCAACATTATTCCAATTGATAACATCGTAAACCTTTTTCATTCCAAGGTTAAGCATGTCAGCAATAGTGGTTCCTACGCCTTCCCAGTCTTTCGCCAGGAATGCTTTTCTAATTTTGGAAGCCCATTTATTAATAGGTGTTTCATCAACAGTTAATACTTCATCCAGAGAGTCTTGTATTCCTGCAAAGCTATCTGCCAAATCTCCCAGACCAGAACCAAGACTTTTAGATGCAGTACCAGAATCATTTGAGTTATCAGTAAGCTGATTTAATTGGTCGAATGGTAATACGGAAAGTGCCTTTTTCAGCTTCTTGGCAGATGATGTAGCATCATCCAATCCAGAAGAAGCATCATCCCCAGCCGTTTCAATTCCGCCCAAATCAGACACAACATCGCTGACACCAGTCTGTGAACCTTTCAGCTTCTTTCCCATCAAAACATACATGAAGTTACGGAACACATTAGCCGCTTGCATAAGCTTTGACATAAGGGCATTGATAGCCTGGATAGCAGGAAGAATGCCAGCAATTAAGCCTTGTCCTATCACTGCAGAAAGAGACTGAAAATTAAGAGTGAGCAATCTTACCTGGTTCGCCCATGTTCCGGCTGTACGAGCAAAATCTCCCTGCATATCGCTAGTTACGGACATTAAGTAATTGTATCTGAGGGTTGCTTTTTCAGCCTGTGTCATAGCATTATAGGAAGTTGTGATTCCCTGTGAAAGGGCATATGCTTCCATATTTGCCACAGACATATTAATACCCAATTGCCTTAACGGTTCAATTTCCCCAGATATTCCAGCCCTAATTTTTTGGAATGCTACATCCGTATCCAAGTTAAAGAATGAAGCCATATCTCCAGCAAGACCAGCTAAAGTAATTGACATATCAGAAGCTGCGTTTTGTGCAACGCCTGATGATTTCAGCATAGCCATCATGGTTCCAGAATAGGTTTTTGCCGCCAATTCTGATAATCCAAATTGTTCTTTTGCTGTGGATGCAAATTGATAAGCTTTATCAGACATGCTGCCAAACGAAACATCTACAACGTTTTCAACCTCTGTAATTTGAGAGCCTAAATCAACTGCGCTTCTTCCAAAGTCAACAAGACCTTGGATTGCCTTAAATCCAATTGCAGTTTTAAAGAGTGCGCTCAGATTAAAGGATGCAGTTTTCAGCCCAGAGCTACCGCTTCCAAGACGTTGAAACCATCCGATAATTACTTTTATTCCACTTCCAATCTTAGAAGCAGTTTTGCTAACAAGATTTCCAAGGCTTAAAGTACTAGAAGACAATTTAGAAAATGCTTTGGATATAGAATTTGTGGCAGAATTCACCTTGCCGCCAGCACTTGCCAACTGCGCCAGTGCTTCCGTCATGCGGATGGTATTCTCACTGATTTTGGGAGCATTTTCCATTACTTTGAAAAACTTCTTTGTTTCTTGCGCCAGATTTTGCAATTGTCCAGCGGTCTGACTTGTCTTATTTCCAGCGCTTGCCAACCTTCCGATGGATTGTACAAACAAGTTTGTCGGTTCAGAAACATCACCAACTCTGGATAGTGTTTTTATTACGGATTTTAATTGTTTTCCAAGCCCAGGAAGCGCAGCTTCCACCTGTCTTGCCTTATCACCAGCATTTACAAGTTTTTGCAAAGAAGAAACAAAACGGTTGGTGCTGGAAGATACATCTGGGAGATCAGAAAAGCTTTTCATGGAATTTGCAATTTTATCCAAAGTGGTTGTGTCAAAATTATCCGTTTTGACTTCCATTAGCCTTTTGACTGCATTAATTCCTTGGATTACTTTTGAACCACTAAAATCAACAGTATTAAGAACAGACATAGAGTGTGCCACTTTCTGTATACTGTTAATTGTTTGCTGTGCATTTGAAGAATCAACTTTTCCAAGCTTTTCAATAGCTTTTGTTACTGAATTAATATTTTTAGTATCTATTTTGGGTACAGAAATATTCTGGAGCCCACTGATAGATGATAAGCCAGAAGCCAGGTCTTTAAGACTTTTTCCGCTTCCGTCTAATGCTGCAAAATTTACACGTGATATGCTGGTGAGTTGCTTTGTAAGACCACCAAGATTAGGTAAGGAAACTCTAACACCATTTAATGTTTTTATGGATGCAGATACTCTTCCTATTTCTCTGGTATAATGGCGCAATCCACCTGTATTCAGATTCTTAAATGAACTGTTTACGTTCAAAAGTTTTCTTGATAAGTTCTCAAGTGACCGAACAGCTTTTGCCGTACTACTGCTAACCTGTAAATCAAGGGTATCAATGGTGTTATCCGCCATTTTCAATTTCCCTCCTTTTTGCATAAAAAAATAAAGGGCAGACAAGACTAATCATCCTGCCTGCCCTCTTCGTTACCTATCTCGTCAAGTTTCGCATTTGCTTGTTTTACAAGAAGCTCAAAGTATCTTTCTTCTTGCTTTAATTCCTCTTCTGTTTTTTCATCATAAATCTTTTCTGGAAGCAATTCTTTTTTATCATCACTTCCAAATGGCTTTTTGGGGTATGAAGCCTTGGAAGAAAGTGCACTTGCTATAGCAATTTGGACGTACGCACCAGAAACCCAGGATTGATAATCAATCAATTTGCTCTTCTGATTAATTTCATCTTCTTTTTGTTTTCTCCAAGCTTTTAATCGAAGTCGAAACTCTTTTATGGTGCAATGCAAAAAATCGCGTTTACTCATGCCAATTCTTACAGCTTCTGGATAAAGTTCACCCCAAATTACTTCTCGGTAGCTTTTTTCTGCGGATTTACTGATTTCTTCTTTGTTTTGGAACTCTTGAACACTTCGTCCAGAAATGTCCCGATTCCGGTCAGATTGAAAAAATCATCTTCCTCCATCTGTTCAATGCAAAGTTCAAGAACTCCGTAGAAATTTCCAGTTTCATCACCAGAATGTTCGCGAAGATAACTTGCAAGAAGTCTTTTAGCTTCCGCAATGTTCGGAACTTTCCCATCTCCATCTGGATGATCTCCGTGATGTTCCATGAGTCCGGCATAAAATACTGTAAGTGTAGTCTGTGGAATATTGGAAACTCCGGCTATAATTTTAGAAACATCTTTTTCATCAGATGCCAGTGCGAGTGAAGAAAATAATTCAGCTGTTCCCTTAACACAATCAGCATATAGAGATGCCTCAATTGTGTATTCTAGTTTATAGTCATTTCCACCAATAGTTAATGTTTTATACATGGCCTATCCTCCCAATAATAATTACTCTTCCTCTGTTGGCTTGATCGCGGTATCAGCACCAACATACTCATTGATAGTCAGAGACATGGAAACTGTAAGAAGTCCGTTCTGGTCTCTGGCTGGTTTTGGAATCTTTACTGGTGGCTCAATTTTGGTAAAAAATGCCTTTTGAAGAGAAGGGAAATACTCTTCATACCACATTGATAAGCCAGATGCCTTTCCAGTTTTGTATGCAGTAATAAGTTTTTCCCACTCATCAATTGTTTCGTCTGTAACGTTTACTGTTACATTGAATGTTCCACCTGTAGAACCACGTCCAGCAATTGTTCTTTCAATTTCGTCTTCCAGTGCAGACGCATCAATCGTCTCTACATCAATGGTAATTTCGTCAGAAGCGTTGATTCTGTGAAGCATTATAAATTTTGTAGGCTTAGTACCAGCCACTGTTTCAACGGCATATCCAGTAAGAGAACCAACTGTAGATACACCAGCAATATTGCCTTTTTCTGCCATTGCTATATCTCCTTTTCTTTCTATCAAACTATAAACTGGCTCTATGGCTCTCTTGCACGTAACCCTGTGCTGGGAGATAGCGGATCACCGCCTTTCTACTCTTCTTTTCCAGACTGCTTAATAAGCTGATTTACATAAGTGCTTAATCCGGCAACGATAATTCCTTGTGTAATTGCAGTAAACAGCGCCATTGCAACTTCCTGTGAACCGGAAACCGTAGATGTTGCAAAAACATAAAGACCGCAAATTAACATGCCGAGAATTCCTAAAATCATTGGAATGAATTTGTCAGAAATATTTTCTGATTTTTTAATCATTACTCCGATAAAATAAAGAACTACAACGACAATAAGTAATTCTGGCTTTACATAACTTAAAATCTGGTCCATAGTCTCACCTCGCTTTCGTTTTAGGCATAAAAAAAGAACGTCTATGCGTTCTTTAGGTTCAAAGTAATTTTCCTGTATAAATCCGGCTGTATCGGCTCACAAGCTTTTTAATTCCACTGTCACCGAAAAACATAGGTTCCGGTCCAAATGTACGGCGGAATCCCATTCTTACCATAGCTTTGTGACTTATCTTGTCCAATTCGTACACTCTGGTTAATGCCTTACTCCCAGATGTAAAGCAATTCACTTGAAATGATGGCATTGTTGCGCATTCATCTCCTTCAAGGTCACCTCTTGTAATTGGATTTCCGAGCATATAAAGCTGTGCATATGCCTTTTTGCCAGAAGCATTTGTTTCACTCCCATCCATGGAATAATTGTCTGCGCCAGTAATCTTAGAAACAGCCGCTCCCCACCTTGAAAAAACTTCCAACACAGGGGATTCTATTGTGTCTGGCATATCTGTCACCTCACAATAAAAAATGCGCCCACCTTTATAGTGAACGCATTGCATATCATGCTACAATTTAACACTGTAATCATAACATAATTGGTTGGTATCATTCAGTATATTTTGGTATCATCTTTAGGAAGAGAATACTTCTTTGGCGATTTTTCTTACTGCCAGAACAATTGCAACTTCTGCATGGTACATAGGCATGTAAGCACGATTTCCATAAGAGTGACGTGTTTCTCCACTTCTTTCGTCCGTATACCACCAGCCATAAGGTGAAAACGCATGGGTTTGTCCGGGGTATGTACCTACTCCGTATTCAGAACCAGAGGGCAGAGGGTAATTGTTTGAACCATATGTGATACCAGCTGAAAATTCAATGAACAACACTTTTTCACCAGATAGTCTAACAGAAGCCCCGACGATATTTCCGTTTTGATCGTTGATGATTTCTGTATAGTAAGAACCTTTTTCTTCATCCGGGATTGACTCCATGGTCGTTTGAATAACATCCAACCCGATTTCAGCCAATCGTTTTACAAAAATCTCATTTTTCCTCTGTAGCTCATTTTGGTAAGCTTTTAATTTGTTGATGGCATTTTGAATAGATTTCGTGGATAAGTCGCATTTTATTGTCTTACCCATTTTCGTTTCCTCTCTTAGAAATTCCATATCTGGCAATATTGCCTTTTTGTGTGTCTAAAATCTTCTTTAGTGTGTAGTCTGGCAATACTGTGGGTTCTCCATTTTCATCCAAAACAAGGTTTCCGTCCTCGCTTATTTGTGGAATTCTATCTATCCAAAATATGTCCGCTTCCTGTGGATGAAAATTTCGATTAAAGCTTGTGATGTACCTGTCATAATCCGGTACTATTCCGGCCGCAATTTCTTCTGGCGTTCCGGCTGTAGCTGATACAGAAAAAGAAAATAAAACTGGTTTCTCATAAACTTTAATACGGTCTAATCCTTTTGTTTTCTCGGTAATTCGTGACCAATATACTTTTTGTTTTTGACGGACTAATCCTCTCATGTATGACCTCCTTTTCTTAAAGTCAATTAATTAACTAAAGTTTCCTTTAGTTAATTAGTTGATACTCTGTATAGATTTAAGAAACCCACTAATACATTCCGCCATTCTTTTGCCACCAATAGATGTTGGATGAAAAAACATATCATTTTCATTTAGTACAAACGAGGAAATATTGTTTTCATTCCAACCAACCAAGCTATTTAAATCAATACATGGAACATGATTATTCCCACATGCATTTAAAGTTGCCTTTGCAAAATCTCTAGTTGTGTCACCATTAGAATTTTTTAACCCATCAGCACTGCCTTTTTTCAAAAAGAAATTTTCACCATTGCTATTTTTTGTTGGTGTTTGTGTCATAAAAATGATTCTTTTTGTTGGGTATTTTGTTGTTAGTTTTTTCATCAGAGCATTTAGTCCACCATAGAATGTGCCAGTAAATGTTTGCTCGTCTGTGTTGATATCATTTTCTGTGCCTATTGTTCTATCTTGTGCCCAATCATTTGTTCCCCCCATAACAAGCATGACGTCAAAATCTTCCGTGATTTCGGCAAGACATTCATCTGTAGCCATTGCCATCAAACGTCTTCCTCCAACACCATGATTATAATATTTAGAAAATCCCAATTCTCGTTGTACATAATCTTGCCATGTCTGTTGAGCGGTAATGCTATCTCCATAGGTGCATAATATTTTACCAAAATAAGGCTTTTCTAAATCAGATTTTAAAATTTTAATTTTTTCTTCTCCAACAGAAAAATCAATATTTGAAGTATCTTTGTCTGTTACATCATAAACATAAATATCAACTGTATATGATGCATTATCAGTAAGTGAATATATAGAAAATCCTCTAATATCTGATATGGCAGTATATGGTATTACTGATGTTTCAGATTTCCCAATTCCAAGGCTCTGTGTTTTTCCAATTGAACCCTTAAACGAATATGAAAAAGCATTGGCATATACTGTTATATCGGTGTTGCTATTATTTTTGAATTTCATTACAATAATGTATTTTCTACCGTTTTCAAACAGAGATGTATTTATAAACGCTTTGTATTGTTCCTTTGTAGCATTTATTGATGTTATTGTATTACCGTTTAGCGTTATATCGCTTGATGAGCCTTCAGAATTAAATATCAATTCACCTATTTTATCCTTGAATACAATATAATCAATATCATCTAATTCTTCCTTTAGCGAACCAATAGCTTCTCCCGTTGCTTTTGCTTCTGCAAGTCCACCTTCTACAGTTAATGTAGTGTCTGGCTGTGATACACTCTGAATGTCCTTAATAGCTTGTTCTTTTGCTGAATTTACATTTTGAACAGCTTCCGCAGATGTGTTTTTAGTAAGCTCCAAAAGTTGATTTATAACATCTTTTTCTTCCTGTCCTATCTGGGGTTGATCAATCTCGATTCCCTCTAGCACTGGTACTTCCGCTATTGTGGTGTTCCATTCTACACTAATATTGGAATCAGAATCCGTTTTAACAGCGCAAACAATAAAACGTACCGTTCCCATGTACCTTGCTGCATTTCTTCCAATAAGCCAAGAAAATGTAACATTTTCGCCATCTACAGCTACATCGTCACAAATGTATTGGTCTTTGATAGAAACATTAAAATCCACACTGCTTACGTTTTCAAAGTTAATTCTGACTGAAAACCTGGATAAATCAAGATTATCTCCTACAATTTTGGGGCATGAAAATTTAATACGTTCTGCATTCTTGTCAGATTGCACCCCACCAACTACGATTGTAGAGGGCACGAAAATAACCCTTGTCTTAGCATCAATTGTGCATATATCGGATTCTTCAGAAAGCAAATTAACATCTTCTTTTGTGCTCATAAGTAAATCAAGTGCTGTTGCCATGTTCTACCCCCTCTGTGATACTTTAGTTTTACCAGTGGTTATAATGTATTTTCCGTTATCTTTTATGCCAGTGACAGATACAGAAAAATAATCCCAAGTAAGGGCTTCTGGCGGAATTTCACATTGATTGTTTTTCAGTATTACTGGGTATTCTCTTTCCATTCTCCAAAATGAAGCAGCTGTTTTACATCCGTTCCACTCTGGTGAAAAGATAAACAATGCTTTAAGATATCCAGTCGTGCCCTTTACCAGTCCAGAGAAATCACACTTGGGATCTGGATAAATTCTTTGATTATTTACAATAAATCTTAATACTCTCATGCAATCATCCTTTCCATTCCAACAGGCGAAACGTATGTAAATTGGTTTCCTAAAACATCTCTGGCTGTGCCAATCACGAAATGACTGTAGTCTGCCAGAATATTGCACACAAATTCCTCTGCTTCAACCCAATATCGTTTCTTAACCATGCGGTGAAGTTCTGGCAGTAAACCATAGCTGAACATTACGCAATGCCCTAACTCATGGATGAATACACGGTTCAAAAGTTCTCCATGTAGGTTGTTCGCAATCGAAATAATATGGGTGGAATAATCCGATACTCCAAGTGTTCTGCTTCCTGTGCGGTCAATTAAAACATCATCTTGTGATGAAACAAACTGCACTCTCCATAAGTCTCCGTTCATATAGAATTGTTTCAGCATGGTTTCTCACCATCCTTTCTACAAAAAAAGCCCCTGCCGCATTATTTTGCGACAAGGACTTAATTCATTTATTGTTCTAGTTCATCTGCTGTACAAAACGAGTCAGATCGGTTTTTATTGACTGTCTGAGCGTTGCATCTGCATCAGACCACATTTCTGTGAGATTACGGATGATATCAGATGTGTACTCCTTCATGGAATCATCCATTTTTCTTTTGGATTCCGTGTCTTTGGAATCATGATAGTGTCTGCGGTTCTCATCGTATCTATCATAGGATTCGCCATATCTGGATTTCTTCCGATTCATGTCATCCATTTCCATATCGCTACGGTCTGGATGATATCCCATGCGGTACATATTGCGCTCAAATTCTGGATCGTTTAAATACTCATCCATCCAGTCATCATCCTGCATATACAGATACGGTCTATAACCTTTTCTGGTTCCCCTACCTTTTGGAGCGAAACGCCCATTTGAATAGCGGTAACGATCATATCCCATGCGTCCAAGATACTTTTCCTCCTGTTTGCATTCATCCATGGCTTCCACAATGCGATAATCTTTGTCAGCACAAATTGCGCATTTTACTGCTTCCATGCAGTCTTTCAAATCGTCCCAGTCTTGAGCACTGAGATTATCGAAGCCATGTGCTTTGGCTTTTTCCATAGCCCATTTTCCCATTTCCATTGCTGTCTTATGCATTCACGATACCTCCCCTCTTCACAGCCTGTGCAACATTTTCTGTTGTTGGGGCTGTACCATTGATTGCAGTCAGATTGTTGTTCGGACTACATGCCGGATTTCCTAACATTTTGAACGCTCCACCAGTAGCACTTGTTGCAACTCTGGTTGCGTATTTTGTTCTTGTTCTGACACCACATGCTGTTACCTGTGCACAACAACGATTCTCTAAAGGATATAAGGTTGTTCCCGTTCCTATCTGAATCATTACTGGGGCGGTAATTGTGGTTGTATTTGGAATGGACTGTGCTAAAACAATGCAGTATTTTTCTCCATTATTGTAGCTTCCTTCCGGGATAGTAACCACAAGATTTCCACCTGTGAATGCAATTGCAGTAGACAGCACAAGGTGATTACAGAGCTTACAAACATTCTTACATGCCATATTTTTTACCTCTCAATCAATAAGAGGTGAGCAGCAACCCACCTCTTAGAATTAGTCAACCTCTAAGGGTGAGTTACTTAGCAACAACCATTACCATATGTATTGCATCCTGCGTATGCATATGGAGCCGGAACCTGGAATGCAGGAATCGGAGCCGGATTGATTGCATTGATTAACTGCTGTGTCTGAGAAGCCATTGCAGTTGTAAGCAATGCAGACTGGCGATCCTGGGATGCAGCACGCTTCAGATCAGAATTCTCTGCCTGTAATGTTGCAATCTTATCGTTGGTCAGGAAGTCAAGGATTGCTCTTGTGTTGCTGTTCTGATTTTCCAGAAGATCTCTGGTGTTGTTGTTCATTGTGTTCTGCAATGTACAAGTGTTGGTAGCCAGGTTATAGTTGATGCCCTGGATGGCTTCTCTTGTCTCGCAGCAACAGTTTGATAACTGAGACTGTAATGTGTTGGTATTCTGCATACCAGCTACAGTATCAGCATTGATTGCTTGCTGAACGCCATTGAAACCTTGAAGCATTCCAACGTTCACGCCGTTGAAACCGCTCTGCATGGTATTGTTAAGCGCATATGTGCTATCGCAAATACCCTGCTGAACACCTCTGATGCCATTCTGGATATCATTCAGAGCAAAGCTCTCATTGATATCAGAACGGGTAGCCCATCCTTGGAAACCTGCACCATTTGTACCGTTTCCACCATTGCCGCCCCAGCCGCCAAAGCCGCCGAAACCGCCCCAGCCGAAGATTGCGAAAATAAGGACAAGCCAGATAAGGGAAAAACCATCGCCGCCCCACATGTCGTTTGCACGGTTATTAGAGCCTGTAGCGGCTGCAATGTCGCTAAGACTATAATTTGAACCATTCATCATGTTTTTAGTCTCCTTAAATTTTATTTACAATAGGAGACATCCGCGGCTGTCATCCCAAATTGTAGCGATTCTAAATCACCCAATTATGGGGAAGTTATTTCATCCCTAAAAATTTTTCTAAAATTCCTTCGGGAGAAAAATTCTTTTCTTTAAATATGTTTTGCTGAACTTGGTGTAGTTGTTCTGTATCGCCATGTTTGTATAAATCCAGAGCATTTTTTAATGTTGGATTGTTTCCAGCAAATTTACTCATATCGTTCATCATGTTATCAACACTTCCGAACCTTTGAGAAATCATTTTTTCAACTTGCTTTTTCATCATAGCATTTGGATTGAAATTCATCTCTGTTTACCTCCGCTCTGCTTAGATTCCGATGTTCCAGATATTTGTGTCGGGAACATGCTCTTTATTTCTGAAATCTCAGAACAAACATCATTCCGAAGCTGATTAAACATTGCTTCAATGTCAATCTGTTTTTCTTCCTGTTTCGGATGTTGTTCTTCTGGATTTATAAGTTGATAAACAAAAATTCTACTTCTTCCATCTGCCTGTAATTGCTTTTTATATATTTCTGTTCCGTCAGTTTTTGGATAATAAACAGGGTTTCCGGACATATCTACGTCTTTCGCCTTTACAGTATCAATACCATCGACCATTTGTCCTTGCAACATGGGGATTTGTGGTACTTGTGGCATTTGTTGCATTGGCTGTTGAATCTGTGCCTGTCCGTATGGCATTGCCTGCTGATAACTATTCTGCAATTGTGCTAATCTATCTTGATACGGTTGTATTTGTTGAAATGGTTGCGCAAAATACGGATTACCATACTGCATATCTCAAACCTCCCTTGTTTTTATAACTATATTTTACAATAATAAGAGATTGATTAACACGCCATGATAACGCCATAAATACGCCATATATACGCCATTTTCTATGAATACAAAGAAAAGCCCCGACAATACATCGGGGCAACTTTCATAATTTTCTTCTTTAATTTTCTGTTTATGCGGTCTACGGTTCTTGGGCTGTATCCCATGATTTCTGAAGCTTCTGCAAGTGTTTTTTCTTCGTAAACACGCAATCGGAATAACTCTTTTTCTCTGGAATCAAATCCAGCTTCACGCAAATAGAAGATTCTTTCATCTTCCGAAAAGTCTTTATAATCATCCATTCCACCGTCCTCCCTGTTAGTGGAATCAATATTTACACCGGGAAAATACCTTTAAGGGCAAACCCTAAAACAATACCAATTATGCCAGTTATGACATAAGCAATGATTTTGTCCTGTAGTTTTCCTGGTTTTTCCATGAGTGATTTTAAATTGTCGTTCATCTCGTCAACTGTATCTTTAATGTGTCCAAGATCATTGTTGTATAAAGCAATTTTCTGTTCCAGCGCATTGATACGATTAAAAAAGCCTTCATCCCTTTTGGAATGCTTTTCTTTCATCTCATGGACGGCACTTTCCAATTCTTTCAAGCGGTGTTCGTTGATACACTCGTGTTCACATCCCATCGCTATTCCTTTCCATCACTCCCATTTTTTAAGATATTGCTTCTACCCACCTAATTTGAAGCACCCCTGCGATACGTGGGAGGATTGACGTATCACGCACACACCATCTTAGAATCCGATAAATGGAAAAACTCCATGATTCACATAGATTTCAGTTTCAGAATTCCAATTTCTATTTACAGAAGATTCGGAATGTGATCCTTGAAACTCAGCTCCCTGTTTCACCAAGAAGAAGAGAGCCAAATCAAATATGCAATCATAGCAATTTTTCATATCGGAATTTATTTTCTCATCACTGTAGGATGAAGGATAATTCCTTTTCTTCTTAAATGAACGAATAACCCTCTTTACTGAAAGAGGAATCATCCTCGCAGTTTCTGCATCATCTTCAAGATAATTTGTTAAATCCTCTATAAGCTGTTCGTCCATTTAATCACCTACCTTTGCTGAGATAAAATCTCTGATATTATTCCAGCCTTATTAGTTGCTGTCAGGGCATAGCCGTTATCACTAGCAAGTTGTCTCAACTGTGATACAGTCATATTAGACAACTCGCTTTCTGTATACTTATGTGTTGATTCATCATAAACACTTGCTACAGATGGTGACTGGCTGTTTTCATCGAGACTATGCCCGGTTATTCCCCCTTGGTACCGATCACGATACCACCGTTGGCTTTTGGTGCGACCGGAATGAACATTCCAGAAGCTTTTGTCCAAGTAGTAACCGGATCCTGTGTAGCCCACATGGACAGAGTAATAAACATTCTGTTTTGCTGTGTGATAAAAGCTCTTGCTTCCTCTTCCTCTGGTGTTGGCCCCCAAAGTCCAGTACCGAAAGAACCATCCGGGTTAGCTTCATAAAGGGTAAATACGTTTTCTTTAAAGAAACGTCCAGTTTTCCATGCTCCATCTTTTCTGTAACGATATTTTTCATCGCAGCGATCTACGGTAATCTCATATTCCTGCATAAGAAGGTTTGCAAGTTCCTGTTTGGTCAGAAGGCGTTTGTTAGCCGCACCAAGAACAGCGGTTTGCATAGCGGTGTTGTTTCTCATATAATTAATCATTTTTAAGGAAGTGAGGGCTTTATTAACAACAAATCCCTTCTCTTGTGCAACATCAATCATCTTTTGAATATCGCCCATAATATCAGAATCCGGCTTAGACCAGTCAGTAAGAGTAATTTTTGCTTCTGACGGAACGCCAAGATCAATCGGAAGATCTACATTGTTCTCATGGATTTTAAGAGAACCAGTTCCCATGATCTGTCCTTTCATAACTTTTGTTCTTGCCAGAACTGCTTCAAATGAATTACTTACATCGTCAAACACAAATTCGGTAAGAGACTGATCGTCCGGGACGCCGTTTTCAATAGCCATGCGAAGAGATTCTGACTGATTCATTTTCTCTTTAATGAAAAGTTTTTCGGTCAGTACCTTCTCAAAGCTTGGTCTCTCTCCAATTCTTGCCTCTGTATCAAGCGCATGAACATAAGCAACTCTAGGAAGTTGCTGTCCGCTCATAAGTCTGTAGTATTTTGCTTTCATAAATTGGGTTTTTACATCCGGGAAGATAACGTCAAGTGCTCCCGGACGTTTAACTGCATAATTCTGTGAATAGTTAATTCTCTCTTCGAGTGTAATACTGGTCAGTACGTTATAATTCATTGTGGAATACCTCCTTAAAATTCAACTTCTGGTTCTGTTAAAAACGCAATTCCAAACGGCTTATCAAGCTCTTGGAGTTCTGTTTTTGCGGTAGAATCAACTGCTACTGGAAGTCTGTTTTCAAAAACTCGTCCTGCAACGATTACAGAAATCGGACGTTTTTCATCGTCTGTCATATCAACTTCTTCGTATACAATCCCTTTTGCGCCTGTTTCATTTTTGGGGAAAACTGAACCAGCCTTAATGATTTTTCTTCCACCAACTTCCACCGCATTTGTCTGCTCTGCTGTAAAAGTCTTTAAAATAAGTCCTTCCGCAGATTCAAGAAAATTGGGGGTTGTACCGTATTCAATAACTTTGCTAAATGCCATAACTTAATTCTCCTTTTTTAAAAATTAATTGGGGCGTTTCCTCCAAGTTCTGTCTTTTCGGAACCGCTTAATTGTTTGGAACGTTCAGCTGCATATTTTGCAGCACCACTTTTTTCTTCTTTTCCTCTACCGCCATTACCACCACCCGGATTCGGAGTGTTTTCCAATGCTTCTTTCTTCCAAGCTGCTTTTGCGGTATCAAGTGCTGTTTTATTTGCTTCGGAAACTCCCTTGACAAAAGTTTCAACTTCTTTCATTACATCCTCAGATTTCTCACAAGGCATGGACGCATATGCTTTAATAGCGCTTGCGTATGTTTCGGTTGAAAGTCCTGCATTTGCGAACATAGAAGTAATTTCACTGGTAAGGGCTTTTTTGTTGGATTCTGCTAGTGCAGCTTTCAAATCAGCCAATTCCTTATCAACTGCTTCCTTTTCTTTCTTGCGTTCAGCTTCCAGCCGTTCTGCTTCGGTCATGTTCTGCTTTTTCAACTCTTCCAACTCTTTTTCCAGAGAATCTGCTTTTTCAGCTTTTTCCTTCAGAGAAACATTTTTGTCTTTCTCTTTCTTAGTTTCAGCAGAAATAGAATCAAGAAGCTTAGAAACCTGTTCCTCGGAAGGTTCTGCAACTCCCATACCGATGAGTGCCTGTTTTGCCTGTTCTCTTGTCATTGAAATCTCCTTTCTTCCAGTCCAATACGCTTTTTCAACACGGTTCGCTCCGCACATGGTCTGTACCCGATTTACGCTCACGGGCTGTTGCAATTTATTTGATTTTTGGTATTAAAAAAGGAGCCTTAGATTTCTCTAAAACTCCTTAAATAATCGAAATTTGGCTCATTACTCATTAGATGGAGAATTTGCCATTGGTTCTGTTTTGGACGGATTTTGAAACTTTCCGTCAAGTAATTGTTGAGCTTTCTGCACTTCTGCTTTTGGGTCTGCCAGTTCTGGATAAATTGTTCCCAGATAAGGAAGGCTCATTTCATAGACTTTCTGTGGATCACTAAATAGCCCACAAGTAATCAGTGCAATAAGCGGATGGATTTTATTCTTAAACAGATAGTCAAGTGCCTGTGCCTTAACAAGCATATTATCTGTTGGGTTTCTGGTTATCTTCACATCAAAATCTCGGGTTGAGATATTAACATCATTTGATGTGACACGGATAATATTCAGAATAATTCTGGCAGATTCCTTTTCAGCTTCTTTGGTGAAGGCTTCTACCAGTTTTGCATCTCTCTCTGCAAAATCCCATCCATTACGAAGGTATACGGCATTTCCTGTATCCCCTCCGCTGTTGCTTTGACGGTTTGGCATTGCTTCCACAATCAGCATGTTATTGTAGATATCATCCTTTGCGACCTGGCTCTCTGATTGATTCAATTCAGCGGTCATCAGCTCAACATCTGACTGACAGCCGTTTCCAGTATCTTTAACAGAGATAGCACCAAGTTTTACCATTTTCAGAAACTCGTTTTCGTCTACCTCACAGTTTTTAAACTTCATAAAGGCTTGCACGAACTGTTCCACGCCATTCAATCTATCAGACTGATATTTATTGATTGCATCAAATAAGGTGATTGCAATTTCAACATCTGAAAGTCTGTCGTGATTATTCGGGCATTCAACAATTGGGATACCACCAAAACCATTGATACCGTAGTTAGTTACTTTTCCATTCTTGATTTCAAAAAACTGGTTCTTTGAATAACATAAATAATATTGCTGTTCATCTTCATCTTTTAAAATCTGCACGGAAAGCATTGGTTTCCCATTTCTCTGTGAGTATACAATGTAACAATCACCAGGATACGGAATGAAGATTCTAAACGGTGGTAAATCTCCGTTTTTTGTCCAGTCCTCTTCTTTCAGAATAGCCTTATAGGAGGTTCCTGTTGCACTTTGGTATATTGCCCTCTGGATGTTTCTTGCATCTGCATTGGCTTCATCCAAATAGTCATTCAGAAGGTCAACTTGCTCATTTATTTTTTCATCTGCATTTTTCTTTTTACATACATATTGGATTGGCTCCCCACAAATCTGTCCAGCTTTAAATTTTACAGTTTCATATGCGTGATTTTCGACCACTCTGTTATTAACTTCTGGACGGACTATTTTATTTCGATATAATATCGGCTGATCGCCTTTCATGTACCGATACAAGTAATCAATCAATGTTCGGTTTCTATTATGTATGCCAATTGTATCTGATACTACTTTTACTACATTTTTTGGAGTAATTCGGTCAACGCCTGTGTAGGCTACTTTTCTACCGAATTCTCCTCGGCATAAATCTACAAAATTCATTGTATTTCTCACGAGCCGAACCATCCTTTCTGCAAAATAAAAAGCACTGGATATTTTAATCCAATGCTCTACTTTATATTTTACACATATTGGCGGTATCATTCAGTATATTTTGGTATCATCTTTCAAAGCCTTTTATCTTTTTTACTTCTGCTAAAGCTTTTAGGTGTTTTTTCTTAATATGTATTTCAGAATATCCCATCTCGTCTGCAATGCGAACCAATGATTTGTACTCAACATAGTGCTTGAACAATATGTCGTACAATAACGGGTCTTCAACCTGTTCTATGGTTCGGACTATTTCCTGTTTTTTTTGTAAAAATTCGGATATCATTTTTGAAATCTCTTCTCGCAGGTCATATATCTTTGCAATCATATCCCCCATCGGATCACGTTTTACGGAAGTCTGTACCTTTTCTCCAACAGGGATTGCGGATACACTTGTGGAAAGATAACTGAGCTGTTCTTCTTCGATAAGCTTGTTTTTGATTCTGTTATCATAATTTTCAATCTGGCGTAAATATTGAGTTGCAGTCATCATATTCTATCTCCTTCCCCAAAGTGGATTCTGTGTTGCTGTTACCGTGCCAACTCCGCTTCCATTTTTTAAGAATACTGCTAAACTGGCGAGTGAATCTGGTGCGTCATCGTGCTTATTTTTTCCCGTCATCGTGAATGAATAAACATTATTCATAAATTTTCTATACTCGGCATTTTGATATCCAGTATCAAGAAAATAAAATTTTCTAATATTTTCAGCATTATCCCAAATTCTTTGTTCTTTTCTCACTGCCGATTTAGGTGCGTGTCCACCATTATTCAAAATCATTTGTTGCGCATATTTAGAAGTAAGATTAGTTTGATACCCTTGCTCTTTCAACTTTCCTTCTACTTCATCTTTATACCCTTCACCGCCTGCATTGGCTTCAAAAAAAGCATTCGTAACTTTATTATTGACAATTGCTGATACAACTTTTGGCATAGTAAATTTCTTTTCAGAGTTATCAAATACTACTTCGTGTATATATACGGAACCATCTTCATATACATATGCTACTGGCATTGCAAGGTAATCACTACCGCCAAGAGCCACGTCGCAAGCCGAAACTACTTTCAATGGTTCTTCATCTGGCAATTGTCCATTATAAAAATTCATATGTTGCGCATTAAATAAAGCGCCATCTCTTTCAATAGGCTCCTGCTGATACTGAGCTAACCATCCTGCCATATCATCGTTTTCTTCAAATTTAGAGCGAATAGTTCGATAATACTTTGTGCTAAATCCCACTCCGTAATCATAATCAAAATTACTTTCATCCGTTTCTGGGTCAAGAGCTGGAATTTTAAGAACATCATATCTAATGTGTTTTGCTTCTGGATTATTCTGGAGAAATGATAATCTGTCCATATACAAATCATGCAATGACCAGATAGTACCATTTAGAATTAATTTACATTGTTCTTTCTTTCGTGACATTACATTATTGTCAAACACAATTTGCTTTCTTCTGAGAATATCTGGGTTCAATACATCTTGAATACCTTCCAGGATATCATCAAGAATCAGCCAACCATATGCGTCATACTCACCATTCAAACCAGATTCCAAACCTTTTCCAGATAATGTTGCATATTTTTTCTTTCTTTCAAGGTCTACTTTGTGATTTTTTGCGTCTGTTCTGGCTATTTTTGAATTAAATACATCTTCGTGACAATATGTAGGGTCTGTCCATATTTCCATAACTCCGTCTAGGAATGCACCGCCAAGCCCTTCTTTATATGTAACATAGAGATTGCTTATCTCTGAATTTCTTGCGCAATGCCATGCGGTTCCGACAGTAATGATTTGTGATTTACCAGTTCTGGCTGGCTGATGCAGAAACAATTCGTCAAGTTCATCTTCTTCGAGCGCTTGTAATTTATCTACTACTTTTTTCAATGTTCTGCGTCTTGGTAAATAGAATCGTTCTTCTGGCTTTCTATCTTTTTCTATATACATGGCATAGGAATCAAGCAAATGTGGTGCTTCCAGTAACAAATACTGCCAGTAGATATCATCAAAATCACCACTGCCAGTTAATGCAGCACACTTCTCTGCTATGTTATGTGAGTATTGACTTACTTTCATAGCCATTTTCCGTGCTTCTTTGTTCTTGTCGAAAGGAAGGTCAATATTCATATTTAAGAGCAAATCAAGGCAATCTTTTTGGTTCTGATAGATTGTCATATCACTACTGATAATCTGATTTAGAACTGTCCGATACCATTCAAGCGAACCTTCTGTAATTTTTCCCATAAAAATAGAGCCAGACCTCCTTTCTTTTTAGGATTTAGTCTGGCTCTCATGTGGCTCTCTTGACTTATTATTATTCTATTTCATTGAGAATGTTCTCAATTGCTTTTATTCCTGCAAATATTATTATTGCAACCATTGATACTGCTGAGAAGAGTCCGTAGTAATTACCTTTGAGTATTAATGATATTGTAATTATCAAATAAATAATTGCAAACGCAAATACGAATGTGTTTATAATTATCCAACATATGCTTATGATTTTGTTCATTTAATCACGCTTTCTTGATTGGCCATTCAAAGCCAAAATCAGAACGTTTAATTTTACATTGTGGGCTTCCGTCCTTCCAGAATACGATTCCTTCAATTTCGTGTTCAGAAAGGTATTTCTTGATTCCCTCGAATGTTCTGTCAACTTCAACAATACTATTTCCGTTTCTTACTAGAGAATCGTAATCGTCATTATACGGATTGCCTTGAAAATGTTTTCCAACAGCTTCGTATGTGCCATCTGGTAATTTAAGGCCTTGATTTGTATACATCGAAGTTACATAATATGCTTCAGTAAACCACTTATCAGACGGATTATTCTCATCGACTTTTACCCATCCTGGCCAATGCCCTGTAATTTTATCTGGCTCGCAACAAGGAATAAATCCTTCTGGTGGTACTTTACCTTTCTTGCAGTCGTATCGTTTATAATACTCTCCGTCAATTACCGCACAACAAGAACCATCATACTTGACTGTTGCAATTCCCTCTCCTTCAAGCACCCATTCCATACCCGGATGTACTTTTGGAAGAACCTTTACAACCTTATGGTCTTTGAATTCTCGTTCAAATAATGTTGGTATCTTTTTCATTTGTTCACCGCCTTTCTTTTTGACTTCAAATATTTTCTATATTTGCGACTGTATTTCCTAAGAATCAAATCAAGCATGATACTATTTGTCTGTTCTGTACTTTCGGACATAGTTGTAAGATATGGGTAATCTTCTCTATCGTCTACCAACGCTTTGAAAATTAAGTCTAAAGCAAATTGAGCACTGATTGGTGGATCGCATAATTCAAAATCTTTATCCTTGTACCATTCATCAATCTTATTTTGAAATCCGTCAAAAGATATATTATCGTCCCATACCATTCAATCACCTAACTTTCTGCATATTTCAATAAAATCATCCTCTTGTTTCCGTAAAAATGTTTTCAATTACTTTCCACTCTGCGAATACTGCCATAAACAGTAATGGAATTGCTGAAAATCCCCAATTATTTTCAATCATCATTTGAATTGTCACTATCAAATAATCAGCCACCCATTTGAATATTACGAAATTCGCAATTATCCAACATATTTTTCTAATTTTGTTCATTTGGTCACCTCGCAATATTTTCGAATGAATTCCACTACTTATTTTTCATTCGACATATCCTCCTACAAATAAGTCACAAATTTTATCAAGTTGCATTTCTTTTATTTTGAATTCAACTTCTTCCCTGCTGTCGATATTGCGATAACACGGTTTTTCCTTCATTTCTTTTCGGTAGAATTTTTCCTCTTTCTGCTTTTTGACTTTCTCTGCCATTTCTTTCGAAGTAAATACTCCGAATAAATGAAATTCTGAACCATATTGTTCAAAATAGGCATCTCCGTAAACCAGATATACTTTCATACATTCACCTCACTAGAATTCCTAACTGTTTGTAAGTAAATACGGTTGTGTATTTCTTTCCACATTTGTAGCAAGTTTCCGTAATAGTGCAAGTCTTTTCTTTGTCGTTATATTTTGATTCTGTATCCGAACTTTTAAACATATGACCGCCAGTGAGAAAACACTTAATTCTTTTCATGTTCATCATTTTCGCCCTCATACAAAAAATTAATGATTTTATGTGCAATACAAGCTAACTCATACCTATCGTACTGTCTGATAAACTCGTCAATATCAAATTGATTTTTTATCAGATTCTCTTGCGCATTGTCAAGCTTTTCAATCATTTCTTCTGATTTTGTCTTTGGAAAAACACGCATATCACATGGATTTTCTCTGTCATGCTTTTCTGAATTAATAATGGCTTTTTCCCATTCAGAAAGAGTTCTATCATCCATTTCACACATAATCAACTTGTTTGACATATTCCCGACATAATACTTTCTAGGAATATCATTTTTGATCCGAACGGTATAAAACTTTTCACACAATAAGATAAAATCCAATTCTATAATGACAATGGTTTTATACTGAGGTGGATATGAAGTAAGCATGATTTCATTTACTTCAATATTTGCATAGCATTCCCTGTCTAATTCCATTATTTTGATAGGAATGTGATTAAATTCATTCATACATTCACCTCAAACTCTTTCTTACAATTACTCCCCTTGCATTTCAGTTTCAAGTGCTGAATTTTTGTATCTGGGCTAATCAGAAGTGCTTTCTTCTGGCAAAACGGGCAACAGGCGTATTTCGCTCCGTTAATATTCCGTATTAATGCCTGTCCGTTCCACGGTTCGGGTGGGTTCATGTATTCAGAAAAATCTATTCCTTCGGATTCTAATGCTGATTTAATGCTCATTAATTTTCTCCCTCAATTGCTTTGGCAAATCATTAATGGAAAATGTTCCAAAAGTTCCGTAAACAATCTTTTTGTTTTGTGTGATTTCTATATTGTTCAACACTTCTTTTGATATTGGTTCAATATTTCCAATCTTTAAATCATCGCATACTAGATACTCTGAATGTAGTTTCTTTAGATATACGGCTTCATCACGCAATAAAGCTCCGTCAAGGTAATAATCTGCGTTTCCTGGTATCATTAATTTTCCTCCGCTTTGGAATGCCATGCATTTTTCGGAAATTGTTCTGGTTTATTCGCTCTGAAAAAGCAAAGAGCAAAGCATTTTCTTTAGTGAGTTTAAATTCGGTTTCAAATTCAAGTGATTTCCCTGCGAAGATAACAGAATTATCTTGTGTCTCAAAAGTCTGTAATGCATAAGCAATTAAATCTCCTGGAAATTCTGGTATTCCCGATATGGCTTTTTCCCCATCTCCTATAAATAAGTGCCTTAACTCGTCCTTTTCGCCCATATCAGCACATTCCTTTGTTTTTTCTTAAATTTGCATATCGGTCAACTATAACATCTATTGTTGTGTAAAGCTGATTGATTGTGATGCAATCGGACTGATACCGTTCACTGTACCATTGATTACTGTGTTTCGTATCAGATTGTGAAGATGCCAGTGGCGATTGCGTCTCCCAAACACCTTTCATAACTTCTCTGGTTTGCAACTCATTTGTATATGCCATAACAATTAAATTGGCTCCTTCAAGTTTTTCTTTGAGTTCTTTATTTTTTTTCATCAGTCGTTTATTTTCTTTTTCCAATTCCAAAATTCTTTTGTTTTCAACACAATTCATCTGAAATTCCTCCAACCTTATATCTTCGTAAACTTTTCCATATCATAGTTATCACGGATATAATCCACACACTCTTGCAATTTTTCTCTCAAAAATGCATCCTTTGCAATATCTGGGTAAAGCGCATATAGTAAACAGCTTCCCTCTTTCCCATCTTTCTGAAATTTTCTCCAATTGAACATCATTATGAATAGGGGAATTTTCGTAAGATTATCTGTTTTTCTTTTGAACCAGAAATTAGAAAGTTTTTTTATCATTTTCCCTCTTCTCCCTATGCTTCATCTGACAGGCAATCATTTTTGCCACATTTTCACGTTCCTGTTTTATACCATGTCCTTGTCTGAACAATTCGCATTCCAAAATCTGTCCGCACTTGGAACATTCGTCTTTTATTTCTTTACCTGCTATTTGCATTCCCATCCATCCTGTACCATTTTAGGTTTATATTCTTTCTCGGTATATCCTTCCCCATTGCATAAATCGCAAGGAATCTCAACTTCTTCATAGTTGTCGCAACATTCCCAATATTGCGCGCGATTTACTCTTTTAGTAAAAACACCTCTTCCACCGCATTTTGGACATTCATAGATTTTATTTCCCTGTATCAGTTTTACAAGATCGTCAAGAGTTCTTTTACCGCCGTATATATTTCTTAGGCGTATTGCTTCATAAATTTTCATTTTTTCTACCCTACCAAAACTCACAACAACACTCTGGTTCCGTAAAGTCTGCACAATGTTCACTGTCACCATTGAAACAAACCCAGGTGAAGCCATCATGCTTTTTTCAATTCTTACAACATTTTTCTTTCATAATTTATTTACCTCGATTTAGAAAAATCCAGTGCGCCGACTTGAACGGCATAAATCTCCCAACGAGAAACACTGGAACTTTAAGGGGGAAAATGCAACTTCTGGCAATGGCAATTTGCCAGATAGAAACAACAGGAATCGAACCTGTGTCACATGATATTGGATATCATTGCTCTACCACTGAGCTATGTTTCATATCCCGCCTGTCACGGACAGTTCCTTTCAAAGGAGCAGGGATGGATTTCACATTTAAATTAAATATCTCCGGGCTTTCTGTTGTTTGCCTTATCAGTATCGAATCCTTCTGGGTATCTTGCCATGAGCTTGTCTACGTTCATCTGTAAGATTTCATCGAGATCAAAGCCAAAGCTTTCACATAACATAGCCACATACCACATTACATCTCCAATTTCTTTCTTTAAATGTTCTCTGTCCAGTTCTTTTTCATGAAATACCCATTTTTTAACCATGTCCAGAACTTCTCCTGCTTCTCCAGATAATCCTAAACAACCATTCAGAACACCGCCCATATCGTTTAAGTCTTTTGTTATATGGAAATCCTCAACTTTTCCCGTAAACAGTTTCTTGTAAAGCCGTTCACTTTCTTTACCATCGTTTGTTCTCATTGCTAATTTCTGATATTCGCTACCTGTCATGCTTTCCCTCCAAGTTTTTTATTAATAGCAGGAGACGGATTCGAACCGCCGTTTCCATGGATATGAGCCATGTGAGATTCCGCTTCTCTATCCTGCCGGAACCCGGAAGAACCGGGTTAGCAATAGGTTTATCGTGTTATGCTTTCCACTATCTACAAGTTTTA
>ERZ1026880.133-NODE-133-length-42711-cov-10.245147_pt1 | contig 42711 bp, 76 predicted proteins | sample MGYA00380170_ERZ1026880 | MGnify/ENA primary metagenome ERZ1026880 (study PRJEB33269, sample SAMEA4719806) | human gut metagenome | biome: human-associated habitat; feature: organic feature; material: feces | place: Cameroon | collected 2013-10 ...
CTATGTCCCGCTGATCAGGCATTACCTAGGGGCCCGGCGCGGGGAAGTTAGAAAAAAGAGCGCGCCGAAAAATCAAAAAAACGAAAAACAAAAAAAGTTACCTACCAAAACTTTGGTTTTTAAAAGAGATTAGAAAAAAAGAAAAGAGGTTCGTTCTGTGGCGCGTGAGTTCGCTAAAAAATTCTATCACTCAAAGGCTTGGAAGAAAACACGAGAAGCATATATGAGAGCAATCGTAGAGGTTGACGGCAGGGAATGTCCCGCGAACCTTTGCGAGAAGTGCTTTAAGCGCGGTTTCGCTTCTGTCGCTCAAATAGTGCATCACAAAGAGCACCTTACACCAGAGAATATCGCAAATCCTGATATTTCGCTCTCGTTTGATAACCTCGAACGCCTTTGTAGGCTATGTCACGCCGAAGAACACCCCGAAATATATCAAGACCCAAACCAAGAAAGGCAAAGAGTAGCCTTTGACGCAGAAGGGAACGTATTACCACTATGAGCAGAGCAAACGACCTATCCGATGCACTCTATGAAAAAATGGCTGGCGGTTTAGATGGTATGTCAGACGTTGATAAATCCCTAACCGAAGAAATGCTAAGAGAATACTGCTGGCTATGCGCCCAAATCTTTCTTTTACGCGAACAAATAGACGAGGACGGAGTGCTAATCGAAATCGAAAAGGGCAACAACTCGTATAAGCATAAAGTAGTAGTTGAAAACCCAGCAATTAAAACTCTTGTGCGCTTTCAAACTCAAAAATCCTCTTACTACACCAAGCTGCATAAAGTAGTGAATATCGAAAACACAGACGATGATGAATTAGACGCATGGTTTAAGCAGAATGGCTAAAAAGAAGATTGAAGCGGTTAAGTATTTCGAGCAAATAGCTTCGGGAAAGATAGTCGCTTGCAAGCAAATAAAGCGGCTTGCAGAAATCATGCTTCCCCGCTTCAAAGAAGGAAAATACAAGAGGTGGCACTTTGACGCAGATAAGGCGAATAAACCAGTAACCTTCATTGAGGGGCTATGCAAGCTACCTTCTGGCAAATTAGGCGCAGACTTCAAGCTTGAACTATTCCAGAAAGCGTTCATTCAAACTGTCTTTGGTTGGGTCGATAAAGATGGCAATAGACAGTTCCTAGAAGTATTGGAAGTGATTGGACGCAAGAACGGGAAAACTTCTCTTGGAGCAGCGTTAGAACTTTACATGCTTGTGGGAGACGGCGAGGGTTCTCCGCAGGTGTATAACGTGGCTTCCTCGCGTGACCAGGCATCACTCGCCTATGGCGCAGCTTTGAAAATGATGCGTCAATCAAAAGCTCTTAATAAACACCTTAGAAAAGGCACTGTCCCAGAACGTGATGCGGACGGTATCCTTTGTCCTGCGAATATGGGCTATATATCGGTTCTTTCTGGTCAGACAAGGCACTTAGACGGCTTAGACGTTCATTTTGCTCTTATTGACGAGCTTGAAGCTATTCTAAACCGTGACCTATACGACCTTATTAAGCAAGCTCTATCAGCACGCGAGCAACCATTACTTATGGAAATCTCGACCAATGGCTTCTTGCGTGGTGGCATCTTTGATTCACAAATGGAATATGCCGAAAAGTGGCTAAAAAATCCAAACATAGATGATCGCTTCTTACCATTTATTTATATGCTCGATAAGCGCAGTGAATGGACTAACGAGAAGGCATGGATTAAGCCTAACCCTGGGCTTGGAAAAATTAAAAAGATTGAAGCTTTGCGCGGATACGTAAAGAAGGCAAAGAATGACCCTGAGTTTTTGCCAACTGTCCTTACCAAAGACTTCAATCTGCCAGAAAATGCAGCGCAAGCATGGTTGACCTACCCAGAAGCAGTAAATACAGAAACTTTCGAACTTGAAGGGTTTGATTATTGCATTATTGGGTTCGATGCGTCAGACACTACAGACTTAACGGCAGCACGGGCTATTATGATGCGCAAAAATGACCCGAAAATGTATGAGATCGGTATGTACTGGATACCAGAAGATACAATCACGCTTTGGGCGAACAGCGGTAGGAGAACTTCACGTGATGATGTTCCTTACGAACAATGGATTAAGCGCGGTTTAATCAGAACCGTTCCAGGCAACAAGATAGATAAAGGCGTTGTCGTTGATTGGATTTACGAGCTAAAAGAAATGGGTATCTATACCTACGCTGTTGGATACGACCCATGGCATATTGACGATAGCACTTTGCGAAATATGAAAATGGCTGTTGGTGATTCAAGGTGTTTCCCTATTAGACAGGGAGCGCAGACGCTATCACAGCCAATGAAACAAATAAAGGCAGAATACCGAGACAACAACATAATTGACAACCACAACCCCATAAACGAATGGTGTCGAATGAACGTCTCGGTTAAAGCAGACAACAACGACAACATTCAGCCAATCAAGAAACTAAACAACTCAAAGAACAGGATTGACGGGTTTATAGCCGAATTATGCGCTTATACCGTGTTCTGCAACGAGAAAGAAAACTATTTAGCCTTGGTGGGCTAAGAAATTAGACCTCCTAATTGTTTGACAGCTACAAAACAATACCCTTATGGGATTGTTAGATAAAATATTGCCTGGTAAAAAGCATAAAGACAAAGTAGGAGCGGTTTCTTTCGAGAGCATTTCCGACTATGCTCCTGCTTTCTCAACCTATAACGGTGGAGTGTACGAACAAGCACTTACCCGCTCGGCTATTCACGCTTTCGCTAGTGCTTGTTCGAAACTCGCACCAGAATATCACGGCAGCGCAAAACCTAGACTCGCAAGAGCATTTGACACCTCCCCAAACGCTTATACAACGTGGTCGCGCTTTCTCTATCGCGTGGCTACGATGTATGAGTGTGATTCAACGGTAGCGATTGTCCCCTCTTTTTCCAAAGACCAAGTAACGATTGATGGAATCTGGGCGTTAAAGTTCGATTACGCAGAAGTGATTACGTGGTCTAATGAGCCTTGGATTCGCTTTTATCTGCCTAATGGCGAAGTTATGGCAATCGAGCTATATAACGTATGTCTGCTATCTAAATATCAGTATGAATCGGACTTTTTTGGTACGAGAAACGTACTTGATTCAACCATGCGCTTAATTCACGCGCAAGAAGAAGCACAAGATTCAGCCATTAAGAACGGCGCAAGGATTCGCTTCATTGGCGCAGTGGAGGGCATGGTCAAAGATGAAGTCATGGACGAAAAACGCGCCAAGTTCACCGAAGATAACCTCTCCGAAAAGAATAAATCGGGCTTGATGATTTATGACTCGACGTTTCGTGACTTAAAGCAAGTCACAAACCAGTCATACACCATTGATAACGCAGAAATGGAACGCATTAAGTCTAATGTGTTTGATTACTTCGGCGTGAACGAGGACATTCTTCAAAACAAGTTTACCGAGGACACATGGGACGCTTTCTATGAAGGAAAGTGTGAACCATTCGCTATACAGCTCGGTGAGGGCTTGTCACACATGCTCTACACGCAACGCGAACGACCGAATAACACTATTTCCTTTTCTGCGAATCGCCTTGAATACTCTTCTAACGCTTCAAAGCGAAACATGGTTAGAGACATGATCGACCGTGGAATTATGTCCATCAATGAAGCAAGGGAAATCCTTCAAATGCCAGCCATTGAAGGTGGAGACATTCGCCTGATTCGCGGTGAATACATTCTTTCTGACCTCATTGAACAACACACCTTGAAAGACGCATTGAGCGCAAAAAAAGGCAGTGATGCGCAAGGTGATGATAACGAACTTCCAGAAGGAGATTACGACTACTTAAACGGAGACGGAGTTGGTTCTTCTGACGGACACGACCTATCGGAGAAACAGTAATGCCAGTAAAACCAAACCGTGAATACAGAAGCTTTCAGCTCATGCAACCAGCAGATGATACTGCTGGATACATTGTTGAGGGTTACGCCACTACTTTTGATGATCCTTACGACTTCGGTTGGGGGGCAAAAGAGGTTATCGACCGACACGCCTTAGACGGCGCAAATATGAAAGACGTTATTTTTCAGCTCAATCATGAGGGCTTAGTTATGGCTCGAATGAGAAATGACACGTTGATTGTGAACATAGACGATCACGGGCTTTACGTTAAGGCTGATTTAGGCGGTTCGGTTGAAGGACGAAACCTATACGAAGCTATTAAAAACGGTCTTATTGATCGTATGTCATGGGGCTTCATTGTTGCCGATGATGGGTGGAAGTGGGACGAAGCTACCCGCACTTCTACGATTACTAAAGTTGACAAAGTGTTTGACGTTTCAGCGGTATCAATTCCAGCAAACGAAGGCACTGTCATAAAAGCGCGTTCCTACCTTGACGGAGTGATCGAGCAGGAGCAGCAGGAGTTGTTGTTGCGCGAAAAGAAAGAGCGCGAAGCACGAGTTAGAGCTGCTTTGTCGCTAAGAATCCGTACGTTAGAAAGGTAGAACATGGATTTTGAACCTATGAGTGCCGAGCAGTACCGCGCACTCACAACCGACGAGCTTATCAATCGTCGTGACTTAATCGCAAACCTTCTTGAAGGTGATGCGGAAGTAAACATGGAGCAGCTTCGCTCCGAGATTGACATTATCGAAGCAGAATACGAGCGTCGTAACGCTGCTGTTCAGCTCCGCAACGCTAATATTGCAGCTGTTGCAGGTGGCGCAGGTAATGTCATTGCACGAAGCGCAGACAATCGCGGAAACATCGAAAATGTGGACGCTCTCGACACGCCAGAGTACCGAAACGCATTCATGGAATACGTTTGTCGTGGCGCACAGATGCCAGAGCAGTTCCGCACTGTAGGTACTAACGCTATCGCGATTGATGGTAATTACACACAGACTACCGACGTTCCTCCACAGGTGCCTACCACTATGGCACGTGAGATTATTTCCAAGATGGAAACTTACGGTCAGATTTGGTCTAAGGTTCGCAAGCTTTCTGTAAAGGGCGGTTTGTGGTTCCGTGTAGTTGACTTGACCGCAGAAGCAACTTGGATTGACGAAGGAAAGACTTCCGAGTATCAGAAATTCTCCAACAACGACAAAGTATCGTTCTCTTTCTTCATGCTCGAATGCCGTATCTCCCAGTCTTTGCTTGCAGGTGCAGTAACTTTTGAAGACTTCCAAGCAATGTTTACCCCAATTATCGCTAAAGCGATGGTTAAGGCTTTGGAACAGGCAATCATGCGCGGTGACGGTACCTCCCAGCCACTTGGCATTTTGAACGACACTCGCGTTACCACTAAGGGAACGGTTATCGAGGTTACCGAAGCACAGTTCAAGGATTGGCAGAAGTGGCATAGCGACATTTGGGCAAAGGTTCCTACTGCTTACCGTGATGGCGAGTGGACAATGGCACAGTCTACTTGGGATAAGTACATTGCAACCATGGCAGACAAGAACAATGCTCCTGTATCCATCGGCTACAACCCTGTAACTGGTGACGAAATCAAGCGAATCATTGGACGTAGCGTATCTTGCGTTGAGTCTGACATTCTCCCTGATTTTGAAGCAGCAAGCGCAGGTGACGTTGTAGCTATCTTTGGCAATTGGAACGACTACGCAGTTAACGTACAGCCTGGAATGCCACTCACCACTAAGCGTTGGATTGACGATGACAACAACCTTGAAAAGACCAAGTGCCTTGTTGCCTTGGACGGAAAGGTTTTAGACCCTTACGGTTTCGTGCTTTTGAAGAAAAAGGCATCTGCTTAGGAGCTGCTAAATGAAAGCAACAGTTAAAAAGCGGTTTCACGGGATTAAAGAAGGAATCGACTTCGAAGCAGGTACGACCTTCGAAGGAACGAAAGAACGCATTGATGAAATCAATGAAGCCCTTCCAGGGTATTTAGAAATCGTTCCAAACCGTTCTCGTAAAACCACTAAACAAGAGGAAAAGGCTGAATAATTGGCTCTTATTGATGACATAAAAGTTACTTTGCGCTTGCGCGGTTCTGCCTATGATTCAGAGGTCAACATGCTCATATCGGCTGCATTAGCTGATATGAGACGTGTTGGCATACGTGAATCTCTCTTAGATCAAGACAATATGGCAGCTCTTCCAAAACAGGCAGTAGCTATGTATGTCAAATCACGTTTTGGCTATGACAACGACGAAGCAGCACGTTTCGATGAAGCATATAGGCAAACAGTAATTGATCTACTCAATTCTTCCGCAAATTCCACCTACAAAGAAGGGACGGAAGATGCGATTTAATGCCGAATGCACTCTTGTTGAATTAACCCAAACGCAAGACCAAGAAGGAAACGCTGCATACGAGCGAGTGGAAACGGAAGCGTTCTGCAATGAATATTCCGTTTCTGCAACCTCGTACATGGCTGCTAAAACTGCTGGACTTCACGCTGATGCAGAAATAGAACTACGCTCCATTGACTACAGCGGACAACAAATCGTTGTGGTTGATGAAATTGAGTACAACGTCGAACGAGTAGAAAACACTGGTGACTTTACGCGCCTTGTCTTAGCAAGGAGGGTTACTAATGAGTGATATTTCTGTTGATGTTGATGATTTTGCATTTGCATTAGATGGAATACTCAAAGGCTACTTGGAAGAAGTAGACGAGTCGGTGGCAAAAGCGGCTAAAACGGCAGCAAAGAAAGGTTCACGACTTGTTAAAAGCAACGCTAAATCTACTTTTGGCGGTACGGGTAAGTATGCAGCTTCTTGGGGTCATAAAGAGGGTAAAAAAGGTCAAGAATCATACGCCGAAATTGGCTCAACAATGCCAGGACTTCCCCACCTTCTCGAAAAAGGTCATGCAACTTTAGGCGGCGGTCGCGTTCCAGGCAGAAAGCACATTGCGCCAGCAGCAGATGAAACCTTCAAGACATTTGAAGATGAACTTGAAAAAGAGATCGGCGGCATTCAGTGAGGGAACGAGTATTCAAAGCACTAAAAGCTACAGGTATCCCCGTTGCTCATATGGCGTTTGAAAAAGGGAAAGCACCAAAACTCCCCTTCATGGTCTATATCCAAGGTGACTCTACGGACTTTTACGCAGACGATAGCAACTATCTAACCAAATCAGAGTTCAGCGTTGAGCTATACCAACAGCCTACCTCACGAGAAACAGAGAAAAAACTTGAAGCGGCTTTGTCCGAGTTTGGAGCATGGTCGCGTGATGAAGAAATTTGGATTGAAAGTGAAGGCTGCATTGAGACGGTCTATCACTTCGAAGTTTACGATAAGGAGTAACAATGGCTAACACCAATAAGGTACGTTTTGGCTTGAAAAATGTTTACTACGCACTCATTGATTCTGAAACGGGCGAATATAAAACACCAGTTCGTTTACCAGGCGCAGTAAGCTTGACTATTGACGCAGAGGGTGACACCTCTACTTTCTATGCAGACGATATTGCATATTATGTGACTTCCTCGAACGCAGGTTATTCTGGCTCTATCGAGCTTGCAGCTCTTAGTGATCAAGCCTTAATTGACTTGCTTGGTCAGGAAAAAGACGATAAAGGGTTCATGTACGAACGCGCGGACGCAAACCCAGCAAGCTTCGCTTTGCTTTATGAAATCGACGGTGACCCAGACAAAAACCGTGGCGTTCTTTATAACGTCAAACTCACCCGTCCTTCTACCGAAGCAAACACAAAAGAGGATTCTACCGACCCCCAGACCGTTTCGGCAGACTTCAACGCAATTGCTAAGACATTCAAGATTAACAACGTCGATGTTGACATTATTAAGGGCAGTGCAGAGTCTTCTACTGCTGCTTATGAGAACTTCTTTACCACTGTTTACACGCCTACTAAGGCAGCGGCTTAATGAATTTCGAAGTCAAATACAGCGGCGGCACTCACACTGCCGCTGCTGGGCTTAATGCCTTAGTAATTTATGAACAGGAATTTGAGTCCGACTTAATCAAAGACGTTTTCGGAATAGTCGAAGTCAAAGAAGAAGACCTTGAAAAAATCGCAGAGGAAAAACTAGGCGGTAAAGAAAAGAAATCTTCTGACGTTGTTCTCGTTCTAGATTACACCCAAACGAACTGGACAAAGATCGTCAAGGCGGTTTGGGCGTGTCTTAAAAACTATAACGGTGACTCTATTCCAAGCTTCAAAACATGGGTCAACCAAGCAGAAGGAATGAACCTTACCGAAGTACAGAATGCGGCTATTGTCGCATTTAACGAGAGCTTTTTTCCTGCCAGAAGCGGCGATGCTGCAAAAGAAGCCGACAGCAACTAAGGAAAACCCACTGAAATACACACAAATGTCGTTATGGCTTATTAAGCAAGGTTTTTCCGATAACGACTTACAGCAAATGACACTCGCGAGAGCGGCATTTCTCATGAAGGCGGCTTTCCCAGAAGAGTCAAGCAAGCAAAACGACGGCGTTAGAGCGGCAACAAAAGCCGACTACCGAATGCTTTTATAAGAGAGGTAACTAATGGCAGACACATATCGCGGCTTAACAATTCGAATAGGTGGCGATACTACCCAACTTAGCAATGCCATTAAAGGCGTAAATCGTGACGCTTCAAACCTTGAAAGCATTTTACGCAAAACTTCACAAGCTCTAAAAATTAACCCAGCAAGCCTAAAAGCAGCAGAATTGCGTATGCAAGCCTTGTCTGATAAATCAACAGACTTGTATGCAAAGGCAAAAATCCTTAGTACAGCCTATGAGCAAATCAGAATATCCGACGAGTTCAAAAAAGCGCAAGCCTATGTAGAGAAAACGGGCGATTCTGTAGGCTCAGCAACCACACGTTTTAACACTCTCAATAGTGAATTAGAGAAAATAAAACGTGGATTTGCCGAACTGGACGGCGTAGACACCTCTATTCAGAAGAACTACACCGAATGGAATAAATCAGCGCAAGAAAACATTAAGTCTATGCGTGATTTAGGCGTTATCACGCAAGAGGATTATGAGAAGTATAGGCAGCTTGTATCTGCTCAACAACAGGCACAAGACGCTATGGACATGACTAAATCCGTTGCACAAATGCGCGATTTAGACGCAGAAATAACAAAAACAAAAGAAACCGCTAAATCATTAGCGCAACAGTACGTTGATTTAAGAGTTGAGCAATCTGCTATTAGAGGGAACACCTTCAAGGAAACCGAAGCTGAACTTGCTAAAACTAAAATGACTGCTCTTACCTTAGAGCAACAACTTGAAAAGGTAGACAAAGCACTAGATTTAGACCCACAATCTATTGCTACCTTGTCACTAAAAATGCAGCTTCTTGCAGAGAAGTCTTCAAACTCAAATACAGAATTAGAACAAGTAAAAAAACGCCTTAGCGAACTTGGGAATATTGACGGCGTTGTTTCCGATGCTAAGAACGTGAACCAAGAGTTTACTAAGTGGCGCACGTCTTTAGAAAACAGTGTCCAAGAACTTAATCAAGCTAAAGCTGTTGCTGCTTCATTGAAGCAAGAACTAACAGAAGCCATGACAGCTGGTAAATCTTCTGGCGGTAGGACGTTTACCGAACTTCGAGAAGAGATCACAAAAACCGAAAACAAGATTAAAGAACTTGAAGTAGCCCAAAAAGGCATTGATGCAGGGTTTACTACAGCTAAGGCGCAAAAGGAATATCAAGACCTTACTATCAAAGCAAGGACTCTTGAAAACGCTATCACCGACTGCGACAAACAGATGGGTAATTCGAACCGTGGTTTTGAAGGCTGGTCTTCGTCGTTAACTAATGTCGGTTTGTCTCTCACTGCTACTGTTATCCCTAGCCTACAACAGTTCATAAGTGCTTCTGCGGAGTCGGCACAAGAGATTGATTCTTCTTATCGCAATATGCGAAAAACTGTTAACGGTACAGAAGAAGATTTTGAAGCCTTAAAACAGTCAGCCCTTAATTTCTCTAAAACGCACGTAACATCAGCAGACCAGATTTTAGAGATTCAGGCTATGGGCGGTCAGCTCGGTATTGCCGTAAACGACCTCGATAAGTTTAGTCAAACTGTTTCAAACTTGAATATCGCTACTAACATTTCAGACGCAGAAGAAATGTCTGAAAAACTTGGACAGTTAGCAAGCATTACAGGTATGACTTCTAACGAATACGACAAGTTCGCAGATTCGTTAGTTCGTTTGGGAAACAATACTCCAACGCTCGAATCTAACATTATGGACGTATCTTCACGTATTGGTTCAATGGCAAGTATTGTTGGTATGTCCGTTCCTGATATTCTTGCGCTATCAACCGCTGTTGCTGCTACTGGTCAGCAATCAGAAGCAGCTGGTACGGCTATTTCAAACACCATGAGCGATATTGAAAATGCCGTTGGCAAAGGCGGTGAAGCCTTAGAGGGCTTTGCTAGTGTTGCAGGAATGAGTGCAGAGAACTTTGCTAATACGTGGAATACAAGCCCTATCGAAGCTATCAAATCCTTTATCACGGGGCTTAAAGACATTGAAGCTAACGGAGGGTCAGCCGATACAACCCTCAATGATTTAGGCATTACTGGTGTTCGACAGAAACAAGCCCTTCTTGGCTTAACCCAGACAGTAGACGTTCTCAATGATTCGTTAACTATGTCAAACGACGCATGGAACGGCGTATCAGACCAATGGGGTAACGCAGGAGACGCAGCGCGAGAAGCCGAAAGAAAAGCAGAAGGCTTTTCTGGTCAAATGTCTATTCTTGAAAACAATATGCAAGTTCTTGGAGCTACGGTAGCAGACTCTCTTGCGCCTTGGCTAGAGAAAGCTAATGAGTTGTTTGGTGTTGTCTCTAGCGCAGTTGATGGATTAGACGATTCTCAAAAACAGGCAATTATTAGCCTTGCTGGAATGGTTACGGCTTTAGGTCCTTTATTAACAATAGCTGGTGCATTGATTCCTGTTTATACTCGCTTGAAAAACCAAAGCATTTTGATGCAAGCTCAAATGGAAGCGTTCGGGGTTGCAGCAAAGGGAACAATTAACCCAATCGGTTCATTGGGTAAGAAAATGAGCGGATTACCAAGTGTTCTTGGTAAAGCTGGTTCGGCAATGAGCAAGTTCGGCTCACTTTCAATTGGTGCACAGGGTGCGATTATCTCTCTTGCCTTGATTATCGGGCAACAGCTCGTATCAGCGATTCAGGATTATGTTCAAAAACAAGAACAGTTCAAACAGTCTACTGATGGATTAGTAAATGCTCAAAAAGACGCTCAAAAAGCAGTTAAAGAAATGGGTATTTCAACCTCTTCAACGGCGGGTGAAGTTGACAACGCTGCTGTGTCCTACAAAGGTCTTAGCAAAGCCATGGAAGAGTCCGCTAAACAAGGCGCTGATATGGCAGAGGAACAGAAGAACTGGTGGACTGAATACTACACTAACTCAAAACTTGTCGAACGATATATCTCTACTATCGAAGATTTAGGAAGCAAAGGAGAACTTACAAAAGGCGAAATCGCAAAGCTGCAAAATGCAGTAGAGGGATACAACAAAATAACAGGCGATTCGGTAACGATTACCGACGAAGTGACAGGCTCTTTATCGAAGTCAAACGATGAACTTAGAGCAAATGCCGATAACTGGCGAGAAGCAGCAGAAGCACAGGCTTATCAAAAGTTCATGGGTGAAGCCATTGAGAAGTCAGTCAAAGACCAAGAAAATTTGACGAAAGCGCAACAAGCTTATAACGACGCTCTAAACGCAATGGCAGAAGGAAATCAAATTGCTGGAGCTGGTGAAGAGCAAAGAAAACAACTCCAAGAAGCAACGAAAGCCTTTAACGACAGCACTATTGCAGCGCAAAACTACGAAGATAAACTCAATGGCACTGGTCAATCTATGCTTTCTTGGATTGGCTCGAACAAAAATTATACTGATGCGTTAGCCCAAAATGGCGTAAAGATAGACAGCTTCACTAACTATGTTAAATCGCTTGGGTTGTCACAAGAACAGCTTGCTATGAAAACGCCACAAGAGGTTAATGCTATGGTTTTGGCGTATGCAAACCTTAGCAACAGCAGCGTTGGTTTTGACAGAGCTAAAGCAGCAATTGACGGACTCGGTTTATCTCAAGAACAAGTCTCTACCTTGTCACCTAACCAAATCGCTATTATCACGAACGCATATCAAACCATGCAAGACGCTGGTATGAATGTCGATGAAGTCAAAAATAAAGTTGGCGAACTTGGCATTTCGCAAGAGCAATTAGCTGGACTCACCTCCGACCAAATGGCAATTATTGTTGGAGCGTATCAAAGCGGCAACGCTGATATTCAGACAATCTGCGAAGCAATCAAAAACGGAACGATAGACAAATTAGGTCAAGCTGGTTCTGGTGGCGGTGGTGCTTTCGCAGATGGAGAAAGAAGTCAGATTGGAAATATACAATCTGCATCAACAGAAGCAGGAACTACGGCAAACACCTCATTAGAAAAATCAGCAGGTGATAGCTATACTTCTGGCGATCACTGGCTAGCTAATTTTGTTAGTGGCATTAGAAAGCAAATACCGTTTCTCGATGATGCTTTGAATGGCATTCAAAGCGCAATGTCTCAACTCCACTTTTCCGTACCTAAAACGGGTATTTGGTCAGGTGCAGAAAAAGGCGGCGTTCGGTCTGGTATGCACTTCGTCCAAAACTTTGCAGAAGGCATTAGACTCGCAACGCCTGATGTTGTAGACAACATCGAATATATGAACCAACAAGCTAAAAAGGCAATGGAAGCGTCAGACCTTGCAGCAAGCGTTGTTTATTCGGCTGATATGGCTTCTGGCGGTTCTGCTTTCAGCGGTGTTACCAACAACACAACAATCTATCAAATAGGAAACGTAACCATTCCAGCGGACTCTAAGGACGGAGAAACCGTAGAAGATTTTATCAATCTCGTCTTAGCTTATAAGGGGGCTATGTAGATGAATCCCGTAATTATGAGTCCCGTACCAATCATCTTATTTGTTGATGGGCTTTTGACAGTAAAAGCAGCGTTTAGGAGCGAAACTGGCGCACCGATGCAGCAAGCGGATATTGGTTTTCAAACAGCAAACACCACATTAGCTTGTGACACCAAAACAAAAGACGGAGTAATTATTGGCACAATAAGCCTTGATTCTGTTGCGGTTGGAGACTCTAGTTTTGTTGTAGGCGATAAAGCAACAATCATTGTAAAAACCAAAGAGAACGATACATGGTCGCAGACTGGATTCACAGCTCAAACGGCAACTAATCCTAAAGTGTCTCTTGCTACTGGTGGAGGTTCGCTTACTGGTTTCCCGTGGACAATAACTTGGAATTACGAAGATTTTTCAGGCTTTTATCAAAACAAATGGGAGCTAAGAATTAAAGGCTCAAATTTGTTCGGCGAAGTTAAGCTTTCCGAATACTCTATCGAACGCCAAGCAACTATCAATGGTGACTCTATAGCTTTCGCGTCTGAAATCGGAGGTTCAGCGCAAACGCTCGAATGTGAACTAGAGGTTTGGTCTACTTCTGGACTTTCAACCGTAGTCCCCTTTACGTGGGAAATAGCAGAAAGCACTACAACAACAACTGCTAGTGCGACGCTCACTGACGGGAAAATGAGTGTTAATTGCAACAACGACTCGTTCTTTTTGTTTGTTTTAGCAGACGGAAAGTTAGACGAATGCGGTTACACCGAAACGGGGACTCTCTTGTTTGACTTGCCTATTAAAGGCGCAAGGTACTTTGTTGTAACTCTTGATGAAAACAGGATAGGAAGCGCAACGGAGTTATTCCCAACAGGCTCTTTGATGTCTCCTAGACTTGATTACTATGTCGATGGAATTAAGCAGTCTATGGTTCTCGTTTTGAATAACGAAGAAAGTTTCACTTTAACCAACAGTGTCACCTATGAAAACTTTTTAGGAAGAAGTAACCCTGTTAGCTATTTTGATAACGCTACAGAGAATTGCACTGTATCCGCTTATTTCAAGAAGCCATTTAATACCAAAAAAATACTTACGTCACTTCATGGAATTGAAGCGGTTTTCCGTCCTTCGCGCGGCGGGATTTACCGAGTGTTCGTAGATTCTGCCTCTTTCGCAAATGAAAGAAGTTTCGATATTGCTGGAAAACTTGACTTGTCTTTAACAGTGGTTTCAGGCAACCCATACGATATGTTCTATAAATCACCGTTCTTCAAAGATGCACAGATTTATCCAGCGGAAGATTTATTCCCATCCGAGACTACTTGGACGGTGGCATAAATGGACTATACGCTATCAAGAAAAGAAACAATCGTTATAAAGAAATTAGCGTTTCCTGGACTCTACCCCGTTGCGGAATTAAGCGGCGTATTCAAAGACGGGTCTATTAGCGCGTCAATCTCACGCACTATTAAGACGCAAGCGCAGTTTACTTATATTGGCGATGATCTATCAGACGGAGACTTTATCCAAATATCCGTCATTCTTGATAACGGATATGAACAAGAAGAAATAGTGCTTGCAACTCTTCGCGCCTATTACACTGGTAAAACAAAAAATGAGAAGAACTTCACGTGCTATTCTCTTGCAAAAATCTTAGACAGTGGAAGATACCATCAGCCCTTTTCAGTTGCAGAATCTAAAGACCCTTTTGATTATGTTGAGCAAATCCTATCAACGGTAAAACTAAAAACAGCCTATAGACCAACCGAAAAAAACACTATCAGAGTAAGCAAGTCTTTCTTACCAGAGGATTACTCGAAACTCGATATTATCAATGAGTTGTTAGACAACGCTGGATATTTAGCCTTAGACACAAACGAATACGGGTTAGTGATATTCCGCGAAACAACCTCCACTCCAAAATATTCTTCAATCGTATTCAGTGAAGGAGAAGCTTCGATTGTTCGTCCATCAACCCAAGAGGAACACGACTGGAGCGAAGTTGCTAATGTAGTAATTGTCACATGCGAAAACGCAGACGATGAAGTTTTGCGAGCAATTGCCATAAACGATAGCCCAACCGACGAAACCTCAACAATGTTTCGTGGCGAGGTTGTGCGCGTTGAATCTATGTCGGACGCAGATTCGCAACAAGTTGTTGAAGATAAAGCAAAAGCCCTCCTAGCAGAAGAGCAATCGAAGCTTACTGCCGTTACGTTTGAACACGCCTATAGACCAATTCATTTATTCGATCACGTATCAATCGACTTAGAAGGCGTATCGGGCGTTTATACCGTGCAAAGCTACGAAATATCACTTACTCCTGGACTTATTACCAAAACAAGAGTCAGGAGGTTTGAGCTATGAATCAAGCGGCTATTGAAAAGTTTCTCAAACCAACTAAAGAACGTGGAGCAAAGCTATCAATGTTCTTCGGGACGGTTATCGGCGTAAATGGCTCTACTCTTGTTGTGCAGCCACGTTCGGGCGGGACGGTATATGCAACGACTTATGCGTATGTCGCAGTTGGAGACTTAGTAGCGTGTTTGGCACAAGGAACAACAATTGTTGCCTTTGCAGCAAAAGACGCTAAACGACTTGAAAACGAATTAGAACAAGCTGGTCTTGTTTATACCGCAGGAGACGGAATCGTAATAGAAGAAAACGTCATATCAGCAAACGTAACACCAGACACAATCTCAAACCTTAAAGCAGACACAATACCTATTTCATTTATTGAAGCACTCTAAGAAAGGAAAAGCATGGGTTACTTAAACGATGCAGGAGTTACCGCGCTTTGGTCAAAAATCAAAGCCACATTCGGCGCAAAAATCGCTATATCAGGAGTAACAATCACTCTTAAAAACAAGTCAGATTCGGAGGACATTCTTTCCCAAGCAACTCTTCCAAATGCTACAACTTCCGCAGCTGGTGTAATGTCGGCAGCTGATAAAACAAAACTCGACGGCATTGCAACTGGAGCAACTAAAGTAACCGTTGATTCTTCTCTTAGCTCAACGTCTACAAACCCCGTACAAAACAAAATCATTGATTCGGCTCTTGCCGATAAAGCAGAACTCGCAAGCCCAACTTTTACTGGTACACCAAAAGCACCAACAGCGGCGGCGGGAACGAATACAACCCAAATTGCAACTACCGCTTTCGTTGCTACGGCAGTTGCTAACAGTGCAGTTGGAGCTGCAATGTTTCAAGGTGCAGTTAGCTCAAACGACACCATTAGCAATTCTGCTTACAAAAAAGGTTGGTATTGGACGGTAGGAAAAGCGGGAACTTATGTAGGTGAAGAGTGTGAAGTAGGAGACATGATCTTTGCAAACTCCGACAAAGGAAGTGCATATAACACCGCTCATTTTGATGTGGTGCAGAACAACATTCAAGCAATAAAAACAGAAGAACTTGAATCTCTTTTGGTTTAATCATGGGCTACTTAGACAACAACGGGGTTTCTACCCTTTGGTCAAAAATCAAAGCCAAGCTATCCACCAAGGGAAACATTGGCAACCTTAACGGAAGCTCAAATGCTACTCCTTCATGGTATGCACCCGTAAGTGCAGGTTCGGCGGGACAATATCTCGTTTCAAGTGGCACTGGAGCGCCCGTATGGGCTACACAATCTGGTATGTCAACCATTATGCCCAACGGATACCCAAACGGCTCGGTTTATCTTACTTACGATTCAGCCTTTGACCCAGCAGAAAAATGGGGCGGTACTTGGACGAAAAGAACAGATACTTACATGTTTATGGGGATAACGGTTTGGAAATGCGTTGTTTCTCCAAGTTCTTATATTGCGCCACTAGATATGTATCCCGTAGGAACAGCGTTTTTAACATACGACCAATCACATAATCCATCACAAGAGTTTGGAGGTACTTGGACAGTAAGAGACGATACGTATCTATTTATGGGAATAACGATTTATAGGAGGGTTGCATGAGAATATTAGACGAAAGCAACAATGAAATTACTGAACCTAATTTAGATTTAGGGTATCTCAAAGCGGAAAGCCTTTTTGTCGCTCACCACGAAGCAATTCCAGAGCGTGAACGAATTGAGCGAATCGACTACGAAAACCCCATCAAGGTTTATCCAAATGGAGGAAAAATTGTAGGGACTATTGTTGAACAAGAGTATCAAGCAGCACAAGACGCTTGGGACGAATACGAAGATATTCAACGCTACATTCTCTACACCGAAGATGAACTAAAAGCTATCGAAGAGCGAAAGAAAGCCGAAGAGCAAGCTAGAAAAGAAGAAGAAGAACGCGCAGCGGCAGCGGCGAAAAAAGAAGCTGAACGAGAAGAGTTTTTAGAGGGCGCACCAGAACGAGTGACAGGTGTTGAAGAAGCAAACCTTGACCAAGACGAGTTGCTTATTGCGCTCAATGACTCTATCACGCAAGCACAGCTTGATACTGATGAAGCTATCACCACAATGTACGAAATGATTAACGGAGGAACAAATGAATAAGATTATTGCTAAATCATATGCACGTCTCATTAAGGCAGGACGCAGAACCATCGAAGATGTACCAGCTGAATTGGTTGATCTTGTAAACGAACTTTTGGGGGCTAAATAATGGGTTACACAAAACAAACTTGGAACGATAACGCAAGCGGCGGTACTCCTATTACTGCCGCCCGTTTGAACCATATCGAAGATGGCATATATCAAATCGGGGCTTCTGTAGACTGGGTGGAATCGGGTGATTGGACAGTCAAAAAATATAGCAATGGTTGGGCAGAACTTTTTCTCATAAAAACGTTCTCAACAGAGATTAACCAGAACTTCGGGCAGTTTAATCAGTCTTTAGGTGAGTTATCTAGCAGGGACTATCCGTTTGCGTTCACTAGTGACCCAATAGTTATTGGAAGCGTGTATCCAGAAGGTTCTAATAGTCATACGGTTATTTCAGCTCTTGCTGGAGGTGGCTCTAAGACAAAATCACCAATTCTGACTGCAAATAGACCAGCTGGTTCCGCTATTGACGCTAAGTTGAGCTACAACTGGTGCCTACATGTTATAGGCAAGTGGAAATAAAGGGAGCTATAACAGCTCCCTTATTTTCTTCTTTTGGTAAATGCCCTCGTTACTTTTGCGTGTCTATTGTTTCGAGCGCGTTAAAAGCCCAGACGTTTCTGGGCTTGTTTTATATATAAATCTCATCTGGGTGTTTCTGAAAAGTCATATTTTGGTCACGTTTTTATTAAATGCCTGTTCAGTGTCTTAAAATTATGTGCATGGTTCGATTACATACAGACAGATTACTACCGAAACAGCTCATGCGCGGCAGGAAAAGAACCTGCCGCCAGCCTAGAGCTGTGCCACCCCCCCCCCCAAAATTAAGGCAGATAGTTAACGGGGAGGAAAAATGACGCGCATTTTAATTGTAGAAAGCGACGAATCAGAAACAAGGAAAATCTCTAAATCTCTATCAGAAATAGGGATTGACTACATAACAGCAAGTTCAGCAGAAGAAGCAATAACAAAAGTAAACAGACACACCTTCGATTTATTCATTATTAGCGTTGAGTTACCACGCATTAACGGGTTTACATTCGCAAAGATCATGAAAGAAAAAACATGCGCTCCGATAATCTTTACAAGCAGAGCAGACAGCGAAGCACAAAAGATATTTGCTTTTGATCTTGGAGCAGATGATTTTCTTGTAAAACCTTTTGGAATGCTTGAATTATCTTGCAGAATCAGAGCAATTCTTAATAGGTATCAAAGACCGCGCATTATGAATGTTGGCACGTTTAACATGAACTACGAAGAGCATACCGTGGATATTGACGGAAAATTGATATATCTAAGCAATATCGAGTTTAGGCTACTAAATGAACTAATTTTAGCCAACGGAAAAACCGTTAGTAAGACTTCGCTCATAAGAAATGTTTGGGGAGATGAAAGCGCAGCAAACGACAACACACTTAAAGAGCGAATAAGAACACTAAGGAAAAAGATAGGCAGAGACAGGATAAAATCAGTTCATGGAAACGGGTATCGTTTCGTGTCTGAAAAGTTACCATTTGCGTGTCCAATGTTACCTTAGAAAAAACGAACATATAACTAACCAATGGGGCTACCAGAGGGGTAGCCCTTTTCGTTTGATTTGAACAAATCAAGGAGGTTATATGTTTAATCCCTATATGCCAACTTTTCCCATGCCGCAGATTCAGCAGTACCAACAGCAAGGCTTACAGTTTGTAAACGGCTTTGAGTCCGCACAAATGTACCCGCTACAGCCCAACGAAAAACAAGTTCTCATGGATAGAAATCTTGCGCGCTTCTATCTTGTTGAAGCAGATGCAAGCGGTCAAAAAACCGTCAAACCGTATGACTTTGCACCAGCGCAAGAAAACCAAACAACCTATGCAACACTAGCGCAATTTGAGGAGTTGAAAAACAACTATGAATCCCTTGCTAAACAGCTTGAACAGCTCAACCAAACAGCCAGATTTAATGCAATTCCTACGCTCGACGAACCCACAGCAAGCACAACAGCAAGTGCAACAAATGTTGAACAACGGGCAAATCACGCAAGACCAAATATCCCAAGCATTTAATCAAGCTAAACAGATAGCACAAATGTTCGGAATTAAATAAGAAGCCTAACTCGCGAGAGGTGATAGAAATGAACAACTATACGACGAAAGGAGTCCACTATGGATACCCCTAGCCTTGCCGATATTGCGGCAGTGACAAAGGACAATGACTTTGGAGGTGGTAGCTGGATTTGGGTTATTGTTTTGTTCCTGTTCATGTTTGGCTGGAACCGCAACGGAAACACCGAACAGCCTGTTACGGAATCAAGCCTTTGCAGCGCAATGAACTTTAATAACCTTGAAAATGCAGTGGGACGTTTATCTGATAACGAAAACCTTCACATGATGCAGCTTTCACAGGGTCTTGCAACTGTTGGATACGAGAACCTTAGAAACTTCGCCGATACCCAACAGACTATCCAAAACGGAGACTATGCAATTAGCAACCAGCTTTCGGATTGTTGCTGCAAAACCCAACGTGCGATTGATGGAGTTAACTACAACAACGCCATGAACACCGCAGCTATCAATGAGAATACCACAGCGCAGATTCAGAAAGTTATTGACGAGCTTAAACAGGACAAGATTGATACCTTGCAAGCACAGGTATCTAAATTGCAGCTTGATTCTGCTTTATGCGGCGTTATCCGCTATCCAATGTCTACCGCTTGGAGCGCAGGTAACAACCCATTCTTCAATGCTGGTTATGGTTGCGGCTACGGCACAGCCTTTACTATGTAAGGGGTAATTGTGTTTGCTAAGAAAGCGCGGTTTATCTATGACAGCGATACCGCGCTTGCAGTAACAGCTGGAACGCCTATTACGTTTTCAAATATCGTAAGCAATTCTTCTTGTATTCAAGGAAATGGTTCTGGCGGTATTCAGCTAAAATCGCCTGGAACGTATCGCATAATTTCAAGCTTTACTCTTAATGCTACCGCAGCAGGAAACGTCAACATACAAATGAGTGCTAACGGAAATCCTGTTAGCGGCGCAAGGTCGGCGGCAACATTGGCGGCAGCTGGAGATTTGTCTAATGTCGTGATTACAGACCTTATTACCGTTAAGTCTGGTACTCAAGGTTCGTTTGCAACTCTAACATTTGCTCCTAGTGCAGCCGTTGGCATTAGAACTGCTACCGTAATTATCGAGAAAGTTCTCTAGCTTAAAGACCACTCGCGAGGGTGGTCTTTTTATATTCAAAAGAAACGAAAATGTTACCTTACAAAACCCATAAACAAATAAGACGATTGTATTTGTAACGTAAAACAACAATAAGGTAGCAACATGCAATATCTACTGTCCGCACTTCCAGCAATTATCTCGGGTGCTTCCGTTGCCCTTCTTTGCTTTGTGGCGCGAAGGGTTAACAAAATATACAAAGACTCTAAGAGGGATAGACATTTATCCAAACAAGCTTTGCTTTGGCAGCTTAGAGATGTTATTTGGTCACCCTACTATTCATTTGCCGAGAAACAGGCTGCTTTCAAAGAGTATTCAGAACATGGCGGTAACTCTTTAACAGCAGCTCACTTTCACGAATTAGAACAAGCAGAAATAAATAAAACGAAAGGGAAAGAGAATGATTAACTGGATTTTACGTCTTAAAAACAAAGTCACCCTAACAACTCTTTTAACAACAATCATCGTCGCAATCTACTCTATCTTAGCGACTTTCGGAGTCACGCCTTCAATCACGCAAGAACAGGCTATGAACGTGATTATTGCTATTATCTCCGTCCTTGTTTCCGTCGGTGTGGTTACCGACCCTACCACACAAGGCTTTAGCGATTCTAAGCAAGCAATGACATATGAGAAGCCGAAAGAAGACGGCGATCATGCTTAGGGATATTGTCCTGATCTTGGCAACGATAGCGGCAACTATCGCAATTTCTTTGTTTATTCAAATTGTCTGTCCACATGAAACCGAAGCAAACGAGCCTGTACCAATTCTTGATGCAAGCGACAAACCAGACACTCACGTTTGCTATATTCCCGAAGATATGAGAGAGGGGCTTTAAATGCTCAACTTTATCGACATTTCGAGCCACCAAGGAGACATTGATTTATCTGTACTCCCGATTGATGCAGTCATGGTAAAAGCTACAGAAGATACGGATTACGTTAACCCATACTGCGATTCTAAGGTTCAGCAAGCTAAGCAGCTTGGTTTGCCTTGGGGCTTTTATCATTATGCAGGGATGAAAGACCCAGTATCCGAAGCGAATTACTTTATCCAACACTGTGAGGGCTATTTTGGCGAAGGTATCCCAGTGCTTGATTGGGAGGGTGTTTACGACAAAGACGGAAATCTTATATTTGATCAACCAGTAGATTGGGTTAATCGCTTTGTATCTCGTGTTCATGAGGTCAAAGGTATCTGGTGTGTGATTTATGGCAACCCGTGGCGTTTTAATCAGGGCGGCGTTGAACAAAATTGCGGACGCTGGGTAGCGTCGTATCCTTCACACTTGCTTTATCCGAACTTTGACGCAGACGAGGGCGAATGCCCCGACACTGATGGTCTTGTATGTGCTTGGCAGTTTGCATCAGATGGGCGATTAAGCGGCTATGATGGAAACCTCGATTTGAACCGTTTCTACGGCGATAAAGGAGCGTGGGCGGCATATGCTGGCGCAAAGGTTGATTTAGACCCTGAACCTACCCCGCAGCCTGAACCAACGCCAGAAGAGCCACAAGAGCCAGAAAAAGACGGCAATTGCGAGGGTACTCACCACGTCGTTCATTTAGGCGATACCGTGGAGTTTGCCAAGGATTAAACAAGTGTTTGAACATGATACAGAACGTGTATCTGGGTAATTTTGGTAAATATCTGATATAAAACCGCAGGTCATACAATAAAAGCATAAGGGTTCGAATCCCTCACGGCGCACCATTGATTTTAGTAACCCCGTTGACCAATAATCGCAGGTCAAACGGGGTTTTTCTTTTCCATATTAGGCTTATGAAATTGCTAATTTTTTACCATTTTTACCAATTTTTTGGTATTTTTTGGAGCCTTTTGGTAAATTTTGGTAAACGAAATCAAGCACCAAAAGCGGCATCAATCGCGCTAACTTCTCTCCGCATATCTTTAAGCAAAGGCTTCACATATCGGTTATATGTCGTGCTTACTTCTCTATGACCGAGCCACGCCGAAACTACAGAAACCTCAATCCCTGCATTGATGCAAGCAGTAGCAAACGAATGTCGAAGGCTATAAATCGTAAGTCTTGGCAGTTCGGTATGTTTGGCAAGAAAACGCTTTAACATGTCTGCACCTGATGTTGGCTCCATTCTCTTACCGCTTCTTATCGTTATGACTGCACCAGTCGAATCTTCTTCACTCCATGACAAAATCGCTCTATAGGCATAATCGGGCATAGGCACATAGCGGTTAGATTTTGCGGTCTTAGGCTCGTCAAGAGCAAACCCGCCGCCTTCTTTTTCGACGTATGTTTGGTAGATATGGATTGTCTTGTTTTCGAGGTCGATACCCTCCCAGTCAAGCCCGAAAATCTCTCCCCTTCTAAGCCCAAAACATAAGCCAAGAATAAGTATTCGTTGAAGCATTGGATTAGGTGATAAACCCTCTACTTTTTGCAAAAACTCACGATGTTCTGCGAATGTCGATAGCCAAACACCGTAGTAGTCTTTCTCATGTTCGGAGCTTTTAGGATATTGGTAGCGATAACCAGCAGGATTCTTTGGTATCAGCTCCATTTCATAAGCAAGGCTCAAAATAGACGAAAGTGTTTCTCGTGCGTTCGTTGCAACCTTTTTAGTTGCACACGATGAAATCATTTCTTGGATACCGTAACGGTTTATATCTTCAAGATTCTTACCACTAAAGGCAGGTAGTATCCGCAGCCTAATATCACGCTCATAGCACCGTTTCGTGCTGGCTCTAAGGTTTGTCTTTTGTTTCCAGAAGATTGTTTCTATAAACTCATCTATCGTGATTCTTTCACGGACTAAGCGAGTGTCTTTTTGCACAAGCAAAGACCGCTCATACTTTTCTGCTTCTGTTTTGGTATTGAAGTGCTTAACGCGCCTATCCCTAGAACCGTCAATCTTAGTGCCTAAAGTAACATCGACGCGCCATTTACCATTTTTTGTTTTCTTAATCATGATAAAAGCCCCCAAAATCAGAAAAGCCGCTTGCCAGTAATGGCAAACGACCTCTCTTTTGTTGCTGGCTCTCGTAGAACACCAGCAACTGTATCGCCATTAACTATATCAAAAAGTATTCACAAATTACTACCAAGGGTAAGCATAAATTTCAAAGCTTGAATACTCTGGTACACCGTATGCATGAACATCGAATGGAACATAATCACCTTTTACAACATTGACAAACGAAAAGTAGCCAGCGATCGTTTCTCCATTCTCATTTTTGAGAAGAACAGAAACGTATGCAGATTCTTTATCCCAAGAATCGTCAACCTTTAGCCTTCCAGTAAAATCGATATCACCGAAGGAGCTTTTAGCATCATTTGTTTCTGTTACTTCATACGATGGAATTACAGTCTTATCCTTATTGACTTTATTCCAGTCTGAATCTTTTACGTAAGCATCAAATTCAACCGTTGCTGGCTTTGTTCCATTTCCAGCTTGCATTCCTAAAGTTATGGTCTCATGAGGTTTTATAGCTTTCATTACCTGCTTATCACTAAACAAGATTTTCCCGTTTTCGTCTTTACCAGTGATAGTTACTGTTGGGTAATCTCCTGCAAAATCATCATTTGGGTTATATATGGACACACCATAATGGACATAGCTTGAACTGCTATATTGGTTTGAATCAGGAGCATACCAACCAGAATCAGTAATTTGTATAGGCTCTGGGTCTTTATTACCCCCTCCACAACCAACCAAGACGAACGACAAGCACAGTGCAAGAGCGCACACCAACCCTGCTAATACTTTCTTTTTCATTTCCATCACCCTTATTCCAATTCTTTTTCAGGCTGAAACCACACCACAGTCCCAGCTAATTCCACCGTTGTATCGTCACTTGAAGTAACAACTATATCGTCGTAGGCATCGTTAAAGGAATCTGGCGAAAGAACGATAGCCGAAACCCCTCTATAAATTCGTCTCATTACATAATCACTTCCATCTATGGAAGCAACTGCTATTGAGCCATTAGCAGGCTCTTTATCGGGGTCGATATATATTAGACAGCCCTCTGGATACACCTTATTCATGCAATCGCCCTCAACCTTCAATAAATATCCGTGAGGGTGGTTTGCTTTAACACTGTATGGAACCTGAACCTGTTCCGACATAATATCTGGCTCTTGCGCTTCTCCCGCATGAACCTTACCAAGCAAAGGCGCATAGGCTTCAAAAGAAGCGTCTGGGCTTTTCGCTCCTTCTGGTATGGGCAGATACTTATTGTGTTCCTTTGCGGCAATACCGTATTTATCCGACAAAATGTCATCTTCTGTAATATTGAAATAATTACAAATCTTATCTACAGCATATTTTCTTGGCATTGACCCTTTTCTCCACCCAGTAACCGAAGACGGGGAAACACCAGCTATATGAGCAAGAAAATCTTGCGTTATGTCATACTTAACAAGTAGTGCGTCTATATTTTCAGGGATACCCATAGCGCCACCCCTTTTACGTGTGTTTCTTGTTTCCTTAGTTATCACTATATTTTACCGATTCTTTTTGATTTTTTCTGAACTATTTATTCAGTTTTACCGAATTTTGGTCTATAATGTTCAGTATGAGAGAAGGAGTTGATTAACGGTTTGAGCGAAAACAAATTCACAATCGCGAGAAGAGCGTCGGGCTTTTCTCTCGAAGAGGTTACGAAAATAGCTGGTCTAAAGTCTATCAGCACATACGTAACCCACGAAAAAGACCCCTCTCTTTTTCGTCTAAATGAAATATCTAAGATTTATAAAGCAATGAATCCAGAAGCGCAGCACATTCTAAGAAGTGCTGTAAACGATATTTTTTTGGACTAACCCTTTAGTTAAACTGAATATCACATTTAGTTTAACCGTATGCACCTTGACAATTAAACACCCCCAATGGTGACAACAGCGTTCTTTCCATGATGCCTTCTACCCCATTCGAGTCTTAATGCCAGCTGTTGTTACCACTGGAGGTGTTGCGACCTCCACCTTCCTAATCAGCAAGAGCTGGTATTGGTGCTATCAGCTCTTGCGCACTACCCAAACGAACAAAGGACAAACATGGAAACACAGAACAAACACGTGGAAACACAAGAACAAAAACTCGTTAGATTGATGTACGAATACGCTATTGGGATTTTTGAGTCTGAAAACCCATCACCGAAAGAAATCAACTGCGCAAACGACACAGCAGAACTCTTGTTTTGCTACGAACTTAACGAAAAGAAAGCAGCAGCGTTAGACGAGTCTTTTTCTCTCTTAAAGACATTTAAAAAGATTGATCAGCTATGAAGCGCGAAACCTTACGCAAGGCAAGACTAGATAAAGGTCTTACCCAGCAGCAAGTAGCTGATTATTTAGGGATAACGCTTAGGAGCTATCAGCGCATAGAAGCTGGTAGCTCTGATGGAAGCGGATATTATATCTGGGATTCTTTAGAAGATTTGTTCTCTATTCATCAGCGTAAGCTTCGTGGCGAGCAAGAAAAGAATCCCTGCACAAAAGATAATCAGTAGAAACATCAAGTTTATCCGCAATAAGAACAAGCGAATAAAAAGAAGGTTCTACTGTTCCTTGCTCGTATTTTTGATAGGTACGCAAGGTAACACCTACATAATCAGCCATTACTTGCTGTGTGTATTTCCTTGCCAGTCTCGTACTTCTAAGCCGTTTATTAAACATTACGTCTCCTATTGACATACGACAAAGTATGACGTAATCTTTAACCAAGATATACGGCAATACTTGACGCGACAAGACTTGACGCAATGGCAATGAGACAAAGCATGAATCAATTCTTAATCACACTTGAAAAGGGTGAACGCCATGAAACGAAAAACCTTATGTAAGGCGAGACTCGACAAGGGTCTAACACAGCAACAAGTAGCTGATTATTTGGGGATAACGCTTAGGAGCTATCAAGATATTGAGTATTGCAAAAACCTTGGCTCTATCCACGTCTGGGACGCCTTGGAGGACTTATTCGGGGTTCATCAAAGGAAGCTCCGATTGATTGAAGGTACGAATCACGACCAAGAAGATAATCAGTCGGAACATTAAACAAATCGGCAAGTTTTACAAGGTTATAAAGCGGTGGCTCGGACTTTCCTTGCTCATATTGCTGATAAGAGCGAAGAGCCATTCCTAATTCATCAGCGGTTTGCTGTTGAGTAAAGCCCCTATCCATTCTTGATGATCTAAGTCTGTCTTTGAAAACCATACGCCCACCTCGTTGACATACGAGTTAACGTATCGTAAAGTAAATGAAAAATATACGTGTTGTTAACTCGTAAAGGTGAGCATGAATCAATACTTAATCACACTTGAAAAGGGTGAACGCCATGAAACGAAAAACCTTATGTAAGGCGAGACTCGACAAGGGTCTAACACAGCAACAAGTAGCTGATTACTTGGGAATAAGTTTAAGGTACTACTGCCATATAGAAGCAGGAACAAGGAACGGAGATTTTGAGATTTGGGACGCTTTAGAAAGTTTGTTCTCTATTCATCAAAAGAATCTTCGTCAGTTAAGCCAAGAAGATAATCAGCAGACACATTAAGTGTCTTGGCTATTTTGGCAAAAACGCTTAATGACGGTTCTCTTTCTCCAGCTTCCCATCGGCAATAACCGCGCAAAGATATACCAAAAGCGTCAGCAGCAGCTTGTTGCGTTAAACCCCTTGCTTTACGCGAAGAACGCAACCTCTCTGAAAATTTTATGCCAAAAGTCTTATCCATATGACCATATTGTACATATGTGAATATGGTGCTAAAATGACCAATACGGACATGAACATTTTGGACAATAGGAAACGAATAACGCATGATTTTCAGCATAAGGACAGACGAAACAGTATGTGCCAATTGCAAGCACTACAACCAGCATTACGGCTTTATGCAAGGTAAGTATTTTGCACTGAATTGTGGTAACTGCGGATACCCAAGAAATAAGAGCAGGAAGCCTAACGAAACTTGCAAGAACTTCGAAAGGAAATAAATGAGCACAAAAAAGGAAAGCCCCACCGAGGGCGGGGCAATCACGAAACACACTCGTGATTCTATCAGACATTATTTCGGAGAGCAAGTACCTGTGCTTTGCTCACTCCAAGACGCAGCACTTATCACGGGCTTGTCTTACGAGTTTTTGCTTGCGTCCTCAAAGACCAAAAACAAAAACAAAGTACCAGGCTTTCGCCCAAAGAAAACCATGTATCGCGTATTCGTGGCTGAATTGCCCGAATGGATGGAAAGGATAAGTCACTCATGAAAACCGTAGCAACAACGATGCTCGCCTTTTTAATCGGAATAGGAATCATGTACATCATCGGCATAGGACAAGTAAGCCAATCATCCTATCAAGAGGGCTTACGAGCTGGTAAAGCATCAGCACAAGCCGCAGCCTACGACCAAGGCTACGAAAAAGGATATGCAAGCGCACTCTACGAGGTGCAAGCATGAGTGCATGGGCAAGCGAAACCCACGCACTCGAAGCAGTTAGATGGGCAAAAGCACCCTATCCATCAAACCCCGAAAAGACCAACTGGGACGTTTTCTTTGAGAAAGTAAACAAGGAAGCAAGAAACCCTTACAAACGAACCATTATGCGAAACCAAGTAAGTATGGGAATGAACAACAACTTGTATCCGACACTTTCGCGGTTCGCGATTATGGCTGAACCAAAACTTGCATCACTTATTAAGCCGAGACATATTCCAGTGCTTGACTCACCAGCGGGAATTGAACTTCTAAACGATCTGTTTAAGCAAGCTACAGGAGAACATCCAAAAATCTACGACTGGCAGAACGCGAGAAAGAAATGATCTACAAGCTAGAGATACCAGGCACGTTGCCAACCTTAAATGAGTACGTCAACAAAGAGCGTACTAATAGGTTCGCAGCGGCAAAGGTCAAGAAAGACACGCAGGAATATATACGGTCTTTTATTCCTTTTGGCTCACCTCAATTTAAGGGAGCTGTTGTTGTTTCTTTCCGCTGGATAAGACCAGATATGCGAAGCGATAAAGACAACGTGGCATTTGCCAAGAAGTTTATTTTAGATGCGCTCCAAGAAGCGGAGATCATCGAAAAGGACTCATGGCGGCTATGCACTCCTTATGACATTGGCTTTGCAGTCAATAAGCAGAATCCAAGAACGATAGTTACGATCACGAACGATTGGAAAGAGCAATGATTGAAATATGGATAGCCATAAGTATTTGGCTGGCTGCACTGCTGATATTAAGAGCCATTTATCGCGTTGAAGACAAGATTGATAACAGAAAAAGGAATTAAATGAACGAAACACAAGAGCTTGCAGTACCAAGCATAAAAAGAAACGAAATCGTTTCTTTAATCGAAGAAATGAACACCGAGGTTGTTAATTGCAACAAATCGGTACAAGAACTCAAAGTAACGCCTGAAGACCTCGCAGGAACGGACTACAAAACACTTAAACACTTAGAACAGTCTCTAAGTAAAGACGTTACTAATGCGGACAATGCGCGCAAGGCATTCAAGAAGAAATGGCAAGAGCCTTACAATCTAATCGAAGCCGCCTACAAAGAAGCAATATCCGAACTTGAAAAGGTACACGCTTCTTACAAAGCAGAGCGAATCAAACGAGACGAAAAGTTCAAGCAGGAACGCTACAACATACTACTCAATGAATATCGAGAGTTGTTGGAAGGTAGCGACCTTATAGAACTTGAAGAAGCCCTCCCCTTCGAACGTATCCTCGATGCAAAATGGCTTAATCGCTCAACGAACGAGATCAAGGCGATTAACACCATGACCGCTAAAGTCTCGTCAATCCTTAGCGAGTACAACGCGCTTCAAGGCACAAACCTAAAATGCCCCGAAGATACGCGTATTAAGTTTCTCGAATGTTTAAGCCTATCTGAATCGCTCGAATACGACACTTTACGCGCTATCCAAAAGGAGCAAGAGCAAAAGTTACATGAGCGTATTGCGAAAGAGACTCCGAAAGAAGCCCCTGTTGAAGCAGAGCGAATCCCCGTTGAACCTAATCCCGTACCTATAGCAGACGAACCACTACTTAATTACGTGATTGTTTTAGACCCCATTAAACGCAGCAAGATAACCGAAATAGGAAAGCTGCTAGGACAAGCAGGAGTAACAGGAGTCTTTAAGCAAGGAACGCTTAAAGAAGTCTACGAAAGGGAATATCGTGGCTAGTATTCACGAAAAGCTATTTGCGATACAGCAAGAATTAAAGGTTGGTAAAAGCCAATACAACAACTTCGGCGGGTTCTCTTACCGCTCCAAGGAAGATATTTTAGAAGCGGTAAAGCCGATTCTAAAAGGCTTAAATGTTGTCCTTCTTTGCGAAGATACACCAATCCTTATCAGTGACAAATATATCTATATAAAGTCTGATGTTTGCATTGTGGACTGCGAAACAGGCGAAAGCATTGGTGCTTCTGGTCTTGCGAGAGAACCCGAAACAAAAAAAGGTATGGATACGTCACAGATCACTGGCACAGCGTCCTCTTATGCAGGTAAGAGAGCATTAGGCAACCTCTTTGCGTTAGACGATACAGCAGATGCAGACCGATACGACAACACTGGAATCAATCAAATCATAGGTCACTGTAAAACCTGCAATAGCCGCTTTTACTTCACCACAGGAACCACTGTCCAGCAGATGAATCAAACAACCTGCTGCCAGTCACCAAATTTTGAAATCGAATAGGAAGGAAAGATCATGAGTATCAATCGAGTAACACTAACAGGAAACCTCACTAGAGAGGTTGACTTATTAAGAACGAGTGGCGGTTCACTAGTTGCCCGTTTCGGTATAGCGGTTAACGACCGTAGGAAAAACAACCAAACAGGTGAATGGGAAGACTACCCGAACTACATTGAGTGCGTAATGTTCGGAACACGTGCCGAAAATGTTTCTAAGCACATCGGTAAAGGTTCAAGAGTTGCGATTGAAGGAAGGCTCCACTTTTCTCAATGGGAAAAAGACGGACAGAAACGCTCAAAGATTGAAGTCATTGTTGATGAAATTGTTTTCATGAGCCAAGGGAACAACCCTCGACCCGTCCAACCAATGACACAAGCGAAGCCGATACAACAGGCTCAACCAATGCAGCCAGTAATGCAGCAAGCACCACAAATGCAGTCAGTACGGCAGCAAGCGCAACCAGTACAGCAAATGCCCGTACAACAGCAAATGGCAGGTATGCCACAACCTCAGCAAGTTGATTACTCAATCTACGACGAAGATATTCCGTTTTAGGAGACAACATTGGAAACAACCGACAAGCAAACCTTTTCATGGTTTCCGTTTATGACAGATATTCTCGCGAACACTCCCGACGAAGTGTTCAAAGAATTTGTCATGGCTGTTTGTAATTATGGCACCTATGGCACTGAACCAGAGTTTTCTAATCCTTTTCTTTCTATGGCGTTTGAGGGAATCAGAAAAGATATTGATAACTCATTAAATGCTAGAGGTAAAAATAAGGGCGGTAGACCAAAGAAAAATCAAGAGGAAAACGGGGGTTCTTACCAAACCAAAACCCAAGAAACCCCCGTTTCCGAGGTTTCACCACTAAAAGAGGAAGAAAAAACCTCCGAAACCCCCGTTTCTGGTTTAGAAACTGGTTTTTCAGAAATAAAAACCTCCGAAAACCTCAAAACCCCCGTTACGGAGTTTCAAAAAAGTGAAAACCCCTCCTTATATACTAAACCAAACCAAACCATACCAAACCAAGCTAAACCTAAAGATATAGATAGTCCCGTTATCGCTGAAATCGTTGATTATCTCAACGAAAAGGCGAACACCTCCTATCGCTCATCCTCGAAAAACACCAAAGCCCATATCCGAGCCAGACTCAAAGAGGGCTTTACCGTCCAAGATTTTAAGACCGTCATTGACGGACGAATCAAGGCATGGGCGAAAGACCCGCGAATGTGTGAATACATTCGTCCAGACACGCTTTTTGGCTCAAAGTTCGAAAGCTATCTAAACGCCGAAAAGGTAGGAAATTGCACGTCACAAGGAGGTGATGGGCTAGATGAAGTCTTTGAAGAGTACGGCAAAATCTATAACGAACGGGCTATCAGCATCGAAGAACTTGACCGAATGGCAATCGCTAACTGACGAGCAGAAAAAGGCTCAAATTGCGCGGGTCAACGCACAGTCTGACCCCTATAAGATTCAAGAGCGAATAAGGCTTTCAGGGATACCGAAGAAATACCAAAAAGCGCAGCTTTCCCCTTCAACCGAAACCCTTCTTGGAAAACTCAAAACGCACGAAATATCAGGCGTTTTGTTTCAAGGAAAAACAGGAAGAGGGAAAACCTACGCTTCATGCGCAATGCTCATGAGCCACTTGCAAACAGACCTCGGAAAGTTCGCAACGATGAACGACATTTTGAATCGAGTCCGCTCTGCTTATTCGAGCGGTGAAAGCCCTGATGAAATCTTTGGACGATACCGAGGGACAAAGCTTCTGATCATTGACGATTTGGGCAAAGAAAATGTTTCGCCCGATTCGATTATGCGCATTTTTGAGTTGTTGGACACACGAATCAATAACGAGTTGCCAACGATCATTACCACGCAGTTTACGAATAATGAGCTGCTACAACGCTACTCGAACAAGGTCAATGACAGGGAAATGGCTTCTGCGGTGCTATCAAGGCTCACCGAGTTTATGCCTATCGTTTTCCACGGCGAGGACAGGAGGGCAAGATGGGTGACGGAGTAAGCCTTTTCTCGAAGCTACAAGAAACCATGGCGCAAGCTTTCGATGCCAACGAATCGTTGTTTGAGCTTGGCAGAGAAAAAGCCGAAGCGGAAGCAGCCTATCGAACAGCAGTAGCGAACAAAGAGCTGGAACTTAGGCTCCAAGCCAAGCTACCAGCAAGCCTTATCCACGACTTAGCGCGAGGAAGCGAAGAGGTAGCAGCTTTGTTTATCGAAAAGGAATGCTCGGCTGTTTTGTACGAGAAAACACAAGAAGAAGTGCTTTTGAGAAAACGAGAAGCAGACATTTTGAGAGAGCAAATTGCAAGGGAGTATTCACGATGAAGTGTCCAAAATGCGGAAGCGAGAAGAGCAAAGTAATAAATTCACGCAAGCACGAAGAATACGCTCGTGAAGAGTCAATCTACCGAAGGCGTGAATGCTTAAAGTGCGGTTTTAGGTATTCGACCTATGAGCTACGAGCAGATCAAATCACATTCGAGGATTGATCATGAACGAATACGACAAAAGGTTAATGGACAAACCCTCGATTGAAACTGAATGGTGTCCATTTTGCGGCAGACCAATTCAAAGCCGCCACCACATCGTTAAGCGGTCAAGAGGTGGAACACGAGGACCAACAATTACCGTTTGTGGCTATGACAACGTAACAGGGTGCCACGGGTTGCTAGAGCAACACTACTTGCACCTTAGATACAACGACGAAGCCCAGTGTTGGGAATGCCTGAAAACAGACCAGCCAACCAAACAACACATAGCAGAAGCAATGACTGGTTGGAGGTTGTTGCGTGTCTGACCGAGCCTATGACAACTATTCGTATTCACAAGCCTACAGAAGAGAAGAGAGACAGAAAGCAACCCCGTGTATTGAGTGTCCGTATTGCAGATGGGAGGACTTCGACGGTTTACGAATCGGCTTTTGTCTAAGAGACGAAGCGTTTATTGACGAAGATTATTTCGAAAACGGAACAATGTGGGACTGCTTGAAAGGAGAAGAACAATGACAAGAGAAGAACTTTTTAGGTTGCTTAGCGAATCTGAAATTCCGTTCAATTTTGAAGCAGAAGCAGACATCAGCAGAGTCTTAAAAGAAACTGTAACAATCGAACTTTCAGACCTCGCAACTTTTATCGGCAACTACTTTCTACCCTGCCCACTTTTCGAGGACGGAACGCCCGTAAAAGTTGGGGACAGGTTTTTGCTATACGGGAGAAATAGTATGAAAGTCACTTGTTTTTACGTGCTAGACGATGGTTCTTTTTCTATAAACGGTTTCCAGTACAACAAATACCAACGAGTCATGAAACCAGAAGAGAAGCCCGACTCTTGGGAGCAGTTGGAAGAAGATTCGAAGTTAGGTTCACGCCATTATTGCGACCGCCGAAAAATTATCAGAGAAGGTAGAGATTCGCTTCTTTTACAAAAGCAAGACATTATCCGTCGCGCAAAAGAACTCGCTAAAGGAGATTCAGAATGAGCAAAATAACAATATTCCAAATTGTACTATTCGCTTTTCTTGCTGTTGTAAACATTGCATACGGAATCAATAACACCCTAAACGACCAAATTCTTTTAGCAGAAATTGATTTTCTGTGGGTTGGAATACTCGTAATTCTTACTACCCTAGCCGTAATTCAAGACCAGCTAAACACTATCCGCAAAAAGCAAGTAACTAAAACAACAATTTATATTGGCAAAAAGACGGAGTAGCAATGGAAGTAAAACTAATCGCAGCAAACAGCTATATGCCGCTAGACTTTATTGGTTCAATCGCTGGTATTTGCTATGGCAAAGACGATTCATCGAAGAAAAGAGCTATCAGGTGTTTTAAGAATGGACACATGAGCGTATTTGAACACCTTGTTTTCACATGGCGAATCAATGACATTTCAAGAGCATGTTCACACCAGCTTGTAAGACACCGAATCGCTAGTTATACACAACAATCGCAACGGTACACAAAAACAACTGGTGATGATTGGTACGTAATTCCACCTGAAATCAACGAAGAGAAAAAAGAGCTATTTTGCAATGCGCTTGATTCGACGGTCAACACCTACGAAACGCTTTTGGAAATGGGTATCAAGCCCGAAGATGCGCGGTTTGCACTACCAGAAGCAACTAAAACAAACCTTTTCGTAACGATGAACGCACGAGAATTTATCCACTTTTACGAATTGCGTTCAAGCAAACATGCCCAATGGGAAATACGAGAACTTGCAGGAAAAATGATTGACGAAATCCGCCTATGTAACGACTCAATGAGAGAGTTCGTTGAAATGATTGAAGAAGGTATCAATGAAAACAATTAACGTCGGCGAAGTTGCCGTTTTCGACCACGTAGAACCAAACAAAGAACAGGCTCTAAAACCGCTCGAAGAAGCTGCTGAGGTTTTCGGTGCGTGGCAAGAGTGGAATGAAACGAAAAACATGGCAGATATAACGCGAGTTATTGAAGAAATCGCCGACACCATACAAGCTTGCGTAAACCTTGCGTCTGCTATGGGAGTAGGAGACTTATCTTATGCAATGGAAAATTGCAAAAAGCGCAATATTGAGCGCGGGAGGATCACCAAAGAAAATCAAGAAGCCTTAGACGCTGACGGTGTGCCTATACATGTCGGCGATACGGTGTATCACATTAACGATGGCGCGGAACTCAACGTCTTAAGCGTTCGGTACACAGAAAATGGATGTTTAATTGATGTAAAGATGCCGACAGCGCGCTTTAAATTGGCTTATTACGCAATGTCGCTGTCGCACCAGAAGCCTGATAGCTGGGAGCAGATAGAAGCCGATGAGAAGAAAGACATCGCAGAGTATTGGGGATGCAAAGGCAAGGACGAGAAACCTTGTTACGAGTGCGAACACGGCTTACTTGAATCAGGAAAATCATGCACGACGAACAAGTACAAAGACCTTTTCCGTCGTGCAAAAGCGTTAGCAGGTGTTGATGATGAGTAACTTCAAAACATTAGAAGAAAAATTCCTTAGTGATTACGCCAAACTCGAAGAAGAAAACGAGAAGCTTAAAGCCGAACTCGAACAGCTAAAAGATCAAATCGCTGAACAGCCTAAACACTTTATTCTCGACAAAATGGTTGAGGTTGAAGGGCGCAAAGTTGTATTCGAAAAGATATGCAACTACTGGACTCCTAAAACATGCAAAGGAGAACGCGATTTTGACGAGTGGGCTATTGACTTAATGAGCAACCTTCCTAAGGCAGTTAACTTCAACGAAGCTCGCGACTATTTCAATGATGAGCTTGAGCGTAAGTACGAAGAGCAGTACGAGGAAGAAGTCAAAGATGAGTAAATACGGTAGATGCGATGAGTGCCGTTACTGGGAGCATAACGACAAAAGAGATTGGAAATGGCGTGGTATGTGCCATAGATACCCTCAACGAATCGAAACAGATGATTCTCACTGGTGCGGAGAGTTCAAGCTGGTGCGGAGAGTTCAAGCCGAAAGAGGTGCGAAATGAGAGCCTATAAATGCGACCGATGCGGAGCGTTCACAACGGGTGTTCTATTTACGCGAAAACCAAGACGATTTATGTACAAGTTCGGAAAGAAAAGTCACCTTTGCGCCAAGTGCTGCGATAGTTTCTATGAATGGCTAAGCAGTCCAGAGAAAGACGAGATTGACTGCGTAGCACCAGAGGAAGAGATACGAAATGATGAATAACGAACTAAAGCCGTGTCCATTTTGCGGCAGTGAAGCAAAACCTGTTTTCCGTGATAATCTCAATTGCCATTATGTTACCTGCTCGAACGAAGAAGAATGCTGGTGCGGAATGACGTGTCCAGTATCAACCAAAGAAGAAGCTATAGCCATTTGGAACCGCCGAGTAGTAGACACTGACAAGCTGGAGAAGATCGCGAACGGCGTCGAACGATACGGGGATAACAACGGCTTATCAGTTGCAAACGCCATAAAGGTGGTGAGACTATGAGTAAGGAAGTTTTCGCGGTATGCGACCGCTGCGGAGGAAAAGTTCCAAACGCCAGCGATTCGGCAAATGCTCATTTTCACGGAATCAAACTTCAATCTATGAATACCAACGGTCGATGCTTCGAAGATTACGAGCTTGGTGGATTCAAGAATGGCTTTGCGTTCCTTTGCTACGACTGCGAGGACAGGCTGACGGACTTCATGAACGGCAAGGAGGTGGCGGGGCTATGAGGGTTCTTGTGGCATGTGAAGAATCCCAAAGAGTCGCAAACGAGTTTAGAAAACTCGGACATGAAGCCTACAGTTGTGACCTTATCGAATCTAGCGGAGGACATGATGAAATTCACATCAAAACTGACGCGCTTCAACTGCTCAAAATGAAATGGGATTTAGTAATAGCGCACCCACCTTGCACATACCTCGCTGGTTCTGGCAATAGATGGTTCAACGAAGAGAGGTATGGAGATAAGGCGCGAGAAAGAAAACGCTTGCGAGAAGAAGCTGCCCAATTCTTCATGCGTTTTATGGAGTGCGATTCGCCGCACATTGCAGTAGAAAATCCCATTGGATATATGAGCACTGTTTACAGAAAGCCAGACCAGATAATTCAACCGTATGAGTTCGGTGACTCAGAACGTAAGGCTACATGTCTGTGGCTAAAAGGACTAAGACCATTAAAAGCAACAAATGTTGTTGACCCGTCTTTAGTGACGCTTAGCAACGGGAAAAGGCGTTCAAAGTGGGAAATCGAAAGCTTAAACATGAGACATGAAGAACGTGCAAGGTTTAGAAGCAAAACATTTCCTGGAATTGCTAAGGCTATGGCAAGCCAATGGTGTGAGCAAATCGGGACGGAAGGGATAAAGAGCTATGAATGACTGCGTATTTTATGAAGCTTGCCCCGAAGACTGCAAATGCGCAGGGTGCAAGGATTACATATCCATGAACTGTGAACTCGGAGAGAAGATAATGGATGCTTACGCCATAAAAATAGAAGAAGCATGTAAGCCAGTTGTAGAGTGGTTAAGAGGGGTTCGAGATGGAAATAACTAACGAAAAGCGCCGAGAAGTAGCTGAGAGACTGCGAAGACAAGCCCACTGGATGAACATACGCAAAGATTGGTATGACGAGGACGGCGTAGACCAAGGGAACAAAGCATACCGAAATATCGCGGACTCGGTAGAAGAAGGTTCTAACTTCGGCAGCCACTACGAGGAGACGGTGCGAAAGCTTGCCGAGCTGATAGACCGCCCGATACGTGAGGACTTTAGCGACAACGAACACAGCAACGTAGTTGACAACTTATCGTTGCTTATCAACCTCGTAGGGGCTTGCTGCTTAACGGCAGAGCAGCAGCTAGAAGCCTTAGAGAACGCTATCGGCTGCTCAGATGGGCAATATTGGCAAGATCAAACATGGGTTGAGAGGTTAATTGAGCTGATAGAGCGCCCGAAATGCAAGAAGGAAGAACACGACGAGCATTATTGGCGCTGCGCAAGGTGTGGTGGTTTCATCTACTGGGACGCTGTGACAGACTGCTGCGGTGTAATTCCCACACACTATTGCCCGTGGTGTGGCGCGGAGGTGATTGAGTAATGAACGAAAAAGCGAAGAAGTATGTACTTTCGCAGCCGCGCACAGGAATAGACTTCTTCGGAGATCAAACAGCTTGGGATATTACGGACGAAAACGGCGAGGGATTCCATGTCGTGTGGATCAATGCCTTGGAAGTTTTTATGCCTAATTGGAAAAACCCAGAATGCTTATTATTTCGTCGTTCTGCTGAACGCATCAATTTCAAGCCGATACTTGCTACGGTTTACGGACTCGATGCCGAAGAATCGCTTGAAAAGATAATTGAAATGCTTGGTATCGACATTGATCTAGATCAATCGACTTCTGCGGAGGTGAATGAATGAAAATCTATGGTAAGTCTTGCCGTTCTGCACTCAAAACCAAACAAGACGAGCAGCCGCTTTATGACCCTAGCACGAGAGTCATTGAGAAGTATAGGCATCAAGCGAAACACTCACGACGGCGCGACCAGAATTATCATTTTGAGTATTTCGAGCGCGTACATGAGAGCCTAAAAGACCCTAACAGTAAATACCATGGAACACAAAAAGCAGCCGCATTACCTGTTAGCAAGCGTTGTCACTGCGAAAAGTGCGAACGAGCCATTGAGGAATACAACGCAAAGAGCCGAAAAAGATACGCAGAACGAAAAGCGAAAAATAAAGTAATGAACACAAACAACAAGAGAGGGCAATGGTAAATGAGCGGTGGATATTTTAACATCGGCACTCATCTAATCGGTGACGCTATGGACGGAGAATGGCGGGACGAGGAAATAAACGAGCTTTTTCATGATTTGTTCTGCGCAGAATTGTGGAATGGTCGATATGGAGGGCTTGCAGCCGCTTTAGACTATTGGCTTTCTTGTGACGTAAGCGAAGAAGTCTACAGAGAATATGTTCATAAGTTTAAGGAAAAGTGGTTTAACCGAACAAAAGAAGATAGAGTTGAATTTTATTGCGCAAAACTACAAGAGAAATGCGACGAATTGAAGGGAGAGCTAGTTGGACAATACGAAAAGAACGAGAATATCCGAAAGGCTGAATAGCTATTTTGAAAGCCCTGGAAAATTTCGCGAAGAGAACGGTTGGTTTCACACAGAGAACATAGACATGGAGCGATTTAGCTACGCAGCTATTTGTGAAACTGACATAGTTTCAATCATTCTCGATAGCGACAATCTTCTTTCAGAATGGTGTCCCAGCCAAGTTTGGCGAAGGGTAGCTGAACTTATTGATTCAGCTTGTAAGTAATTTTTTTCCGCTCGATTTTTTTTCGGGCGGATTTTTTTCTTAGGACAAATTTTTTTTCGAGCAGATTTTTTGAGCTAAAGAATTTTTTTCAACCAGTTTTTTAACAAATTTTTTTGAGGGGTCTTTTGTCCACATGTAAAAAATGGGTGTCTGATTTTTACATGTTAGGCGTTTCTTAATGGTAAAAAGACCGTTTTTTAACACTTGAAGTAACTTTAACGTGACTTTTAATTATAAAAATTGGCGTTAAGTTATAATTATTTAGGCATTCTTGACTCGCTATAAACACTTAGCGAGGTGATTAAATTATCAACGACAAACAACCAGCTCATGCCGATTCTGGCACTGGATACCGACTCTTCAAAGCTATGAAAGAAAATGATTACGGCGTAATCAAACTGTCAGAAGAAACAGGTATTGCAAAACAAACAATACGAAGGCTCCTTCGAGGAAACAGCACAGGAAACTTGCACACATGGGGAGTCATAGCAAACAAACTAAACGTAAGCATAGATTGGATTTACCATAATGGCGAATGATAGCGAAACCAAGAGCGACGATGAAATTCTTGCTGATGTTATAAAAGACATGGCAAAGAACGGTCTTTACGATCAGGAGAAAGTAAACAACGCCATTACAGCGATCTGCGAGGACTTAGGAGACTTAACAAGGCTCGAAGCATTAAAAGCAACAGAAGCAGTTTATTCAGCGATTCGAAATTTGTACTTTGATGGGAAAGCTTTTTAGTTATTGGTGGGAAAGTGGTTTTGGCGAAAATCCTGGGGGAAATCGAAAGCCGTCACATAGTGAGTTTTCTGGGGTATATGACTCCCGCGACATAGTGGGTTTTTCCCTGAAATCGGAATTGAGGACATTTTTCTTTTTCCCCTTGGAGAATAGAACGAGCTGAAACAGCTAACTGATATATGATTCCTTTTAATCAGTTAGTTTTCTCGTAAGTCATATACTCGGTAACATGATCAGCCAACAATCTAAAGATTATAGCAGCATGGTGTAGTTGTTCGGTCTTTAACCAAAGGACGCTATCAATCGTAACAGAGTATAGAGTTCTTCCCTCTTCTTCTTCCTTGATCAGTTTTATAGGGATTGAACCGCCTTCAATGTTAATCGGCTCTTCTTGAAGCGTTTCCATTTTTCGCCCTTCCTTTTTTGCCATTGAATAAGTGTATTACAGAATACGCCTATTGTTTATTTCAATCTTTTCATCAAGGTATTTTCTATAAAGCTCAGAAGATGCATTGTTGTATTCTTCCCCTAGCTTGTAAAACTTATGTTCAAGTTCTTCGAATCGCTTTTCTGCTTCTTCGGCTTCTAATGAGGAAGGAAATTTTTTTCTCCATAGATCACTATAAGGAACAAAGATTTTTCTTAGACTTACCCACTCTTCATAATCTGGAAAAGTTTTTAAGTATTCTTCTTTATCCTTGCGCAGTTCTTTCTCTTCTTTTTCATACTCGATTTTTATCTTTTCGCATTTTTTATTGTCTTTTTTATCTTTAAGAACCAGGATCACCAAAAAGATAACCACCAAAGGAAAAGCGATCCAGCCGCTAAAAGACATAACATCTATAAACGTCATGATTAAACCCCTTTGTTGTTAAAAAAGCGCGGTATTCCCGCGCCTATATTGTAAGTTTTAATTATTCAGATAATCGCTATAGGTGTACTCGGCGCTGTCGATCGTATCGACATAATCATACATTCCAGCGCGTGCATCTTCTTCGGTATCGGCTTCAATGACTGATAGATCAACTATGAAGCTCTTCCCCTTCGACGTTCCTACTGCCGCGGTGCGCACCTCACGCGCGAAAGATGATGGAAGTTCTTTCTTCGTGTACTCGAAGAAGGCTCTTGCGCTCTCTTCATTGTCGAATATCCAGACGTTATGCTCTGAATCGTTATTGTCGTTAATCTTGGTGTATTCTTCTACGCTATAAAGTTTCATTGTTCTTCCTTCCTCTTAATCTCGCATAGGCATTACTAAGCCGCTGAACTCTGTTTCATCAACAAAGGCGTTAAACAAAGCAGGTGCGAGGTGTCCGTTTTTGTCCTGATTATTCAGGTCAATCTTTAAGGCTTTTGTTGCCTTCTTCGACATTCCAAAACCTTTAGCGAAAACATTACACATTGCCGCCATTCTAAACGGGTCAAAAGAACAGCAACCAACTGGAGCACCTGCATTCTTTTTGAACATTCTTTCAATGTTTTCTTTCGACGGGTAAGGCGATTCACACGGAATGAAGCTATATGAACATGCTTTTACGTCAAGCCTTCCTATACCGTCTTTAATGGAGACAGTACAAAGACCGTCTTTAGCCTTTAGATTCTTTATGGCTTCCTTCGGGATTAGTATCTCTTCTTCCTCTCCTTGCTCTTCCGCGTGCGTGAATCGCGCTAGACTAAACGAGTCGGTGGCTATAGCTTCAACATAACGACCTTTCTTCCGAAGACATACGCACTTTAGCGCGTCTCTCCAATCGTCGTTGCTGGTGACGGTTGCGAGTGCTATTAGTTGTTTTGCTTCAATTGTGATCATGGTAGTATCTCCTTAATGATTCTCTTGTGTTTTAGTAAAGCTCTGGTACTGGTAACTGTGGATTCTCGAACGACTTCACGACATCAATATATACCGCCGCAATATCGTCGTTATTGAAGCGTCCCCAAGGGAACATCTCGTTAATTCTCTTAGCGTAAAGAGTTATGAAGTCTGCAACTGACTGGTATTTTCCATAATCGCCTAAAGCGTCCCATAGATATGCGTCGCATTCCGCTACCTGATACATCTCGTAATCGTTCATTATCGCTGCTGCAATATATTCTTCTCTGTCCATTGTGTGTCCTTTCCGTGATTGCCTTACATGCGATATAATGCAAGGGGTTTCCCCTAGCGCGTGAACGCTAGGGGCTGTTAGGGCGAGTCACTCTTTGGTGGCTCGCTTTTCCTTTACATGGTCATATATGATTACGACCGTCTGGATCAGCGAACACACCGCGGAGATAATCGCCGCAATTAAAGCGATCATCAAAACCCCTTTATTGATCGCCTTGCCAAGCGTTCCGACCTGACACCAATTATATTACCCAAATAGTAAACATATGGCAAGAGGGTAATATTATTCGTTCACAATTCCTACACAATTGACAAATACCCAATTGTAAACTATATATGTATATAGATATAAAGGAGGTATTGACAGTGAACGGATATAGAGCGGTAAAGGCGGCGGCGGCGGCGCGTGGTATATCAGTGCGTCAAGTGCTGTTAAAGACGGAGAAGGCAGAGAGTTATATAGCTAAGGCGATCAATCGAGGCAGCTCGCCAACAACTGACACGGCGGCGCAACTGCTAAGCGCCTGCGAGTATGTACTGGCAGCGGTGCCAGCGGAAGACGTTCCGCCAACTGCTATAGTCATCGACTAAAGGCAGGAGCAGCAGGAGCAGGAGCAAGAGCAAGACGAGAGAGCAAGGACTAGTACCACGTCCAGGCGATAAAAATAGAACAAATGTTCGATAAGACCCTTTCGAGGGTCTTTTTTTTGCGCTTTTTTAATCCCCCCTATGTCCCGATGATCAGGCATTACC
>ERZ1026880.134-NODE-134-length-42540-cov-10.000000_pt1 | contig 42540 bp, 66 predicted proteins | sample MGYA00380170_ERZ1026880 | MGnify/ENA primary metagenome ERZ1026880 (study PRJEB33269, sample SAMEA4719806) | human gut metagenome | biome: human-associated habitat; feature: organic feature; material: feces | place: Cameroon | collected 2013-10 ...
GCTGGCCTTGCGCGCACGCACACGCGCGAGGATGGTATACAGATTGCACAAATATGGATGAAACGGAGATCGTGATGGGAAAAAAGAAAACACCGGCCACCGCCAGCGAAAAATACCGGACGGAGCTGGCGGAGATCGAGCAGGCCGCGAAGGCAGCCAACTGCGACACAAATTTTTTGTATCGCTCTACGCTGGACCGGTATGTTACGCAGCTGGACCTTCTGGATCAGGCGCAGAACGACATGAACGAGCGCGGCCTTACCGTTGTAAAGACCACCCCGCGCGGCGCGGAAATTGAAGTAGCAAATCCTTCCATTCAGGTTTACAACCAGACTGCCAGCGCAGCCAACTCCACCGTATCAACGCTGTTGCGGGTCGTGCAGACGTTCAAGTTTAAAGCGGTAAATACCGGCGAGGACGATGATCTGTAACATTCCCCCGGAGATTTTGGAGTACATTGAGCAGGTGGAGAACAATGCTCCGCGTGCTTGCAAGGAGCAGCACGCCCTTGTTGCACTGATCCGGCGCGTTTTTGCAACTGAAGATATTTATGTGGATACCGAGCGTATGCGGAAATACTTCCGCCTCGCCCGGTATTTTCCTTATGACCGCCTTTTTCCGTGGCAGACCTTTGCGCTGGGGCTTTGGCTGTGCACCTATCGCAAGGATGGGAGCCCCCGGTTCAAGACACTGTTTGCCATGGTTGGGCGCGGCGCTGGCAAGGATGGTGTAATTGCCATTTCTTCGGCGGCGCTGATCAGCCCATACAACCCGGTGCCGCACTACAACGTGGATATCTGCGCCAACAACGAGGAGCAGGCTGTCACCCCCGTGAAGGATATCGTGGAAGCGCTGGAAAACCCGAAGTGGGAAGCCAAACTTTCACGGTTTTACTATCACACAAAAGAGGTGCTGCAGGGGCGCAAGAATCTGGGCGAAGTAAAAGGCCGCACCAATAACCCCAAGGGGCGCGATGGTATGCGTTCCGGCGCGGTCATCTTCAACGAGGTGCATCAGTACCAGAATTACGACAACATCAAAGTGTTTATCACCGGCCAAGGCAAGGTTGCAGAGCCTCGCGTTGGCTTTTTTACGTCCAACGGCGATGTATCGGACGGCCCTTTGGACGATTACCTTGCCAGAGGTCGGCGCATTTTATTTGAGGGCGAACCGGATGAGGGTTTTTTGCCGTTCATCTGCTGCCTGAACACCAAGGACGAGGTGCACGACCCGGAAAACTGGTGCATGGCAAACCCTTCCCTGCCCTATCTTCCACATCTGATGCAGGAGATCCACGACGAATACCGCGACTGGAAAGAGCGCCCGGAACAGAACGGTGATTTTATTACAAAACGCATGGGCATCCGTGACGGCGCGAAGGAAATCTCGGTCACCGACTACGAAAACGTCAGGGCAACAAACCGCCCCCTGCCGGATATGGCTGGCTGGAGCTGCACTGTGGGCATCGACTACGCTGAAATGAACGACTGGGCGGCGGTAGACTTGCATTTCCGCAAAGGAGACCAGCGCTATGATATCAATCGCGCATGGATCTGTGCTAACAGCAAGACCCTGCCCCGGGTAAAAGCTCCGTGGCGAACGTGGTGCGAAAACGGAGACTGCACCTATGTAGACGATGTGAGCATCTCGCCGTATCTTTTGACGGATTTTATCCGGGAAGCCGGACGGAAATACACCGTAAAAAAAGTGGCGCTTGACCATTTCCGTTACACCATGATGGCAGAAGCGCTGCAGAGTATCGGTTTTGACGCGAAGGATAAAAACCGGGTAAAGCTGGTACGCCCCAGTGACATTATGCAGGTGGACCCCGTGATACAGGATTGCTTTGACCGCAACCTGTTTACTTGGGGCGATGTGCCTCATCTGCGCTGGGCGGTCAACAACACAAAGCGTGTGCGCAGCAGCCGAAGTCAGGGTGTGGATACCGGAAACTTCATTTACGCCAAAATTGAGGGCAAAAGCCGAAAAACAGACCCGTTCATGGCGCTGGCGGCAGCCATGACGGTGGAAAGCGATCTGGGCACCGGTCAGGTGCAGCTGCCAAAGATTGGAGCATTTTGCTGGTAACTTGCCGGTAACTTGCCGGAAGGAGAAAAACAATGTCTTTTTCTGAGAAAATCAAACAGTTTTTCGGGTTTTCACCGCCCGAGCAGAAGATCACCGCACATGATTTTCTGCTGAACGGCGATGACCTGACCTGTGAAATGCTTGGCTACTGGCAGGAGTACCAGCTGCGTGACCTTGCATTTAACTGCTGCGTAAACCTGATTGCGAATGCGATTGCAAACTGCGAGTTTAAGACGTTCGAGCGCGGGCAACCGGTCAAATCGGATTATTACTATCTGCTGAACGTAGAGCCGAACGTCAACGAAAACAGCACGGCGTTCTGGAAAAAAGTGATCTACAAGCTTTATGCCAAAAACGAAGCGCTTGTTGTCCCGATTCCGCGTGGTGGGAGCGTTGAACTTGTGGTGGCAGACAGCTGGACAAAGCCGGAGTACATCCCCACACAGGAAAATGTATACCGTCGGATACAGGTCGGGCAGCAGTCGTATACCCGCGACCTGAAAGAACGCGAAGTGCTGCATCTGACCTTGAACAACGATGACGCAAAAAAGGTTGTGGATGCACTATATGAAAGCTATAAAAATCTGGTGCAGTCCAGCATTAAGAGCAACGTCTGGAATAACGGTCAGCACATGAAGGTGCACGTTACGCAGGTTGCCAACGGTCAGGACGATTTTGAGAAAAAGTTTTCTGCCATGCTGGAAAGCAGCTATAAACCGTTTCTGGAATCCGGCACCGGTATTTTGCCGGAATTTGACGGCTACGATTTCCAGCTGATGAACAACGGCACCGGTACAAAGGACACGCGGGACATCAAAGCCCTTTTTGATGACATTTTTTCTTTTACCGCGCGCGGGCTGGGCATCCCGCCCGTGCTTGTGCAGGGGGATGTGGCGGGCATCAACGACATTATCACCCACTGGCTGACCACCGGCATCGACCCGCTGGCGGCGCAGATCAGCAAGGAGTTCAGCCGGAAGCTGATTCCCAAGGCAGATTGGCTGCGCGGAGACCGCGTATATGCGGACACCTCCACCATTCAGCACTTTGACATGTTCTCCAACGCAGCGAACATTGAAAAAATCGTTGAGAGTGCCGCATACAGCATCAACGAGCTGCGCGAGGCCACCGGCGGCGCACCGCTGCCTGATGAATGGGCCAACATCCACTGGATGACCAAAAATATCGCTACCGTGGAAACCGTTGCAAGGGACGCCGCCACGGAAAGCAACCCGAAGGAGGAATAATATGCCGAAACCCTATTTTGATATCCAGCAGTTTGGCGAACAGACGGATATCTATATCTTTGGCGATATCACAAGATACGCCGATGAAGCCAGCCAGGAAACCAGCGGATACAGCCTTGTCCAGCAGCTGAAGAAAATCCCTGATGCAGCCGAGATCAATCTGCACATCGACAGCTTTGGCGGCAACGTTTCCGAAGGATGGGCTATCTACAATGCGCTGCAAAGCAGCCGTGCGCGGGTTACGTCCTATGCAGACGGGTTTGTTGCCAGCGCTGCCATTTACCCGTTTCTGGCTGGTCAAGAGCGTATCGCCAGCAATGTGAGCGCCTTTTATTTTCACCCGGCAAGCCAGCTTGCAGCCGGTTACGCCGAGGATCTGCGCAGCGCGGCGGATGCACTGGACCAGCTGACCGAGATCGGGCTGGGCGCATTCACAAACGCCGGCATGGAGGAACAGGCCGCCCGCGACCTTGTAAACAGTAAGGCGTGGTACTCCCCTGCCGCTATGCTGGAAAAAGGCATTGCAACCAGCATCCGCAAAACGGGCGATGCTTCCGGCGTGTCCCAGAGCGTGCGCGGCCTGATCGTGCAGCAGCTTATGGTGCCGCATAAGGATGTAGAGCCGCCCGCTGAACCGCAGCCCGAAGAACCGCCCGCAAAGCTCAGTTTGATGCAGATGCTTTGCAATATCTGAAAATAAGCCGTAAAGCAGCACTTCCTTCGTGGGGGTGCTGCTTTTTAAATACCAAAAAGGAGAAATCAACATGAATCTTGCTGAACTGTACAAGAACAATCAGAAGCTGAACGATCTGCGCCAGCAGCTGCACGATGCTTACAAGAGCAACGACGAAAATGCTGTGACTGACACCTTCCTGCAGATGTTCCAGACCGTGGGCGACATCAACCGCGAGGAGTACCAGCAGCAGCTGGACGGCATGAAGCAGGAGCTGGACAATTCCGTCCTGTATGCCCGCGGCGTGCGTCAGCTGACCAACAACGAGCGCGAGTACTATCAGGCCGTGGAGAAGGCCATGCGCGCCGACAACCCCAAGCAGGCGCTGGAGAACGTGACCGTTGTGTTCCCGCAGACGGTTATCAGCCGTGTGATGGACGATCTGGCATCCAAGCACCCCCTGCTGAGTAAGATCCAGTTTACCCCCACCGGTGGCGCGATCCGCATGATGCTGAACACCGACGGCGTCCACAAGGCCAAGTGGGGCAAGCTGTGCGCCAAGATCGTGGAGGAACTGACCTCCGGCTTCAAGGAAGTGGACGCAGGTCTGTACAAGCTGTCTGCGTTCATTCCCGTCTGCAAGGCACAGCTGGATCTGGGTCCCGAGTGGCTGGACCGTTACATCCGCGCAATTCTGGCGGAAGCGCTGGCAAATGGTCTGGAAGAGGGCATCGTCATGGGCGACGGCAACGATCAGCCCATTGGCATGGTGCGCGATGTGAGCGATGACGTTGCCGTGATCGGCGGCAAGACCTACCCGGAAAAGGCAAAAGTAAAGGTCAACGATTTTGAGCCTGCCACGATGGGCAACCTGATCTCCATGCTGGGCAAGACTGCCAACGGCAAAGACCGTGACCCGGATGATCTGATCCTGCTGGTCAACCCGCAGGACTACTACCTGCGCGTGATGCCCGCAACCACCGTGCGCGCCCCGGATGGCACCTATCGCAACGATATCTTCCCTGTTCCCCTGACCGTCATCAAGACCGCTGCGCTGCCGCGTGGTCAGGCTGTGTTCGGTATCGGTCATCTGTACTTTGCACCGGTCGGCATGAACAAGAACGGCCGCATCGAGTACAGCGACGATTACCACTTCCTCGAGGATGAGCGCGTTTACCTGATCAAGCTGTACGCCAACGGATTCCCGGTGGACAACAACGCCTTCCTGAATCTGGACATTTCCGGCCTGCAGCCCATGACCTACCGCGTGACTACCGTTCCCGCGCCTGCCGCATCCACTGATGCAACTCTGAGCGCCCTGAAGCTGGGCAGCCTGAACCTGACCCCGGGCTTTACCTCCAGCAATGTGACCTATACGGCGACTACCTCGGCAGCCTCCAACACCATCACCGCGACCCCCGCCAACGCTGGCGCCAAGGTCAAGGTGGAAGTGGGCGGCAAGGAGATTGAAAACGGCAAGCCTGCGACCTGGAGCGACGGCAGTAACACCGTGACCATTACCGTGACCGCTGCGGACGGTGAGACCGTCAAGACCTACACCGTCACGGTCACCAAGTCCTGACCATGATCGGGATGTATGACACTGCGCTGCTGCCGGATATCAAAAACTATCTTGATATCACATGGTCGGATGATGCATTGGATAGAAAGATCTGGGACATCATCGTAACCGGTATGCTCTATCTGGATAGCAAGATCGGCACGGCGCAGGACTACACGCAGCCCGGGCTTGCCCGTGCGCTGCTGATGGATTATGTGCGCTACACCCGCGACGGCGCAGCAGATATTTTCGAGCATAATTATCTGCACCTGCTGCTTGCGGCGAGAAACGAAAGGCTGGTGACTGACTTTGCAGAGAACACGAAAAAGCCCGACCCGCCCTGATACGGAGGTCAGCCAGACCTTCAACAGCGGGGTCGTGCAGATATTTTCTACCCGGGATGCCGCACCGGTCGGGCACTCCCCTATCGTGGAGTGCACGGCAAAGTGCACCCTGCGGTACGAGGAGCAGCGCCTTGGCATCAACCGGCTGTATCTGAGCCGCCAGAATCAAGCGGAGATCGTCCGGGTGATCCGCGTACCGGCACCGCAAAGCATCTCCATTTCCAGTCAGGACGAAGCCCAGACCGAGGACGGCAGACACTACCGCATCGACACGGTACAGGCCGTCCGAATCTGGCCCCCTGCGCTGGATCTGGCGCTGCGTGCCGTGGAGCATGACTATGACAACAGCTTACAGGAGGGTACCGAGGATGACATGGTTTGAGTGCATCATTGCTGCCCACACAGCTGTTACAGACCGTGTAAGCCACGGCGGGCGGATGAAGTCCAAGCGGTATTTCGTCTGGCAGGAAGAAGCGCCGGACGATCTCATCGCGGACGGTAAGCACATCGAACGTGCCATGATCGGCACGACAGACTTGTTTACCTCGATGGAGTTCGACCCGTGGTGCGAAGCGCTGGAAAAATCGTTTGGCGCTTCCGAGCACATCGCATGGGAGAGGCTTCAGCCTATGTATGAAGCTGATACAAAAATCTGGCATTACCGTTGGCGGTGGGAGGTGTTCGGCTGTGGCTAGGATCGAAGCAAAAGGGCTGGATGCTTACATGAAAGAACTTCAGAAGCTGAACCAAAGCACCGATGATGTATGCAAAGCCGGCGTTTATGCCGGTGCAAAAGTCATGGGTGACAAAATCAAAGCTGCCGTTGACACGATTCCGATTCACAGCCTGCCATCTGGGCAGGAGCAGTATTATGCCCACCCCAATGGACCGCCCATGAACGGATTAAGCCAGCAGCAGGCTGATGACCTGAAAAAAGGGTTCGGCATTGCAAAATTCAGCCATGAAAATTATGCGTGGAACACAAAGCTCGGCTTCAACGGATACAACAGCATCCAGACCAAAGGGCATCCGAAAGGACAGCCAAACGCGCTGATTGCCCGCTGCGTAGAAGGCGGAACAAGCGTTTGGGTGGCAACTCCGTTTGTTGCTCCTTCCGTCCGAAAAGGACGAAAAGAAACGGAGGCCGCCATGGGGCAGGCTGTTGAAAAAAAGATAAAAGAAACGATCGACAAATAACCTGTGCAGGGTGTCCACAGTGGACACCCTGCTTTTTTGTATGAAAGGAGAAAACACATGGTAACTACTGGTTTTTCCAACGTGCATATTGCTACTTACGCTTCCGATGGCGGCACCGTGACTTACAGCGGCGTGCGCAAGCTGGGGCGCTCGGTGAGCATGAGTACCGATATTTCCACCAGTGATGACAACAAGTTTTACGCCGATGACCGGCTGGCGGAAACCGAGACCGGCTCTGCCTTCACCGATGGCAGCGGCACCTGCACCGTGGACGGCCTGACCGCAGAGGAAGAGGCCTTCATCATGGGCCTGAAAGCCGGCAACTCCGTAACGCCGGACGAGGGTACCGCGGTGGAGACCTACGAGTACGGCGCATCTATGGATCCGCCTTATCTGGGGCTGGGCGCAGTCAAGAAGGTGCAGAAGGACGGCAAGAGCATGTGGAAGGCAATCGTCCTGTGCAAGATCCGCTTCAAGGTGCCCAAGGACGATGCCGAGACGCAGGGTGAGCAGATCGACTGGCAGACCCAGGATCTGGACTTCAGCATCATGCGCGATGACAGCGCTATGAACCGGTGGAAGATCATCCCCAAGAAGGAGTTTGACACCGAGGCAGCGGCAGTTGCGTTTATCAAGAAGGCACTGGGAGGTGCAGCATGATCGAGGATAAGTACATCGTATTTGCGCACGTCAAAGACGATGAGTACCCCATGTGCATGACCATCAAGGCACTTTCCGTGCTGGAGGGCGCTTACGGCTCGGTGGACAATATTTTTGGCGTTGCCAAGGAAGCCACAAAAACCGGCCGTGTTGCAGACCTTGCAAAGGCGGCACTGACCATTGCACCCGTGCTTGCGGATGCAGGCCGGGACTATGTGCGGGAGATGGCGGCAGAATCCAACGACAAGGAGTTTCAGGACATGGCGCAGAGCCTGCCGGACTTCCCTGCTGCTGCGGAGCTGGAAAAGAGCATGACGTGGGCAGAGTGCCGCGCACTGTGGAACGACTGCGTTACCGCAATTGCGCGCGGCTCCGGCCGCGAGGTGGAGGCTGAACCGGACAACAGCGCAAAAAACGCGGAAAGCGCCATGTGATACAGCTTAACAGAACGTGGTTCCTGTTTTACGGCCGCAAACTGGGCATGAATGAGCATCAGGTGCATTCGTGCCCAGTGGGCCGTATGCTGGATTATATGGCGTGTATGCAGATAGAAAACGGCGCAAACCAGAAGCTCTACGCCACCGTAGACGATCTGGAAAAAATACGGTAAGGAGGTGAACGCATGGCAAAAACGGACATTGGCCCCAAAATAAGCGTTGAAGGCGAAAAAGAATACCGGCAGCAGATGCAAAACATCATTGCCCGGCAGAAAGAGTATGCCGCTGAGCTGAAGTATACCACGGCGTCTATGGACGAGAACACCTCCGCAGAACAGCGCGCATCCTCGGTAGCGGCAGTGCTGCGCAAGCAGATCGCTGCGCAAACGGACGCCCTGACTGCCCAGAAGGGTATGCTGGAGAAAACCATTGAAAAACATGGCGATGCAAGCACACAGGCGTCGGCTTACCGGACTGCTGTCTATAAGACGAATGCGGAGTTGGAAACCTTAAAAAGCCGCCTGCACGATGCAGAAAACGGCCTTGGGGAGTTTGCGTCTAAAGCCGATAATGCAAAGGGAAGCATAGAAGGCCTTGCAAGCGCAGATACCGGTAGCGGTATGTTTGACGGGCTGCAATCGGCAGTCACAAAGGGAAGCATTGCGGCAAATCTGTTCAGCACAGTTTCGGGGAAAATCATTGAAGCGGTAAAACAGGTCGTTTCGACCGGTGTGCAATACAATGCGCAGCTGGAACAGTACCAGACAGCACTGACCAATATGCTGGGCAGCGAAGCAGAAGCCGTTGCTCTTTTGGACGAGATCAAACAGGACGCTGCCAAAACACCGTTTGATACTGCCGGTCTGGTAAAAGCAAACGAATTGCTTATTTCTACCGGCGTAGATGCCGAAAGTTCCCGCAGAACCATTCTTGCATTGGGTGATGCAGTTTCTGCTACCGGCGGCGGCAATGAAGAGTTGAGCCGCATGGCGCAAAACTTGCAGCAGATCCGGAATGCGGGCAAGGCGACCAGCGCGGATATCAAGCAGTTTGCTTATGCCGGCATAGACGTTTACGGCATTCTTGCGGACTATACCGGAAAGACTGCCGAAGAAGTGCAAAATATGACAGTCACTTATGACTTGCTGTCTAATGCGCTTATTTCGGCAGCTGACGAGGGCGGCCGCTATTTCAACTCCATGAGCACCCAAAGCGAGACGCTGAATGGTCAGTGGAGCACGCTGAAAGACAACGCTACACAGCTTGCCGGGCTTATGACAGGCGACCTGACCGACGGAGTAAAAACCGTAATCGGGCACATGAATGACCTTACTGTTGCCGCGTCAGAAGCGTATGACACGGGTGGATGGTTTGGTCTGGCAGATGCAATTGCCTCTAACATCCCAATCGTTTCGGAACTTAAAACCGGGTTTGAAAATGCCACATCTGCCGCTGTTAATCTTTTTGATCATCTCAGCTATTGGCTGAACAAAGGCCTTGGCAAAAATGCTTACGCCGGATACAACAGCTACGAGGATTACCAAAAAGACCAAGAAAAGAAATCAAGCCAAACTGAAGAGGCTCGGCGAAAAGCGAGAGAAGAACGCGGAAGAAAACATGCAGAGCGTGTTCGGCAGGCACAAGCACAAGCCGCATCGAATTATATTGTCCCTACTTACAACGGTTCCGGCAGCAGTGGTAGAAACAGCAGAAGCGGCGGCTCTGGCGGCAGAAGGACTACCACAAAAACCGCTCAGGACACCAAAAAGCTGGCGAAATCCGTTACCAACACCTCCAAGCAGCTTTTGCAGGGCACGGAAAACATTGTGGGCGCGATCAGCCGCACAGTGGAAACAGCTGACAATACTTACAACGTCTATGATGGAACGACCAAAAAGCTGAAGGGCACCACGACCGAAACCGTCCAGACCATCACGGACAGCTGGACGGAAATGGTGAACGGCGTTGAAACGCAGTTCAAGCGGGTGCAGACCCTGACGGACGGCGTTGTGACCTCTGAAAAAGTGACAAGCTCCATTGCAGATGAGGTTGCTAAAAAGTCCGTGCATACCCGTGCGGAGACCCTGACGGCGGCGCAGGCAGAGATAGACGAAGCTATTGGCTACGTCAGCCGGACTGCCCAGACCTCTACCGAAACCAAGAAAGTACTTAACGCTGAGACCGGCGCGCTGGAAGATACTGTTGTATCTGCCACAAAGGTAGTTACAGACTGCTATAAGCGCATCGTGGAGGGTCAGGAACAGACCGTAGAGCGCACCACCACTTACACCAACGGCATTGTAACGGATGTCAACGAAAAGGTTACCGACCTGAACACCAGCATCAAATACACAGAGGGCGCTCTGGGCGGCTTCTCTAAGTTTGTGCTGGATCTGGATTCTAAGCTGGGCGGGCTGGAAAAGGTTGCAAGCAACCTGACAAAAAGCCCTCTGGGGCAGTGGTTCAGCGATCTGGCACAGGGCTACCGCGCAAGTGACAGCTTTTGGGAAAACATTGACGTTGTAGGCTTGCTTGTTGGAGGCGTAAAGGGATTCGCGACCGGCACGCAAATCACGCAAAACGTTTGGGGCGGAATTGCGGGTGCAATCATTGGTATTGCGGGCAATCTGCTTGGCACGTCCATCAACACCGAGGCCGGAAGTTGGGGCGCAGATCTCGTTACCGGACTTGCAAATGGAATTAAGGGCGGCGGAGGAATCATAATAAAGGCTGTTTCGTGGATTGGAAACCTAGTGAAAAGCTTTTTGGGCTTCTCCTGTCCTGATAAAGGACCGTTGCACGAGTACGAAAGCTGGATGCCGGATATGATCCAAGGCATGGCAGACGGCATCCGCAACAATGCTTACCTGTTGCAGGACGCGGCCGCAGACCTTGGCGGAAAGCTGAAGATGCAATTGCAGTACGATGTGGGCAGCGCAAACGGCTTTGCACAGGTGGCTACCAACTCCCGCACGGTGAGCATGGGCGGCATCAACGTCAACGTGTACCCCTCTGAGGGCATGGACGAGGAACGCTTTGCACAATACACCGTTACACGAATTACACAGATGATCAACGAGGAGGCGGCAGCCAGTGGAGAAGTACCTGTATTTCAATGGACATAGCAGCACTGAGTACTGCTGCCATATCGAGCACAAGCCCAGCATCCCTACCCCGAACCGCAAGTATGAGGAGTACGAGGTTGCAGGCCGGAACGGCAAGTTGCATGGGGATCAGGGACAGTACGAAAATATCACGGTGTCGTATCAGCTGTATTTCCACGGCAGGAACCCTACCCCGGAGCAGCTGCGCAGCATTAAGGCGTGGCTTTGCGGTACACCGGGTGCCTATCCCCTCTCGGACGGATACGACCCGGAGTATTTTTATCGCGGCATTGCAAAGATGGGCGATACCAGCAATATTCTGGACAAATACGGCCGGTTTACGGTGGAGTTCGACTGTGATCCGCGGCACTTCCTACGCTCCGGGCAGGAGCTGCAGGAGATGACGAATGGTCAGGCGCTGCTCAACCCGCTGGATCAGGTGGCACTCCCCTATTTTGAGGTGACCGGAAACGGCGAAGAAGGCGAGCTGACGGTGAACGGAAAAGCGTTCGGCATGAAGCCGCCCGCCGATAAAACCGTGTGCTGCGATGCAGAAACGTGGAACGCATGGCTAGAGGACGGCACCAATGCAAACCCGGTGACCGGCGGCATATGGCCGGAACTGGCAGCGGGTGAAAACCTTATCCAGTGGAGCGGCGGTATCCAGACAGTGAAGATCATGCCAAGGTGGTGGACTTTATGAAACCTGTTTTACACGATGAAAATGTGCTTTCGGCGGAAAACTACGGATTTGGAACACTTTCGGATGCGCTGGAATGCACTGTCAGCTGCGAGGAAAACGGAACGTATGACCTGACCTTACAGTATCCGGTAACCGGCATCCACGCGGAGGATCTTTTGGAGCGGCGTATCATCAGCGCACGGCCTTCCAGCTACGAAAACCGGCAGCTGTTCCGCATTTACCGCATCAGCCGCCCGATGAATGGACGGTTTCAGGTTTCGGCGCACCATATCTCGTATGATCTCGGCAACTGCATCGTGAAGCCGTTTAGCGCAAAATCGCTCAGGGAAACCATACAGAAGCTCAATGCGAACATTGTGGGAGACTGTAAGTTTGAGATCTCTGCAGATTACGACAACGAGACCGCGTTTTCCGTTACAAAGCCCATGACTTTGCGCGCTGCGATGCTCTCCAACAACGGAAGCAGCATTGCAGACACCTACCTTGGCTACTGGGGGTTTGACGGCTTAAAGTGCACGCTGCGGCTGAAAGAAGAGGTAAACCGGGGCGCAGTCATTGCATACGGTCTGAATCTGGTGGACGTCACGCAGGAAAAGAACATCGACAACGTATACACCCACGTCTATCCGTACTGGGCAAACGCGCAGAAGGGCAAGTTTTACGCGCTGGACCCCATAAAGGCGTCTGAAATTGAAGGATACCAGAAAATTTACCCGCTGGACTTGACCAGTTACTTCCAAAAAGCGCCCTCTGATGCCAGTATGCGGAAGGCTACTACTGATTTTTTGTCCAAAAACCAGATCGGAAAGATAGAGCCAAGCCTGACCGTAAGCTATGTACAGCTGGAAAAAACCGTAGAGTACAAAGACAAGAAAAACAAGGTCATTCTGCGCGGCGATACGGTAGAGGTGCGTTACCTGCGCCTTGGCGTGAATGCGCTGGCAAGAGTGACAAAGACCGATTATGACGTGCTGCACGACCGGTATGCCTCAATCTATGTAGGCAAAGCAAGCGAAAAGCTTGCAAGAACCACTGTAAAAGACCGCAACCGCATGAGCACCACGAACGACCGCGCTGTTGACGCAAGCCGTGTGGCCACAGATTACATTGGAGAAACGGACGACGGCGGCATCCAGTTTGGACCCGGAAGCTTTAATTACACGATCAACGAAGATGGGCTTGAATTTAACGGTGTCAAAAACAAGCTGGTTATCCACAGCTGGCAAAACGAAGAAACCGGCGAACCGCTCAAAAGCTTTGAGGCACAAACCTATTATGTAGACCTTACCGGTTATTCCGCTATCCTGATCACCTACGAAAGCACAAAGGGCGCAACGTGGTTTGCCGGCGGAGGAAGCGGCGGCAGAGTATCCAGCATAATACCGGTGAACGGAAAGACCTACACGCTTATGTATGCGTGGAACACCCCGCATTTTCGAAACATAACGGTTTATCAAGACCGTATCGTTTTTGGGCCTGGGAAGGAACGTGAATCAAAGTATACGATTATATCTACGGTGCTTGTCGTTGGCGTAAGTTACACCGGCAGTTTTAGCTTACAAAGCCCCGGCTCTGACGGATGGGTGACTAACAACGCCGTGTGCGTTCCACAGGAGCTTTTTGGCTTTTTGTAAGGAGGGCTATCGTGAAAAAAGAAGGCTACTTATACCAGTGCACCGTGTGCTCGGACGGGCGTATCAAAAACGGAGGCTGGACGCTGAAAAGCGTTATTCCGAAAACGCTGCCGCCGGATCAGCTGCTTTTTGAGGATTTTCCGGCCAACAGCAACGGCGGCAATGACTATATCTGGGACGGGCAAAATTTGATTTTTAGCCCGCTGCCGGAGGAAAGCGAGGAAGCAAATGCAGAAAATCAGGATTGATTTTGATAATCCCGGTCTGCCGCAGCACATCAGCGCGGTGGAAAACGACAGCCAGAGCCGGTTTTTTCAGGCGACGCTGTACGAAAACGGAAAGGCGTATACTGCGCCTGAAGGAGCCGCTTACAGCATCATGTACCGCGGCTTCGGCCCCCAGAATCAGGGCTGGTACGATACCATCAACGACGGCGCAGGTAAGCGGGCAGCTTGTGCCGTGTCCGGAAACGTTGTCACCTGCGAGATCGCACGTCAGGCACTGCAGGTGCCGGGTCATGTGAGCATCGTGCTTTGTGTGACGACCGGAAAAGGCTATATGCTCAAGAGCTGGCCTATCGAGTGCGACTGCAAAAACGACCGCTATGACAGCACTGCGGAGATCGAGAGCTTTTTCTATGTGACAAGCGTCTCTAACGCAAGCTGGATGCAAGTGATCCAGGCGGTGGAAGAGCTCAAAAATATCATCGACCCCACCCTCTCCCTCTCCGGTAAGGCGGCGGATGCGAAGGCGACTGGTGACGCAATTCAGGGCGTAAGGAATGACCTTGCATCGGAGATTTCCCGCGCGGAAACAGCGGAAAAAGCCAACGCTGACAACATCACGGCTGAGGTCGAGCGTGCACAAGCCGCCGAAAGCGACCTATCCACTAAAATCACGGAGGAGACGGAGCGGGCAAAGGCGGCTGAACAGGCGAACGCGGACGGGATTGCCGCTGAATCATCCCGCGCCAAGGGCGAGGAGCAGCGCTTGGACACCGCCATCACCGCCGAAAAGACCCGCGCGGAACAGGCAGAGCAGGCGCTGGATACGCGCACCGCAGCCCTCGAATCCTGCGGATTTGTCGTGGTTGACGGCAAAGTCTGCATGAAATACCGCAAATCTTGAAAGGAGTAAAGCACATGGCTGAAAACGAAATTAGCACGCAGGCACCTGCCACTGAGGTGGTGGAGCCTATCTATCTGGACGAGACCGCAAAAGCCAACGGCAAAAAGCTTGACCAGATGACTGCCGCCCTGCTGGGTATGTCCAGTTCGCTGGGCGTGCTGGCGCGGGCACAGACCGGCGTGGTGGAGGAGATGGACTATAACGGCATCAAGGCCGTGGTGGCTGCCGGTAACGCACCGGCGGTTTTCCCGGTGGGCACCCAGCTTGTCAACACCTACACCGGCAAGGACGGCAAAGTCTACGACTGCCCGTGGGACGTGGTAAAGACGGACGATATCGCCGAGGGTGAGACCGGCACCACCGCACCCGCAATGGTGCTGCAGATGCACTACGCATCTCTGGAAGATATCCAGTTTTCTGCATATCAGGCTTTTTATGTGGTGCAAGAATCCGGCCTTGCTACTGGCACTTATAACGTCAAGATGGGTCTGGACTGTGGCACCAACGTCAAGAACGGCACCACTTACCAGTTTACCCTGACCAAGAACGCCCCCGCAGGCGCACGCCTGACCGGCTTCTACAATGCACCGGACGTTGCACCTGCAAACTGGAAGGTCTACGTCTATAAGGATCAAAATAAGTCTGAACTGCTGGAGACCTGCAACGTCTCTGCTGGCGATGCTGGTATGAATCTTGGCACGTTTTTGGCTAAGCCAAACGGCAAGCTGAACGGATTGCACCCCGTTGGCTACGGCGACAGCCGGTGGCGGAAGTCCGCATACCGCCAGTACCTCAACAGCGATGCCCCCGCAAAAGAGTGGTGGACTCCGCAGGACGAGTGGGACATGAAGCCCGATCAGGCAGACACCGTGCCCGGCTTCCTTGCTGGCTTCTCGGACGACTTCAAGAACGCACTGACCCGCGTAAAGGTTGTGACCTACGGCAACAACGTCACGGATGACGGCAGCGCTGCGGTGACCTATGACAAGATTTTCCTGCCCTCGCTGGAGGAGATCTACTGTTCTCCGCAGGTCAGTGGCGAGGGCACCTACTGGCCGTACTGGAAGGAGCGCACCGGCGCAAAGACCCCGCAGGCTCTATATAAGACATACCCGATGCGCATCACCCGCGACCTTGCACAGCGCACTGTGAGCCGCAATGTGCGGCTGCGCTCTGCGAGTCGTGGCAGCGGCAGCAATGCTTTCTTCGTGACCTCCAGCGGCTACGTCAACGGCTGGAACGCGGCCTCCACGCAGCGATGTGCCCCGGCTTGCAAAATGACTACGTTGGGATAAGGAGGACATTATGAAAATTGTTCACAACACCGGAAGCATCAAGACCCGGCAGGAAGAGGAAAACCGGGACGCGGATTTGGCACAGATCGCGTCTATGGTGGACTTCCTGTGCGTATTGTCCGACGTTCCCATTGAGGACGAGGCCGCAGACAAGGAGGGCATGAGCCATGAGTGATAAGCACAGCGCGATCTTTAGCAAAGCAAAAGACGAGTATGAGGCAGGCCTCTGGTCTAAGGCCATGCTGCGCATTCTTGTGCAGCGCAAGCCCCAGCGCCTGACCGCAGAAGAGTACGAGGAAATCGTAGGCGAAAGCAATGCTTGAGGAAGGACGTGTCGTATGAATTTTCTTGAGCTTTTGAGCAACCTCTTTGCGGGCCTTTTCGGCCCTTCCCATCCCTCCGCAGATGTCTTTCCTAAGGTGTCCAATGTGGACACCCAGAGCGCTGCTCCTCCCGGCTGGGAGGGCGCACCACCCTACCGCTACATCGACGTGAGCCGGTATCAGGGCAAAATCACCCTCGACGGCTGGCGCAAAATTAAGGCGGCGGGCTACAAGGGGGCCATGCTCAAGACGGTATCCACCAACAGCAAGCTGAGCAAACGCAAGGACGGGCTGTACATCGACCCGACATTTGAGACCAACTACCGCAACGCCCGGGCTGCCGGGCTGGACGTGGGCGTCTACTACTACACCTACGCCACCAGCGAGGCGATGGCCGCCGCAGAGCTTGCCCTTGTGCGGGAAGCGGTACGCGGCAAAGAGCTCACCATGCCTGTGTGCGTGGACGTGGAGGAAAACAAGCTCAAGCCCATGAGCACCCTCGACCTCACCAACCTCACCGCCTATGCGCTGGAACAGGTGGAGAAAATGGGCTTTTACGCCCAGCTGTACACCTACACGGGTTACAGCTATGAGCTGGACATGCAGCGCCTTGCAGGACGCTGGGACGTCTGGTTGGCCGACTACACGGGCAAGACGCCCAAGGTGGATTACATCTACCACGCCCACCAGCACACAAGCAAGGGCTCTGTGCCGGGCATCTCCGGCAACGTAGACTTGAACGTCACCACCCGCAACTACCCGAAAATCATTGCAAAGAAGGGTCTGACCCGTCTTCGGGAGGGCAAATGACCGAAAAAGAAGCTTTGCTGTGGGTGCTGGGCATCTTGGGCAGCCTGTGCGCCGCTGCCATCACGATCGACAAGGTGCTGGAAATCATCCATAAGTACATCAAGAAGGCACAGGAGCCGGACAACGCGCAGAACAAGCGGCTAGATGAGCTGGACAAGCGCGTCGGCACCTTGGAACAGGGGCAGCTCCAACATACACAAGCCCTTGCAAGAGACCTCCGGCGATTTGACGGCATTGACGAAGAAATGCGACTTGTCCTCGTTGGCGTGCAGAACCTTTTGGATGCGCAACTATCCGGCAACAACCGGGAAGGTATGCAAAAAAGCAAGACCGACATTAACAATTACCTGCTGAAAGGAGTAACCAATCATGGAAGCAATCCTTAATACCATTCTCACCCCACTGCCCGCGTGGCTGGCGTTGGTGCTCATTGTTGTGGGCACCGTGTCGCTTGCGTTGGGGCTTATCCGTCTGGGCTACGGCGCAGCGGTCAAGACGCTTGTGCTTGACCTCATCGACCAAGCAGAGCACGAGATTCAGGGCACCAAGCGCGGCGCAGAGCGCAAGGCGTGGTGTGTCAAAATGTTGCGCCACTATCTGGACAACAGCCGGTGGGGCAAGCTGGTCAGCTGGGCAATCACTGAAGAGACCATGAGCAAGGTAATTCAGTTTTTCTTTGACCGCGCCCGGTCTGCGTTGCAAAAGCAGTAAGGAGGATATCATGGCAAGCACTACATACGAGCAAACGCCACGCTATTATTATGATCAGCGTGCGTACCCGATTTTGTGGCCCGCAGTGTGTGACCATTTTGCAAACGGCGGCAAAATGGGACATTACCGTGCCGTGACCGTTCGAGTGCGCAACGCCGGACAGTTGCCGCAGCCTTTCTGGCTCGGTGCTGTCCGTGGCGGCGGCTCGCGTAGTGCTGCCCCCTGCGCTGCAAGGACTTGACCGACAGCAGATGATCGCCGCCATTAAAAGCGCACCGCTTGGGAGGGTAGACCGTAAGATAGCCTTACTGCGGTACGTTGAGCGGCTTCCACTGCCGGACATTGCAGCACAGACGCATTATAGCCGGACAGCGATAGGCTACAGACTGAAAGGCATTGAAAAAATGCTGGATGTGTGATATACTAACCTTGTCTAGGGATTAGTTTTGAGCTTTTGCTCTGACAGTCAAAACCACCGGCTAAGCCGGTGGCTTGAGTAAGCCCTAGAAGGGCATCCTACTGGCAAAGCCCCTCAAGGGACCTCGAGCAAGCGTCTTTCATCTGCATTACCTGCCCTACCGCTCTAACGAGCTATGTTGCAAAGTGCATCTTCTAAGATAACAATTTCTTTGTCATCTCGCTTTGCTCGAATCTTATAGCTAAAGCATTTTCTACTCCACCAGCGGAGCTGGTGGTTGTCGCTCGCTTAAGCTACTCAATTCAAAAACGGCAGGCTTTCGGGTCTGCCGCTTTTCTTTTTGCACGGATTGTGGTATAATTATCTCAACAAATCCTCCCGGCCTCTCGAAGAAGCGCAAGAGGGTGGATATTTGAAAGGCCATGGCCTTTGTAGAGAGCGGCATTGCCTGTGGGCGGTTCCACTCTTGATTTTAGACTTTGCCGTTTTGGCGGCATAAAAAATCCCCTGCTTTGCCGAAGCCCTGCGTGCCACGCGGGGTGCTTTGTAGGCAAAGTGGGGGATTTTTTTGTTTTACAGCAGCTTGTAGTGCTCAGCCAACAAAAAGCGGACGTATGCCGGGCAGTCCCGGCTTCCAGCACACCAGTTCTGCACCGTGCGCAGCGGGATGCCCGCGCATTTTGCAAAAGCGGTCTGCGACATTCCGGTGCGGGAGATCAGCTCCCGCATGGACAGGTGCGCCAGATCCCAGATGACGGACAGCCGCTCCTTTTCGGCGTCTAGGTCGATGCAGCCATCAGCGCCATCCTCGGCGCTGAGCGTCACGTTATTCAGAAAAATCTCCTTTACGGCTCGCGGATTGCTCGCCATAATAAAAAGTTCAGCGTTGCTATACATGGTATACTCCTTTCAAATGCGGTCTTTCACGGACAGGCTGATTTTGCGCACAAAGCCATCAGGGAACTTCTCACCGCTCCAGAGAGAGCCGAGCTCTCCATCGCTGCCGTTGTCGCGGGGATACTCATAGAAGGCTGTCATGCCCAGACTATCGTTGACGCGGCGCAGCTTCACGATGCGGTCGGGAGCAAGCGCGATTTCCCGGGTAAGCTTGCCGTTTTTGTCCAGTGCATCCTCGCACAGCCACTGAAGCGCCGAGATAAACTCGTCCATCGTGATGGTAGAGTGGGCAGCCCAGTCTTTAAAAATGCGGCTGTCGCCTGCAAGAACGATCTTCTTTTTAGTCTCAAAGCTGGTCATGGTAGCTATCTCCTTTTTTTGTGCGATTTTGGTTTCCTTTACTGTCTATAATATACACCCATTGGGTGCAAAAGTCAAGCTTTTTTCAAAAATATTATACCCGCTGAACGTATTTTTGCCCACGCTGCCCTTTTGCAGTGTGGGCGCTTTTTTGTCCTTCGTTGTACCTTTGTTGTCCTTCACTTTTTGTCGATGCGCTACACTGGTCACATCAGGAGGGATGTATTATGAGCTATTATTTGACACCCGGAGCGCCCTACGTTCCGCAGCAAGCTGTCAATCCATACGGCGGCATGGGCACGGTAGGGCTTGCCACTTCCCTGCCAAACACGCAGATGCAGCAGGCACAACCGCAGCGTCCGCAGCCGATGAATGGGCAACAGCCTGTTCAGCAGTCGGCACAGGACGGCGGTTGGCTGCTTGGCAGACCTGTTTCCAGCAGGGAGGAATTTCTGGCAATACCGTCTGACCTGTACGGCAGACCGACCTATTGCCCGGACTTGCGCAGCGGCGTGATCTACTGCAAGCGGCTCAACCCGGACACCTGCGAATCCTATGTGCAGGAGTTCTACAGCCCGGAAGCATGGCGGCAAATGCAGGCGCAACAGGCGCAGCAGACCGCTGCACCGACACAGCAGTATGTGCCTGTTGAGCAGTACGATGCCATCGTCCACCGTCTGGATGAGCTGGAAAAGTGGCAGAAGAGCTTTTCTAAGCCCGCTGCCGCAGCGAAGAAAGGAGAATAAGCGATGCCCTCTCCGTTTGATATGATTACTCACAGCCCCATCATGCAGCTGGCAAATCTGGCTCGCGCCGGGCAGAACCCGATGGGGCTTATCCAGCAGTTAAGCGGGCAGAATGCTCCTATCATGCAGGGCTTGAACCTGATTCAGGGCAAAAACGAAGCACAACTCAGGACGATGGCACAGAACCTCGCCAAAGAGCGGGGCATCGACCTGAACCAGCTGGCAAGCGCCCTGAATCTAACGCTACCCCGATAACGCATCCCTCTAAGCGAAACGCTTCTCAGTTTTGCGGACTTGACAAAAACCGCTTTTGTTTGGCTTCGCCCATCGCATACGGCGGTGGGATGGCATAACGCAAAACTGAAAGGAGTTTTTTATGGACGATTTTGCAACTGGCTACCTGGCCGGGCAGGACGGCGGCAATAACAACGGCGGATTCTTCGGCAACGAAGGTCTGTGGGCTGTTATTATCCTCGCCATCATCTTCGGCTGGGGCACAAACGGCTATGGCCGGAACGGCGGCGACAACGGCATGAACGCCTACATCCCCTATCTGGTCGGCACTGGCGCAACCGGGCAGGGCGGTAACGACACCCGCGCGGCTCTGTCTGAGGGCTTCTACCAGCAGGATACCTCCCGCTCTCTGGCGGGCATCCAGAGCGGTATCTGCTCTCTGGGCTATGACCAGCTGGCGCAGATCAACGGCGTCAACACCAACATCGCAAACGGCTTTGCAGGCGTGAACAGTGCCATTTGTCAGCTTGGCTACCAGAACGCACAGCTGGTAAACGGTCTGGAACGCAGCGTGTCCAACGGTGACAACGCCATCAACCTTGCCATCATGCAGGAGGGCAACGCACGGCAGGCTGGTCAGACCGCACTTGCCACGCAGCTTGCATCTTGCTGCTGCGAGAACAAGCAGCTGATTGGCGACCTGAAGTACACCATCGCAACGGAGGACTGCGCTACCCGTCAGGCTATCGCAGACAACGCCCGCGCAGTTATCGACAACTGCAACGCCAACTTCCGCAGCATGATGGATTACTTCACGCAGGATAAGATTGCCACTCTGACCGCTGAGAACCAGAGCTTGAAGTTCGCCGCTTCTCAGGATCGGCAGAATGCGCTTCTGACCTCCGCGATGAGCGCCCAGACCGATACCATCCTGAACCGGGTCAATCCTCGTCCGATTCCCGCTTATCAGGTGGCAAACCCCAACGTGGGCGTGAACTGCTGCGGCTGCTGCTAACCAACACACTCCCCGATAACACCGGGTGAACCATCGGGGCAGGGGTAAGACACCTCTGCCCCTGATTTTTTAGGAGGAAAACATTATGGCTTGCAAAACAAGCTGCCGTCTGTGCCCGCACCTTGTCATCTCGAATGCGGTGACGTTCGCCAATGACACGCTGACCATCAACATCCCTGCTGGCGCATACCAAAACGGAGAGCGTTATTGCATTGTGGTTGCTCAGAGCATCCCGGACACGACCACCATCAACGCCCCTGTGGTCATCACCATCGGTGCAGGGACGACCGCATACCCTCTGACCGACTGCAACTGCGCTCAGGCAACCGCTGAGAGCATCCACACTCGCACCCGCTATGCTACCCGTGTGGCAACGTCTGCGACCGGCACCGGCACGTTCAAGTATCTTGGCTGCTTCTGCCGTTCCCACGCTGGCGCGCCCGCGTCCATTTCTTGAGGAGGTATAGATTATGGGCAAGACTAATTTTCGCCGCATGATGATGCTCCGTGACCACGACAAAAACCGTGAGCCGGAACGTGACCGCCTTGAGGAAGAACGTGACCGCAGGGAGCGTGAACTGGAACGCCGTCTGCGTAAGCTGGAAGGTGGCAACGACCGCTATCCCTATTATCCGCAGGAGGAGAACCGCTACATCGACCCCTACCCTATCCCCCGCTATCCTGACGTAGAGAATGGGCGCAGAATGCCGCAAATCGGCTTCTCGCAGAACGGAGACTGGGATAAACGGTCTAATCAGTACGAACGTGGCGGCGCAGATAGCCGTTCCATCAAGATGCCACGCCAGCACCTCACCCACGATGAAGCGGAGGAATGGTGCGACAGCATGGTCAACGCTGACGGCACGAAGGGCTGTCACTGGACGCTGGAGCAGACGCAGGATGTTGCGAAACAGCGCGGCGTGACCTGCGATAAAAACGACTTCTGGGCCACCATGAACATGATGTACAGCGACTACGGCAAAGTCGCAAAAATGTACAGCGTGGACAACACCAACTTCTACGCTGACATGGCCGCAGCGTTTTTGCAGGACAAAGACGCTGTGGATGGCAAACTGGTCGAGTACTGGGAACGCATTGTAGAGCGCGGATGAGGTCTGCAGACTTTTTGCAGACTTTCGGATAGCAATTAAGTGCAAATATCGGTTAGTATTCGACAGTATCCGAACTACTGCAAATACAAAAAATCCGCATGATCACTGGATTTTCCAGCATTCATGCGGATTTTCATTTGGTGCGAGGGAGGGGACTCGAACCCCCTTTATATCGCGTCAAGTCGTGTTTTTTATTAGCTTTGCAGACTTTTTGCAGACCTACTTTTTGCTTTGGACATACGCATCCAGCTTTGCGATGTACTGTTTGTCCTCTTCATCGCGCAACTGTTGGTATATCTTTCGGGTCGTTGAAATGTCTGCGTGACCCATAAGTTTCTGGGCCACCATGTCCGGGATACCGGCGTAAAAAAGGTTTGTCGCGTAAAAATGCCGGAACTGGTGCGCCGTTACAAGCGCTTTCCACTTGTAGTACACCCTGTACTCGCCCGGCTTATCTTTTATCCTAGCGCGCTTCTCCTGTTTCTCACTCAAACCGAGATCCCGACAATAGATCGCCCAGCGCCACTCATACTGCGACTGAGACAGCGGCTTCGCTTCGCCGGACATTACATAGTCCGTGTCTGCGTGACCGGCTTTCTGTTCCAGCAGCATCGGGCGAAAGGTCGTCAGGATGGGCACATCTCTGTATCCCTTCTCTGACTTTGGCGTTTCCTCGTAGGCTTGGTTACGGTCCCAAGGCATTGCAGAACGCACATGGATCACATTCTGCTCAAAGTCCACGTCTTTCCACTGCAGAGCGTTCGCCTCGCCGAGACGAAGCCCAGTGTACTCGAATAGCTGTGCCCAGAAACCGCACCCCTCTGGATGCGCGTCAATAATATCCCGCTGCGCTTTTGTCGGCTCGAGACGCTTGCCCTTTTTCATCCCGGCGGGCGGCTTTGCCAGAAGAACCGGATTGCTGGTACCGTGATAGTTGGCGCACCAGAAGGTAAAGATACAGGACAGCACGCTTTTTGCATTGGTGATAGTATGCAGCGCCTTGCCGTCCATCTTCATGCGCTCCATGTATCCGCAGACTGCCTGCGTGTCAATGTCGGCCATCGGCGTATCGCCAAAGCATTCCAGAAGCGGAGGGATATTCTTGACGTAGGCGTTTATTGTACCACGTTTTACCGGCTTTGTCGAGCCTGTAATATAATCTTTGTACGCTATTGCCATTTCTCGAAAGGTAGCACCGCCGTTATTTTTGCTTTCTTCCAGTGTTGCCTGCCGATATGCCTCCTCATACTTTGCAGTTGCTTCGGCAATCGTAGCGCCTAAGAAGTGCTTATACTTTCCGTCCGGCATTTTCCGCTTGATCTCGTACCGGCCGTCAGCGCGTTTCGTCTTTTTTCTTGGCATTCTCTATCGCCTCCTTGTTTATGGAGTAGACATCTTCCGTATTTTTTGCTGCCGCCATTCCGCAGTCGCGCGCCTGACACAGCATTTCAATATTCGGTTGCAGCCCTTCGGGATCTACGTCCGTTTTTGTGGCAGTGGCAATCTCGTAGTGGCTCAGGATCGTATTGACCACGGCCACCCTATCCCGCAGCGGCGTGTGCAGGTTGGCCACCATTTCGGTAAGCACGCTCAGATGGTCCGACCCGTGCGCGCCGTAGCGGATGTACAAGAGCGTGTCTACCTCGTATGCGCTGCATTCTTCGATGGCTTCGTGCAGCATTCGACGTTTTTCTTTGTCGGTGGGGTTTTCTTCCAGCCGTTCCAGCAGCCCCGGGTGGATGCAGGAATCAAGATACCGTTCCAGTGAAACCCCGCAGCCCACGAACCACTGCATCATCATGGGAAAGGAGATCGCGTTGATTCCCTGTTCCCACTTAATTACGCTTTGTCGGCTTACGCCCATTCGTTTCGCAAGTGTGGCTTGGCTGATTCCGGCCTCTGCCCTTGCTTTTTCCAATGTTTCCGCAACACGCAAAACCCAATCATCCATTCCCAAACATCCCCTTTTTTTCGACAATTTCACAAAATTCGACTGATTTCCCGTCTTTTTTGGTTTACCATAAACTTCCAAAATTTGATGTCGAATCTGCTCCTTTTTCCGTGTTATAACATAATTGTCAAAAAAATCCAGAAGGAGTGAAAAAATAATGGATAACATCAAGGTTCTGAACGAAATCCCGGAAGATATGGTAATTATTGACGGCATGCCGGCATCCAAACCGCAGAGCGCTGATGGAAGCCGCAAACCGTGGGAGGGTTAAGTTATGATCAACACAAATACCAAGGAAGATATGCTCTACGCCTACGCACAGAACGACGTGCGCAAGCTTGTCTATCATCTCTCGCAGGCCGGGTCTGATGGGTCTGCCTATGATGCGGCCTACCAGATCCTGAAAGCCGCCGTTAAGGATCACGACGCCGGCCACGACCCCGGTGCACGGTATCGCAATGTCAATGGGCGCATCGTTGCAGTGCCGGCAGTGTCCCCCTGCCCGTGTGATCAGGAGCATTAACTGTGCCGTTAACCTTTGTCGGCAGGGCATTCAAGGTGTCCACAGTGGACACCTTTTTTATTTTACAGCATCGTATACAGCCAAGATGTCTTTGATTCCCTGCTTATCCTTGGCGGAAACTTCGAAGTCTTTTTGATACGTTCCTTTAAAACGGATTGTGGTTTTTTCAGAATTTGCTATTTTGCGGAGTGTTTCAATCTGACTGTCAGTTGGCGAAATGTCGGCAACCTCAGACAATTTTGCTCCCAGCCATGTATCCCGCTGAACGTCCATATAGCCGAAGTCAACAGTATCCACAATAGACCCATCAACGTTTATAATTGCCTGATCCATAAAGATCCAGTCATTCCCAGCATAATCAAAGATGAGACGCATCCAGTAGTGCCCATTTTGTTCGCCGAGATACGGCAAAACATTATTGCGTGTATTGATATACGTCGGAAAACACGACGGATAATACCACGTTATGTTCTCTACACTGTCTACTTTTTTTGTCAGACGAGACATTGCCTGTTGCAAAGCCTGTTCTTTAGCCTGCTTCTCCAGATCAGAATACGCCGAGCGCGCATCCAGAAGCGTATTGTAATTCGTCACGTCTGACCGTCTGGCGGGTTCCACGTTATTATATGCGGCTTCGGCAGCCTCAATCATTTCTGCACTGTCCAGCGTTACGTCGCCGATCTGGTTGATTGCATCAATAGCGTTTTGGACTCCGGCATCTTCAAGAATTTTTTCAGCATTCTCAAGAACAGAATAATTAGAAACAAGGCTTTGTGCTTCATCGCTTGCGCGGATGTAAGACAGGCGCGCAGCCTCCACAAGTTTTTCTGCGTTATCGTCCGTCAGGAGGGCGCTTTCGTCAGGAATAGAAGCTATTGCCTGTTCGACCGGAGCGACCTCGTTTTGGTATAGCTCATCGTATGCGGCGCGGGCATCTGTAAGCTGCTGCGCGTTGCTTACTTCCTTTTGCTCTTCGCCCAAAGCGTTGTAGGCCGCTTCTGCCTGTTCAATAGCGCTTTCACTGCTTAATGTGATGGTGCTGTCGATTTCTTTAATAAGCTTTTCCGTGTTCTTGACTTCTTCCGATTTACAACCGGTAGCACCTACGCAAATAGCCACGCTCAATGCAATTGCCGCAATATGCTTTTTCTTTAAACGCACAGTTTTTTTCCTCCTAATGCTTTTGATCAAGTACCGAAAGCGGCTACACGTTCTTCAGCCGTGGCGCTTTGCAGCAGATTATACAGGTTGATGATATCTGTCATGCCTTGTCGGCTTTCGCTATCGATGATCGTCGTCTGCGTTCTTTGCGTTCCGTTGACCTTTGCGCCATTGAAACGCAGATATGCAGTGTCGGCGCTCAGAATGCGGTTCAGGCAGTCCATATCCTCGTCGTTCCCGCCAAAGGATACATTTTCATAAAAAATCTGGTCATCGGGATAATACTGGCGCGAAACTTTTTTAAACTTGTAGTTCGTCTGACTGGTATAATTATTGTATTCGCCAATCAGAACATCTACATCGTTCCAGTAAAAATATCCCTCGGTATCCTGAGATGTGAAGCTCATACCAAACCGGACAGTTTCACCGTTTGAATACACATACGGCATCATGTAGCTTTTGTTATTGCCTGTTTCGTAATCTTCGTAAGCGGATTCAAAAAGCCAGATGCCATCCTCGTATGATACATCAATGTTTGCCAGCGCATCTTTGATTGCCTGCACCTTGTCGGCGCTTACGTCATTCTGCTGCGCAAGCACCGCAAAGGGAACGTCCCCGGCGGGGCTGGCGGCCAGCGCGGGCAATGCAGTACCTGCCATCAGCGCAGCCACAATTGCGCCTGCCACAATAACTTTGCATTTTTCTGCAATTTTCATTCAAAATTCCTCTTTTCTCTTGATTTTAAACGACAACAGTTGTAATATAAAATTATCAAATACAACAAAAAGGAGTGTTTCTTATGCCTGACGCTGAATTTCTTGCTTACCTAAAAGAGCGCCCCGCGCTTTGGGGCATTGTAATGGGCGTTTTGCTGGAGCATTCCGAAACCGAAGATGCTGCACAGGCGTCCTGAAACAGCCACCGCACAAGAAAGGAGACCTTATATGTTTGGAACTACCCTCAAGAAAAATGTTTGCGAGAAAGACACAAGCAAATTCTCGGAAGAATTTCCCATACTTCCTACCTGCTCGCTTACTGGGGGATTCTACAACCACAGCTTAGCGCTGGATAAAGATAAACCGATTCCTCAAGAAACGTTTGACTTTGCAAAAGAAATCATGCAAATCATGGCAGAACGGAAAATCCCATACCAGACTGCCATGTATCTGCCTGATGCTTTGCATTGCCTGTTGGAAATGTCTTTTTGCCATCGGGTCTTTACCAGCGTTGTCATGCCGTTACCGGAAGATGGAGACGAGCAGAGCGATAGCCGAGACGATCAGGGCAAAAAATGACAGCTTGTTAGCAAACCGCGTCTCCTTCAGCGAAAGCGTTGACATATTGTTTTCAAAGTTCTTTTCATTTTCTCGGCGATTGATATAGCGTAGATAAAGTTCGCCGTCTTTAGTGATTTGATACACATAGCCGCGTATTTGCATTTTGGCCGGCGAAACTTTTTGCTCGACAAGCTTTTTCTCGCACAAGGTTTTTGTCTTTTCTGTCCATTCGGAGGTACAATCCACCGGTCCTTGTGCTATCACGCGCAGGGTGTTCAGCTCCTCGGTGGATAGCACCAGCTGCTCAAAATCCATTGTGGTCACTCTTCCTTTGCTTTTCCGTTTTCCAGCACGGCCAGCGCGGCGGCTTTTGCGGCTGCACGCGCTGCCGGTGTTGCATTTTTATAGGCTGCTTCTACATCAGCCCACTCCCATTGGAGCTCGCCCATCCCGGCGGGCTCTTTTTTTGTGCCCATAAGTTCTTCAACGGTAATGCCAAAGTAGTCAGCAATCTTTTTGCGGCTTGCCACCCTAGGAAGTGAACCGTTTTTCCAACTTGTGACCGCAGACTTATTAAATCCAAGTTCTTCCGCCACATACGATGGATACTTTTCGATTTTCTCACACTCTCGCACGAAATTTTCCCAGAACAAAATTGTCACCTCCTTTTTGTTAATTTTGCCGAAAATCCAACTGTATGCAAATAACACCTTTACAGTTGGATGCAGTTGGATTATAATATAACCATACCGAGCGGCTGAGCCGAGGTCTCCATACTCTCCGATCACTGCCGGTACTTCACAGGGCTGCCACGCCGCGGTGAATCTTCACAGCTAAGCGGGGAATTTTCTTACACCGTCCTGTTGATTAGGTGCCTATGCGCGGGCACCGGGTGCAAGAAGCAGAGGGTCGCGCGTACCTTCCGATCTGCTTTCTGCCCCAAACCCAAAAATATTGCCAAGAGTAAAAATGATAACCGCAATATCATTTTACACCATCTTGTATGGCTTGGCAATGTTTTTATAGCGATATTTTGAAATGATTTTCAACTATGGAGGTGGAAAACTTGCCGACCATTGAATGGAAAGCCGAAGTGGCTAAGCGCAAAAAGATGCTTGGCTGGGGCAACCGTGAACTGGCCTTGCACGCGGGCTTATCCAAAGGCGTTGTGGACAAGTACATGTCCGGGCACTACCCCAACGAGCTGCCCAGAGAACTGATCGAGACCGCTTTGGGAATGAGGTGACGCGGATGTTGGCTTATCTGATGTGCTTTATGGCAGGCTGCTGCCTGATGGCGTTTTTGTTTATCTGCGCCACAAAGCCGCCCCGCAAAATGATGTGGGTCTGGCTGGCGTATTTTGGCTTGATCATGGCGTTTTCGTGGCGCATAGGAGGTTTGATGGTATGAGATGTGCATTTATTTTGGCTGATCTGATGGTTGCCCTGGGACGCGACCCCTACCATGCAGCCTGCACCGAGATGTGGCTGATGGTGATGATCATCGCGCCGGTGCTGGTGCTTGCCCCTTACCTGCTGTGCTGCTGGGACGAGTATATGCGCGCCGAGAACGCCCGGAGAAGGGCGGCGCGGAAGCGGATCTATGAGAGGACGCGGAGGAATGGCTGATGGGAGATGTGCACTCTAAAACCTTCACAGAAGTTTTTAATGGGTTGTGCGGAATGCGTAGCCGCTGGGAGGTTTGGCAGGATTTCATCCAGATCACTGCGATTGAAATATCCTATGTAACCGATAAGGTTAATTCCCCAGAGCGTAAAAAAGTCTACAACGGCATCGTTTCCAAGTACACCAAGGCAGAGCGCGAAAAGATAGCCAAGATGCTGGCAGCCGTTATAGCAAGCATGGACGAAAACCCGGATCAGGATTTTTTGGGAGAGCAGTACATGCTTTGCGAACTGGCAAGCGGCCACACCGGACAGTTTTTTACTCCCTATAATATCAGTCGCATGATGTCAGAGTTGAGTTTTGACGCGAAGATGTCAGAGGAAAAAGACGGTTTTGTTACTGTTAACGAACCATCGTGCGGTGCAGGCGCGAACTTAATCGCGTTCGCCAATGCTTGCAGACAGCACGAGATCTGCTATCAAGACAGAGTTTTGTTCGTGGCACAGGATCTCGACTACATCGTTGGTCTGACTTGCTACATTCAGCTGAGTCTGATGGGGTGCGCCGGGTATGTAGTTATCGGTGACACGCTTGCGTCTCCGGTGCTTTCGGCAGATGAGAGAGGGCTTCTGCCTATTGGATCGCAGAACCGCATCTGGTACACACCTTTTTTCTCATCGGATTTGTGGCTTTCCAGAAGAAAAATTGCAGAGGTAAAGGAGGCAGAACGGTTGCTATGGAAAACGGTGCATTAGCTGAACGATTACAGGATCGTATCATGATGATAATCCTGAAGCAGGATCATAAAGGTCTGGATTTAGAGTGGACGAAAGCAAAAATCAACGCCGTTCTGAACGACTATTGTATTGAGCCGAAGCAAGAATCTTTGATCGTGTACACCGAAGGTAAAAACGAAGCGTATTTGCGGCGGTTTTTGATGGCAAAGGCTGTAAAGGGCTGCACTCCGCGCACGCTGGAACTTTATGAAATTGAGAACCGTTCGGCGTTGCGGATTATCGGCAAGGACGTCGATACGATCACATCGCAGGACATTGAGCTTTTGATGGCGAAAAAGCTGGCTTCTGGAGCGTCAAAAAGGCGCTGCAACAATATCTGGCATTGCTTAAGCTCTTTTTTTAATTGGATTTATCGGGAGGAGCTCATCCGTACAAATCCTATCAGCAAAGTCGAACCAATGAAGTTCCGTGCCAAAAAGGAAAAAGCTTTGACTGATATGGAAATCGAAATGATTCGTCAGCAGTGTGCGTCCAGCATGCAGCGCGCAATTGTGGAGATGCTCTTATCGACAGGGTGCCGTGTCACGGAATTGGCATCCATCAAAATCCAAGATCTTGACGAGGACAAGGTGGAGATCATTGGCAAAGGTGAGAAAGCTCGCACTGTGTATCTTAACGCAAAAGCTGTTGTTGCATTACGGCAGTATTTATCTGAACGAAAAGATGCAAACCCGTATCTTTTCCCGGGATGCGTTCAGCCAAAATATCTAGTCAAAAAAAATGTTAGTTTGGCGGAAAAGTGTTTGTGGTTTCAAAATCCTGAAAACATAGTGGAAAATGAGCCTCTTAACACAAACAGTATCGATGCACTTCTTCGGAGACTGGGGAAAAAGGCCGGTGTCGATGGCGTACATACACATCGTTTTCGCAGAACGTGCGCAACACAAGCGCTGCGGCATGGAATGCCAATCGAATATGTGTCACTTATGCTTGGGCACGAAAGCATCTCTACTACGCAGATCTATCTGGACTTGCGAGAAGATGATTTGAAAGCAGCTCACCAGAAGTATGTCGTGTAAGGAGCGATACAATGAGAGGCACAAAGACTTGCCAAATGTGCGGAAAGCCGCTAAATCCTAAAGTTCATCCCAACACAAAATATTGCTCCTCTTGCCGGAAAGAGGTGTCCCTTGCTCAGGATCAAGAGTATTATCGACGGCATACATCACGCGACAGAAGGTCGCATAATTGCATCGTGTGCGGTGAACAGCTTCCAGAGGACGCTGCGCCGAACCGAAGATACTGCTTTTCGTGTGCGCAAAAGGTTCATTTGGAAACTGCTCGGAAATATTCCCGGGCGCGGGCTGCCAGGCTGAAGGATGGTAAAAAAGCATCACCGCAAAAACCCGCACCACCCGCACTAGAGGAGAAGCTTTCTCCCGGCAGGCACCGCAAGGTAGACAAGCCCTGCAAAGAGTGCGGCACGATGATGTACGGCGTGGACCCAGGCAAAATGTTTTGCGATGGCTGCAAAAAGCGCAGATACGGGAAGTCCAGTGTGGACACCGGCACGCTGCCCGGCATTGTAAGACCCAAGGAAAAGCCCAAGACCAACCACGATCTGATCGTGGATGATAACGCTGCTGCCGCAGCGAAGGGCATGAGCTACGGCCACTTCAAGGAGTGGCAGCGCAGACAGAAGGAGTTGAAGGAACGTGGCGACGAAATCTAATAGACCCGCAGCGTGGCATGAGAGCTACGCTGCTATATTTGGCCGATATGGCTGCATCCGGCTGACCTTGGAGCAGGTCAGCGTATGTATGGGCATCCCGGCGCGGTATGTGCGCAAGCGCTACCCGGAAGGCTGGTCTAACATGGCCGGGCAGGAAGGCTCCGGCCGCGGCAACACCATCCGGCTGGATACCCTACTGGATCAGGAATTTGGTACTTACTGAGGAGGAAACGTTATGGAAACTGAAAAAAGCTGTGATATTTTCCGGCGTTTTGCCCAGGCGGGCAGGCTGATCGACCCGGAAAAGGCAGATCAGGCGGTGAAGGACAGCGTTGACCGCGGCGCACCGACCCGCGAGATTGACACCGCAATCCGGTATCTGATACTGGCTGCCATGAGCATTTGCAACGACAGCATGAACGCCTTCGGGCTTTTTTTGAATGCTAACGATGATTACCAGCGGGACAACGCAGAGTACATGGTGTTGGATGGGCGCAAGGCTGCTGCACAGATCCAGAGCATCCTCGGCGTGATGTCTGAGCTGGAGGGACTGGAAGAGCATTAAGCCCTTTTGGAGGTGGCGCAAAATGGCAAGCAAGAATGGAATGCGTACCCGCGAGCGGATCTGCTATCTGATCGGCAAGTATCAGTGCCGGCTGGAAGATGAACGCATCTCCGACCGGGAGAAAAAGATCTGCGCGGACGTTCTGGAAGATCTCCGGCATCTTCTGGAAACGGCAATGCAGGAAGGGCTTCGGAGCTAACTTTCCGGTTTTACACCAATGGCGGCAGGTGGATAAACAAAAGCCGCTGCCATCCCCTTTAGGCCACCGAAACATTATTTTGTGTTTCGCGCCTATTGTGACAAGATGTGTGGATTGGGACCACACGGGACCCCGGCGGGCCTTGAGAAGCCGGTAATGTGCAGATAGCAGCACTAGTAAAAAAATCCGCAACAACCTACTGCGTCAAAAGGTGGGTGACTTTGTATCCGTAAGACTCGCACCCGGTAATAAACAGTTGAAAAGTAGTGTCGGTGACTGCTGGAACATAGACAGTCTTCCGATGGCGGCAGGAAGTGAAACAAAAGCCGCTGCCAGCGCAATGCGCAGAACAAAACTATGGAGGTATGTTTTATGAGCTACGAACGTAAAGGCGGGCATTTCCGCCGCCAGTACAGCGCACAGGCCAAGAAGGCCGGCGAAGCCATGATGAAGGTGATGCGGGACTTTGCCGAACCGCTCAGCGTGCAGGACGCACGGGATGCGTGCACCTTCTGCCGCAGCATTCTGGAAAGCCAGGTGCGCGGCTGCCCGTACAATGACGCAGCACTGGAAGCGGAGGAGGATCTGGATGCGGTTGCAAGCACTGATGAGCCCGATGCCTAAATCCCCCACCTACGAGGAGACCGCCACCGGCTACGCCATCGCCGCCATGCGCATGGCAGAGCTGCCGCCGGATACCATTCAGCAGGTGGTTACGGAGATGCGCGTTATGATCGACAAGTATTCACTGGGCGAGGCGGCGCAGATCGCCACCTCCAGCCCCTACTGATGGAGGTGGTAAGGTTGGCAACGCCAAAAGCTTCCGGGCGCGGCAGGCCGCAGAAGAGCGCTTCTGCGGCTGTTTGTGCCCCAGACGTCAAGTTTCCCGTTGAAGTGCCAAAAGCCCCGCAGACAGCCCCGCAGGCGGTCTCAGTGCTGATTAAGGCCATCAGCGAGGATGCAATCAAACTGAAACTGCTCCCCGGCGCCAATGCCGTGCGCGACATGATGGACAAAACCTTTGGCGCTGCCGGCTGGACCATGCGGCGCTATTTTGCCGATGGGCGGCTGTGGTGTCAGGTGGGCGTATACTGCCCGCAGGAGCGGGAGTTCGTGTACAAGGACGCGGGCGGGCTTTCCCTTCCCTGCCGTGACCCGGCTCTGATGCGGGAGGTCACCAGCTTTGTGTCCGCTGCCTCCTTCTGGGGTGTCGGCAGGGACGTGATGGAGCTGGACGACATTGTGCTCAAGAGCACGCAGGTGCCCATCGTCAAAGATGACAAGGGCGTTTGTCGGTTGCAGACCAGCCTGAAGGTCGACCGCTTCGCCTACGATGACGCGGGCAGCATCACCATGGTGCAGTTCGTCACCGGCGAGGGTAAGAAAATCTTATGGCCAGAGGCGTGATCGGCAAGCTGCCGGTGGTATATGACCCGGTTGCCCGGCGGGTGGTCGTGGAAAACTCTGCGGAATTTGTGGAAACACAGATCCGGCAGAAGCTGGACGAGCTGGCGCACGGAAAGCCGCTGCATCTGATTTTGTCGGTAGACCTCGAACGCAAAAGCCGTACCCTGCCCCAGAACCGCATGATGTGGGCGCTGCTTACCATCATGGCAGACAACTACAACGGCGGGCGCACCGGCGGCATCACCCCGGAGGACTGCTACACCGAGATGCTGGAGCAGTACGGTGCGGCGTTCGACTACTTGGAGGTACCGGTGGGTGCTGTGCCCATCTTGCGCAAGTCTTACCGGCTGGTGCACGTTGTGGAGCTGCTGAACGGCAACCGCTGCACAGTCAAGTGCAGCCAGGGTTCCAGCACCTTTACCACGGAGCAGATGGGGCAGCTAATCGACGGCATATTTGACCGGCTGGCGGAAATGGGCGTCAACGACCCCAATGTTACCGCCTACTGGCAAGAGTGGCAGGAGGTGCCAAGGAAATGACACAGAAACGGTTTAAGAAGCTGCTGATGGCGCAGGGCGTCTGCGCGAACACCGCACGCGGCCTTGTGGAGTACATGAAGGCCGTCAGGCAATGCATTGAAAACGGCGAAGAGGTAGTCAAACTTGCAGATGCTGAAAACGTGACGTTTGAGTGCGTGAAGATTTACCCCTACGCAGAGACCTACAAGCGGATCTTGGAAGGGCGTGATTTCCTTGTCTGAATCCATCATGCAGACCCGGCGGGAGTGTTACGTTTGCCGGATGAAGTACGGCGTTGAGACTGTTAAGGACTTGGAGGAGCATCATGTGCTCAACGGTCCGCTGCGCCCGGTGGCGGAGCAGTACGGCCTGAAAGTCTATCTCTGCCACCGGCACCACAACGAGCCGGGCTACAGCGCCCACTTTGACCACAAGCTGCGTCTGTACCTGAAAAAGCAGGCACAGCGCAGTTTTGAGGATGTGTATGGACACCGCCAGTGGATGGCGGTGGTCGGAAAGGATTATTTGAAATGCTCAACGTTGTAGCGATCATGGGCAGGCTTGTCGCTGATCCAGAGCTGCGCACCACCCCGGCGGGGCATAGTGTGTGCAGCTTCCGCATAGCGTGCGACCGCAGCTATGCGCAGCAGGGTCAGGAGCGGCAGGCAGATTTTATTGATATCGTGGCATGGCGGCAGCAGGCCGATTTCGTGTCCAGGTACTTCCAGAAGGGCAGCATGATCGCCATCGATGGCAGATTGCAGACCCGGAATTATCAGGACAAGAACGGCAACAGCCGAACCGCTGTGGAAGTCGTGGCGAATAATATCAGCTTTGCCGGTTCAAAGCGTCAGGACGCCCAGCGCGCGCCCTCCTACGAGCAGCAGACTACAAGCCATGTGCAGCAGGCAAAAGCCGCGCAGAATGCCCTACAACCCGCCTACACGCAGGGCAGCATGGATGACTTTGCTGTGATAAACGATGACGACGATCTGCCGTTTTAGGGGGGGGTAAGGCGTGAAAAGTAAAACAAAACCGAAACAGGACAGTTATGTCGTCTTGCAGCGCTGGATGCGCACAGAACTTGGCTTGAAGGGCAACGAGTTGACGGTGTACGCCATCATCTACGGCTTCTCTCAGGACGGCGAGAGCGTCTATAAAGGCGGGTACGGATACCTTGCAGACTGGACAGGCTTGAGCGAAAACGGTGCCCGGAACATCGTCAAGGAGCTTGTAGCAAAGGGACTGCTGAAGGAGCACAAAACCATGGTGGGCGGCATCCTCGTGAACCAGTACGTTGCAGTCCGAAATCCAACCCCGGAAACGGTGCCGGAGGATGGCGCAGACCCCTACAAAAATTGTACCCCTACAAAAAATGTACCCCTACAAAAAGTGTACCCGAACCCCTACAAAAAGTGTATCCAGACCCCTACAAAAAGTGTAGACAGGAAATATATAGGGAAACCTATAGGGAAACCTATCTATCCGCGCGAGGAGCGCGGAACGGATACGATGGATGGATTGGATACCGCACGAGAGGATGTCTTGGAACGATTCCGGGAGCAGCTGGAACTGGACACGCTGGAGCGCCGGTACGAGCCTGAGAAATTGGAGGAACTGCTGGAAAACATTGCGGATATGTACTGCTGCCCCAGCATGATCCAGACCATCGGGCAGTATCCGCAGACCACGCAATCCATCCGCAAGCGGCTGGACAAGCTTACCAGCCAGCACATCGAGTACGTTCTGGATGCCCTGCTCAACAGCACAAAGCCTGTCCACAATATCAGGGGCTACATACGGGCGGTGCTGCTGAACGCTCCTACTACCATGGAGCATTACTATCAGGCAAAGGGCAACAGCATCGCAGCTGGCGGAGGAGGTAGGCGCTGATGCAGGAGATCTGGAACGAGGAGCTCTACCCTCTCCCAAAGAGCAGCCCTTGCCGCAACTGCCCCTGTAAGGCGTGCTCGCCGAATTATTACAAGAAATGCACAACATGGCTTGCGTGGTTTGCCAAAAGCTGGGACAGCATCCAGCAGCAGGCCGCAAAAGCCGCAAGAATCTGAGAATGGGGATATCGTCATGAGAACAATGGCAAAAATCGCGATCATCAACCTGAAAGGCGGCGTTGGAAAATCCGTCACCGCCTGCAACCTTGCTTGCCTGCTGGCAGAGATCTGGTCCCGGCGGGTGCTGGTGATGGATCTGGACAAGCAGGGCAACACCACCAAGTTTTTCAACCGCTTTGCTTATGGCCGCAAGACCATGGGCGATGTGCTCACCCTGAACGCCAAAATGCAGGATGTGATCATGCAGACGGATTTTGAGCACGTCGATCTGGCACCCAGCAACATGGAGATGCTGCTTGCCAACAAGAACGTGATGCTGGATGTTCTGCGGCCGCAGTGGGACAGGCTGCGCAAGGCGCTGGACACCATCCACAACGACTACGATTACTGCATTATCGACTGCCCGCCTGACATCGACATGGCCACCGTCAATGCGCTGGCCGCCGCCGACTGGGTGATCATCCCTGTAGACTGCGACGAGTGGGCGATGGACGGCATGGACGAGATCCGCGAGCAGGTGGACGCCATCCGGGATGCCTACAACCCGCAACTGGAAGTGATGGGCGTGCTGGCAACCAAGTACACCCGTGGCAGGTACAGTGTGGACACCATCAACGAGATCGCCAACATGGACCTGCCCGCCTTCCGCAACCCGGATAACAGCATTTTGCGCATCGATTACAGCGTGAAGGTCAAGGAAGCCAAGGCACGGCACTTGCCGGTGCACAAGGTCTGCCGGAATATCAAGACCAGCGCTCAGTATAAGGCGCTGGCGCAGCTGGTAAAAAAATGCGTGGAGGGCGAGTAACATGTGGCCAAAAGAACTGATTGACCGGAAATCGGCGGTTGATATTGTTTGCAATCTCGAATTGAAAATGCTTCGTGTTCTTAACGAAACGTACAAAGGGGAAGACATCATCTGCGCTTTGGGTGCAGTAAAACGAGAACTTAGAAAGCTCGTGTATTATATTCCAGAAGAATTTTACCCAGAGTGGCGAAATCCCGAAACAGACCCGCCCAAGGTCGAAACCGAAGTGCTGATTTTGTACCGCAACGATATTGACGGATACGGTATTACGACAGCGCACTATGAAGATGGGAGCATTTTTTTACAAGATAGCGAATGGTATTGGGAAGACCTTCCCGATTGGGGAACATACGACGAAGAGCGGGACGACTACAAAATCCCGAAAGGTTGGTGGGAATACCGCCACTTCAATCCGGACGATGTTTACAATAACCAGATAGACCGGCCTGTTGTGGGCTGGATGCCGCTGCCGCCGAAGGAGGTAAAACAATGAGCACTGAATTGTTGAACAGCCTGATGAATGCCCAGAGCCAGACGGCCACCCCGGCGGGGCAGCAGATGCAGGTGGTGATGATTCCGAGCCGGAATATCATCCCGAACCCGGAAAATTTCGAGATCTACACCCTCGGCGATATGGAGAACCTGAGGGATGACATTCGGCAGAACGGCCTCCGGCAGCCGCTGGAAGTTATTCCGGTGGAAGGTGAGCCGGATTGCTATATGCTGATCAGCGGGCACCGGCGCTGGGCTGCGTGTAGCATCTTGTCGGCGTGTGGCGATTCACGATTTGATACTCTTCCCTGCCTGATCCGGGAAAGCCACGGCAAACTGGATGACCGCATTGCGCTTATCACGGCGAACGCCACCGCTCGTGACCTGACCGACGGTGAGCGTCTGGCACAGTACGAGGCGCTGAAGGATGCGCTGACCAAGAAAAAAGCAGCCGGACAGCTGGAAGGCAAGGTGCGTGACGAGGTTTGCCGCATTCTGGGCTTGTCCACCGGCGCTGCTGCCCGCTTGAACGTGATTGCATCCTGCGAGAATGAGGTCATCAAGGAGCGCTTGAAGGCCGGAGAAATCGGTTTGATGGAAGCATACCGCAGCGCACAGGATTATGCGCGTTTTATGGGTGCTGCATCGGAAGAACCGGAGCAAAAAGAAGAACCTGCGGAAACGATACCGGTGAACCCGGATTATGCCGAGTGGAAATTGCCACCGGAAGCCATTGCAATGGTGGAAAAGGCTCATGAGGAGCAAAGGAAAGTCCAGACTGATGCACCGCAACCTGTTGTAAGCAAAAAAACTCCGCTCCCATCCGTGTATAGCGGACAAAGATGCGATTATTCTGCATCGCACCGGTGCGAAAATGAAGCCGGTCTGAAGCATTTTATCAAGCACGGTGAAATCCGAGGCTGTGCAGGGTGCTGCCGCTACTGCAAGAGCAAAGATACCTGCGAATACAGCTGTGTGTATGCTTCTAAGGACAAAGAAACGCAGGAGCAGCCGAGGAAGCAAGCCCGTGGACGGGACACGCTGCACAAGCTGGCAGAGAAAACGCTGGGTGAAAATGCAGCGTGGGAACTGGAATGGGAAGATGTGCGTTTCCGGCTTGCGTATTACAAGCAGCCTCTGCCCGGCGGGGCAACGCTGTGGAAGCGGATAGACACCACCAGAGAGGACGCCGGCCAGACCTGTGATGACTACGCCATCATTCTGCAGGACAACAGCTTTTTCACCTGCGGCTGGATAGGTTTCTACTCCGGCATCACGGATATTCTGACGAATTATTTTGAACTGAAATAAATTTTGGGAGGTTGCCGGATGAAGCCACACGAATTTCGCCGTCTATATGCGATACCCTATGACATTGCCAAGCGTCGGCAGCGCATCGAGCGGCTGGAGGTTTTACAGGTGGATGGTCCGCAGGCTGCCTCGGATGTGGTAAAAGCTTCTCACGGCGAGGGCAACAGCTGCGTTCTCGGTCATGTAACAGTGACCGGGACCGCAGATTCCTCCTACAACCAGCGTGCTGCGGAGATCCGGCGACTGAAAGACATCAACCGTATGCAGGGCAAGCTGTACAACATCGGCGTGCACATGGTGGAGGACTGCGATGACCCGGAGCTTCGGGCGATGCTCTCGGCTATCTGCGTAGAGGGCAAAAAGCCGCAGGACGTTGCCGTGGAGCTTACCGAGCGAGGCTTTGACGTGGATGCGGAATCTATTCGCCGGAGGGTTTACCGGTGGATCCAAAAGAATGTGGGGTGATTTTGTGGGCAGCAGCCTGCTAACAGACGAAGATTTCAAAAGACTTGCAAGCGAACTTGAATCGGGGCTGATTGCTTTTGATCAAGCCCGTGCGGCCAGATTAGAAGCTGAAATAGGGCAGTACCTAGACGCTGCCAGATATGGAAGCTATGAGACTTTTTTGCAAAATTGTTCTGGACGAAAAAACGCTGAAGTGTTTAACCAGTTGCACTACGAGATGGGCAAAAGCAATTTCGACGCATGTGATGGATGCTCAAAACTTACTTCGTTTATTTATGCGGATGAAACGATAGTTGAACAAATATGCGAAGACCATACATGCCCTATCTGGATTGAAAATCACCCAGAACGTAAAAATCGAAGAGTTAAAACCATCACGATCGAAGAACTGAAAAAGAAAGCAGAAAAAGAAAAAGCGCTTGAAAATCCATGTGCAGGGTGCAAATTCAGGAAATACCATGATTGGGCAGAACCAACGTGGACTGGTTTTTCTCAGCATTACTACGACTGCGAAAAACCGGGTTGCCCGATGTGGAGCCGTCTGTGGAGGAGAAATAACGATGATGGAACACCCCTTATGGATCAGCAGCCGATAAGGCTAACAAGAAAATTTCAGCACGCAATATATGAAATTGTTCGCTTTCTCAATGAAGTCGTTGAGCTGCTGTTGAATTGAAGGATGGAAGGTGATTTTATGAATTGTAGTTCTTGCAGGGTACGTTCTCTGTGCCTTGTGACGACTGAGCCAAACTCTCTTGAATGCGTGGAGACGTTAACCAAGTACAGCGATGGAAACGGAAAGGACTGCGATGAGCGCGGTGTTTCTCCGGTGGTGTATTTTAACCGGCGAGCAGAACGGGAGGATAAAAATGAATAAGGCAATATTGTTGAGCATCCGGCCTGAATGGTGCAAGAAGATTCTCAGCGGCGAAAAAACCGTTGAAATTCGCAAGACCAGACCGAAGCTGGAAACACCGTTTAAGGTGTACATCTACTGCACAAAAGCTCCGCAGCAGCTCATCACCATTTTCAAGGATGGCGAAGAAACGATGGACGGCGAAATCCATCACGGAAAGCCTGTATTCGTAAAGTTCAATAAGCTACTGCCGGACAGCATACGCGGTAAAACTCAGATGGTTATTGGAGAGTTCATCTGTGATGACATCCGACGTATTGGCCCTGAATATTGTGCCGTCAAAGAAGATATCGAGTCTGCAATTTCTGGAAGCTTGCTCACAGTACCGCAAGTCAAAGACTATGCCGGATGGAAGTCCGGGATGAGTTATGCAGATTTGAAAGACTTGTATGGCTGGCACATTTCCGACCTGAAGATTTATGATAATCCGCGCAAGTTGGAAGAATTTACAGGTTTGCAGAGAACGCGGTTCGGCATGCAGCCTTTCGAGGTGCAGCGTCCGCCCCAGAGCTGGTGCTATGTGGAGGAGCTGAAATAATTTTATGTTTTTGTTTTACTGGCTGGCAGCCACTGTACTGATAGCTTGCCTGAGCATTCCGGTGTGTATGCTTTCCGTGCGGTGGGCATGGAAAAGCGGGTGGACAGTACGGAAGATACTCATGGTATTCACTCCCGCATCTGTCGTGCTGGGCGGCGTTCTTGGGTACATAATGGCGTGTCTTGTGCTCAAAATGACCGGATTTTGCTGATTGACACAAAATTCACATTGTACTACTTTTCTGCGTAGCTACGCAAAAGCCGTGTCACAAAATGGTCGGAATGTCACAAAAAGGTCGAAATGTCCGGAATGTCCCATTTTGATGTGCTAAAATTATAATGCAGACATTGACGGAAACGTGAATGACCTGCATTCTCATGACGAGACCCGGCGGGAAGCATAGCACAGGCTTTTTGAATCTTCCTGTGCTCAATGGATCACCGCGCCGTCCGCTTCAAGATCCAGCGGCGCACACAAAACAAAATCAAACCCGGCGGGTGTCCACAGTGGACACCTTGGAAAGGAGTGCAATCCATGTTAGAGTTTTTCGGCAAACTGTTTTGGTCTATTGCAAAAAGCTGCGTGCTTGCACCTGTGTTCCGGGAAATTTTTCAAATAGCATTCAAAAGTAATTTTGTGCGCATCGTCTGGAGTATCGGTTTTCAGGCGAGCCGCACAAAGCGTGAGCCGAGGGCAGAGATCGGAGGGCGCGGCTGTATGCAAGGGGCGCGGCCTGTTATCCGCGCAGATCAGCAAAAGCTGCTGATACAATTTATTCGAAAACATTTTTACCCGCCTGTTATACATGATGTGCACCGTGCATTGCAGGCGGGCATTCTTTTACGCTGCGTTAGCTCAACCGGCAGAGCATCCGGCTCATAACCGGGTCGTTGCAGGTTCGATTCCTGCACGCGGCATAATATATTCCCGTAGCTCAATTGGTAGAGCGCTGGTCTCCAAAACCAGAGGCTGCAGGCTCAGTCCCTGCCGGGAATGCCATTTGCGTACCCTGTGAGGGGGCTGCGCAGATAGCCGGGCATCTGGCGGCGAAAGTACCGGGTGCAGCAGCACTCCACCCGTTTACGTTGTCCGAGAAACTGAATGTATACTGGGAGTGCTGCTTATATTTTGTAAGCAACTTGATGATACAGATATATGACCGATAAGTTTTACAAATGGCTTTGCAGCTTGATAGCATCGGGTGATGTGCATCCGTTCTACTGCTCCTCGCAGTGGGTGCGGCTATCGCACAAGGTACTGGACATGGACAAGCACGAATGCCAGCTGTGCAAAGAACGCGGGAGATACCGGCGGGCAGAGCTGGTGCACCATGTCAACCATGTGCGCCGCGCGCCGAAGCTTGCGCTGGATATCTGGTACACGGATGCAGACGGCAACCGGCAGCGCAACCTTATCAGCGTATGCAAGGACTGCCACGAGACTGTGTGTCACCCGGAGCGGCTGCGGAAATGCAGCGGCGGTGCGCCGCTGACCCGCGAGCGCTGGGACTGACCGGCACCCCCCCTCCCGAAAAAACGGGCTGAGC
>ERZ1026880.135-NODE-135-length-42379-cov-71.698776_pt1 | contig 42379 bp, 33 predicted proteins | sample MGYA00380170_ERZ1026880 | MGnify/ENA primary metagenome ERZ1026880 (study PRJEB33269, sample SAMEA4719806) | human gut metagenome | biome: human-associated habitat; feature: organic feature; material: feces | place: Cameroon | collected 2013-10 ...
CGGATACGCATACAAATTCGTATATGCTCCAGAGTGAATCAGTTTAGATTCATCCCAAAATACGGAGTAATGCCCCAGGATGGCGGACAGGGTTTTGTAGTCCATTCCCCTTTCCAGGGCTCTGGTTGCAAAGGTATGACGCAACGCCTGGAACGTAAAGTGACCTATACCTGCATCCTGCAGCATCCGGTTGTAATAGTCTTTGAATGTGCGTTGCTCAAAATACATGCCTAGTTCATTGGTAACCACAAAGCCCGTGTCCTGGTATGCTGCGCCGGCCGCGTTTTGATCGGCCAGCTGAATGCTGCGCCACCTTTTGAGATCCTCGATGACGCTTCGGGTCAAAGGAATCGTCCGGCGGGCATTTTGGGTTTTGGGGGTGTCAAACACAATCTCGGTTGAGTGCTTCCCCTCGTCCTGCTCATAACGTGCCAACCGGTTGATCGTGCGCTTTACTGTCAGTTGGGCGCCGACCAGGTCGATATCTTCCCATCTGAGCGCCAGCAGTTCGCCCATCCGAAGTCCCGTGCTGAGATCCAGCCGTACGAACACACCATAACGGTGGCGATAGCTGATCTGCACCAGTGCACGCTGTTGTTCATTGGTGAGAGCCGCTATTTCCGGCTTTTCTCCCGATGGCAAGGTAACCGCATCACAGGGATTGGTTACGATCAGCCGTTCCTTTACTGCTTGCTGCAGACATTTGTGCAGCGCCATGTGGTAGTTGCGAAGCGTTTTAGCCGACAGTCCCTCTTCCCGATATTTGTAATTGTAGAACTCCTGCAGGATGCGGCCTTCCAGTTTTTTCAGGCGTATTTTGTACAACACACAAAAATGTTTATTCCCGTACCCGCGATAACTCATGTAAGTGGACTGTTTGACCTTGTCTTTCATATATGTGACCAGCCAATATTCGTACCACTCTCCCAGGGTCACAGACATCGGGTCGCGCCAACCATTCACACGGATATCATGCGCCTGCTCCTGAAGGATCGCAATAGCCTCTTGTTTCGTGTTGCAGCAGGTAGAAGTCCGCTTTGGTTTGCCGGTTTTATAGTCGATGCCGGCCGATAGGCGTACCTCCCATCGCCCGTCCGTACGTTGGCGAATATTGCCTTCATTGTGACCGCGATGCATCGGCTTTTTCGTTTTGCCTTCCATTTTTCAACGCTCCTTCTTATTTTTTGCAACACAAACAATACTCGAAAGCCGAGCAGAAAGCTATATCAAATACCAACAATCTTCGGGTTCTGGTTTGGGGTATTTTCTAGGGACTGCAGTTCCATCCAATCAAAAAGTCTGTCCCTGGGGATTCGCAGCATGCCCCCTACACGAATCACGGGGAATCCGGGTGTATGCAGTAACCGATATGATGCGCTCCGTGAAATTCCGAACAAGGCTTGTAAATCCGACACTTTCATAACTACGGGCAATTCTGTAATCGAGTAATAGCGCGTCTTTAAATTTATGCTGTCGGGCAAGACCGTTCATCCGCCTTTCTCATGGTATGCTTGACCAGCACTGTATCCAGACCATACAGGTAGAGCTGATACCGCAGATTTTCTTCTGTTGTAATCAAAGCCACATTGTGCTTTTGCAAAGTTGCCAAGATCTTGATCAGTTTTTTCCTTGTGCGCCCCAAGCTCGAGATCCAAGTTACGGCCACCGCATCGACCTCTCCTCGTCGCACTACATGCAACATGGCCGATAGCGAACGCTGTGAACAAGTATCATCTGTAAAAGACCTGTATGGCACAACACACAGTGTTTCTTATAAATTTGATCCCTGGCAGGAAGCCTGGGCCAAATTCAAGCTCGATAGAAAGTATGATACGTTTGAAGCAAACATCGTAACCTCTGACGACACGAACCGTGACGCCAACATGAGCATTGAAATCTATGTAGACGATGTCTTGGTCGGACGAGTTGACGATATCGTTCGTGATGAAAATGTTCGTCCTATCAGTGTAAGTGTCAACGGTGGCAAAGTTTTGATGATCAAAGCAGTAAACACGAATTCTGCAGGCAACAGTTATTGCTACGTTTCCGACACAAACTTGGCTTTGCTGCAATGATGTCTTCTATATAGGTATATCAATCATAATTGCGCATTTCAAAATGCAGATGCGCTCCCGTTGCACGTCCTGTATGCCCCACATAGGCTATAACCTGCCCTACCTTTACCTCCTGACCCACTGTGACACAGATTCTGGAACAATGCGCATACAGCGTAGTCAGTCCACCGCCATGGTCGATTTTGACGTAATAGCCATAGCTTCCACCCCAACTGTCGAGGGCGTTGGCGACGGTCACGGTGCCGTCGGCAGCGGCCAGGATCGGGGTACCCTCGGGCACGGCGATGTCGGTGCCGCTGTGGTAGCTGGTTTTGCCGGTAAGCGGGTCGGTTCGATAGCCTTGTGGCGAGGTGATCGTACCCGCCACCGGCAGCGGCCATTGTAGGGCCCCATCTGCAAACACTGTATCCATACCGGGCGCCATGAGTTCACCGCTTCCCTGAATCAAACCACCCAGCAGTTTACCCCAAAGGATTGCGGTATCTTCTCCTGAGAGCAATGTCAGGTATTCATTCTGCCTGTCTGTAAAGTGATAGGTTTCCCGCATTTCTTCCGGTGTATGGTGGGTCAGTTCAATGATCAGAACGGTTTCGGTGATGGTTGTGGTTTCTGTCTCACCTTCCTCATTTGTTTGTTCCTCCTCTTGGAGTTGGCTTTCGGTGCGCCAATCCAGCTCGTTCATATCCCAAAGAACGGTGCGCAGCCGATCTACATTGTCCTCGTTCAAATAGGCAACAGTAGTACCGTTGGCATCACCCGCCGTTTGAGAAGCAAAGACCGCCAGGACATCCTGCCACACAATGGCATAGCTACCATCGTTGGACTCGATTTCCTGGCGGTCACATTCTACGCTGTTTTCGATTTCTTCCAACCGGTCCCGATATTCTTCGGTAAGCAGTTCTACGGCCTCTTGCACACTGATAGCATTCTCATCAGGGGACTCTGCTGCGAAAAAGATGCCATAAGCGGACCCAGCTACTAAGGCTATCAAACACATCAGCAGGATGATAAACACGGATACCCAGCCACCAGCAATCAGTGCAGCCGCAAGGCTCTGCATGGCAGTCATCCAATGTCGAATCGCCGAGCGTATGACAGCAATCCCTTTCTTGGCTGCTTCTGCGCTTTTCCCAGCGGCTTGCTTGGCCCGGTAGATCATTCTTTGCGTACGTTGTGTTACTTGACCTGCCTTTTTTCCCTTGCGGGCAGTATTGGCTGCAGTGCGGAGTTGTTTTTGATCTATATCAACGCCACGTATTTCCCGAGCTACTTTTTTGACCTGTTGCTCTATTTGTTTCTGAACAGTGCACCGTTGCTGCTCTTGCTTTGAGGTGCCTTGCGGATTGGTTTTTGAGGGCTCTCGAACTACTGTTTTCTTCTCTCTCGGTTCCAGAGTATTCCTATACAGGGAACCTTCCTGATGGGGTTTATGCAGTTCCCTTTTGCGGGCGATCCTGTCTTTGTAAGCGGCACCTGCCTTTTGCAGCGTTAAAAGAGTAGCATCTTCCAAACAATTTTCTACTTGTTGAACACTATCTTCTTCCATCTCCTGTGCGTAAGCGTAGTTGCTATCGGGATTTGTGCGTTTTGCCGGAATCAGGTTTTCTTTGCTTTTCACCCAAGCCTCCCGTGCAATCGTTTTCGGCAATCGGGATCCTGTCTGTATTCTTTCTGCCTAGCCCCATGGTTTTTGCCTAGGTTCCTTATGTCTATTGTCCATGTTTGACGGTAGCTTTTTATCACAAGATTCACCTTGCTTTTCCGTCTTCAAACAACAATGTAATGAATTGCTGGCTCTTATAGAGAAAAAATCTACCAATAAAGACGACCTTCAACTCGATAATATCCTTAAGGAAAAGTTACACTGGGGGCATAAACTCTACAAATACGTTTTCGAAAGGAGGGATGCTTTTCTATCTGAAAGAGCTTTCCTTTCAAAATTCAATATTGATATTATCGTTGACAAACTCAAAAACTCGCCTCCTGATGATTGGCAAGATTTCAGGCATTGCCTCAGTGCCGTTTATGGTTTTTCAAATCTAAGGGATTACTATTCCAATGATTTAAAAAATGCAATAGCTTTAAAGAAGAAATTGGATGTCCTTGTCCTCCCCACTAAAATTCTCAATAATTTGCACAAAAAATGGTTGATTGCGGATCTCCAAGAAATAATCAACAAACTTACTCCCCAGAGTCCCAACAATAAAGAAACGGCAAATAATGGGGGTTCAGATACTACCAATTCTCAACATGTATAACACCCGATTTTTTCAACGTGCACTTTCCCTTCTGGTTTTTCTCAGAATTTTCCGTTTAGGTTGCGGTACTTTTTCCGGCAGACACGGATGGCTAATATTGCGGTAGTCCATGTTGAAGAAGATACCTCGCAGCTTGCCCGAGAAGTGGTTTGCCTTGGCGATCTTTTCCGGTGTTCCACGGCTCTCGATGTAATCGTTGGGGCCGCCATACAGGCGGGTCACCATCTCATTCTTTTCCGGGTCATAGGACATAAAGCGTAGATCAAAGCACACCGTCGACAGCTGCATCCCCACAAAGGACGCGAAGTGCTGTTGACGGTTTTCTTGCTCCGTCAGCGGAGGATGTGCTTCTGCCGAAGGCTGCAGCTGGAGCGTGGTGGTACAGACGTTGGTCCAGAACTCCACCGACAGATCAGCCGACAGGTTCAGGTTGGTGTGGTCGGGGACATAGGCCATATAGTAGCGCTCGGCGTCCGGCTCTTTCCCCACCAGAATGCCGTCTTTGCTGATTTCGCTCACCACCAGTAGGCAGTTCCAGGCTTTCTTCTTCACGTCAAATCCCATGTACCGTTGTTTGGCGCGGATGACAACAGGCGGTCTGCGAAAGCCATCATTCAGAAAAAACTGGTAGTCGGCATCGCTGAGCACCAGTGCCCGCTGCACGGAAAACCGCTGCGGCTTACTCATGAACAGCGAAATATTCTGAAGTTCAGTAACATCCAGTACACCAGATACAAAATTGGCGGTTTCCTGATATTTTTTTACCATTGTTTTTTCATCTCCTTCCAGATTTCCCGGGAGATTTGAATCATTTTGTTAACACTCTCCTGACCGGCCACACCCGTACTGTTTGCCCGATGGGCCAACCATGGTTAAGCAATTTGATGTCGTTTTCTTCACCTGATATAATTATTTCAGCATCCTAGGTTATGGAAAAGGTCTAAAGACAGAAAAAGAATTCAGGATATAGGAGGTCAAAATCAAAATGCTTTTAAATGGAATGTTCGCTTTCAGAAAAACAATTGTACAAATAAAAAGGAATCCCGATACAAGCACGGAATCCATTGCAGACCAGCAACCTTCTACGTATCCTCAGCACTTATACAAATATGTTTCACTTACGACCGCTGTTCAAATTTCTCGTCTATTTGATATTCTTATGTCTCATAGACTGTATTTTCCTAGATATACTGAGCTAAATGATCCCTTGGAAGGAGCTGCAATTGATATTCCCGTAGGTGGATATGCGGGAAGTTCTATATACAAGCAAGAAGATAGAGAAGACCCCTTCATTGGAGGACTCAAGGCCCAGTATAGGATTCTTTCGCTTTCTGATGATCCATGCTCTCCCCAACTATGGGCGCATTATGCAGGGAATTATACCGGCGCATGCTTATGCTTTAGGACAGATGGGAAATTTAGTTCCGCAAAAAAGGTCCAGTATTTCCAAAGGAAACCCAAACCGAAAACCGAGACAATGGAAAATCAGCTTGAACCCTCAGTAGAAGATTGTAAGAAAATGGTGTATTCCAATTGGTTTTTAAAACAAAAAGGCTGGGAATATGAAAGAGAGTGGCGAATTGTAGAAGAATCAACATCAAATTATTTCGACTATAATCCTGGCGAGTTGGTTGGAATTATACTCGGAACCAATTTGGATTCTCATATCGGCGATGCTATTAAGCATTGTGTGCCTTCGTCTGTTCGGATACTCAAAGCTTGGCCTGGACAACGCACTTTTGAAATATTAATTACAGATGGTGAGTATCAGAAATTAGGCGATGGGTCTCCAATACCTAAAATCACAGATATAGATCCCTTTTTGTCCAGCAACGTATAAGTCATTTGGCCATTATATTTATATATCTTTTACCAATTTATCTTGACAGCATTGTAGACCTTTCGTGTTAGCTCTATCATTTTTTCCATGCTTTTTTGCTCTGCTCTTCCAGTAGAATTAGCCTGATGAGCAAGTTGGTTTGCATTATTACAAAGTCCGGACACTTTTCGCAGCAGGTCCTCATGATGGGTACAAGGACGCGGACGAATGGTTTCACCCATAATCAGCGCCCGCAGGAGTTTTTCACGAGATAACCCGCTTTGCGCTGCCAGCCAGTTCAGATGCTGCAGTTCCTTCTCGGTCAGCCGAAGGGAAATAACACGGCGGCGCTTCCGTCCGGTCACCGGACGGCATCCGGATGCCCGATGTGAATTTCCGGGTTGTGGCACGACTCAAGGGTCACCTGCTTCTTCGGCACCCCCGTAAGATCCAGAAGTGTCTTGTCCGGCAGATAGGCGCCGAATATCTGCGCGGCCACCCTGGTCAGGAGAATTGCTTCTTTTTCGGATACTGCAGTAACCAGAGAACAATGGAAGGCCCCGTACACCGTATCGTACCCTTCCTTGGGAATGTCGGTTTCAAAGGCATACCGCTGACCCAGGGCGCTGCAGAACTACCGGTAGCCTCGGCGAACCAAGCAGCAACAGCTGTAAATTCTTGCAACCAAATAGCAATTTTACATCCGTCAATAATTCTAATATCTTTCCATGGGTATTTTTTTCGACTTTCATTGCGCAATTCTTCTATAGATTTTTTATGATTCCAAATTTTAAGAGTTACAAATATAAAGGTTGCTTCTGTTACATTAACGCCAAGAGGATTGTTTGTTCTTTTCTGAATATCAGACTCAAATTTTGAAAGCGAGTCATCATTCGTACCGCACTCCCATACAGATTTTCCCTTCGGGAAGTAACTCGTTTTTTCATCTGAAACCAAAACACCATCATAGCCACTATACTGTATTCCTTTTTCTATAGGAAAATCATAGTCTGCAATTTGAGAGGATGTGCGCAAAATCAGCCTCAAAACCAACTCTGGTAAAAGCTCTTGTGCTTTTCTAGGATTTTCTCTTGCCCAAGAATCCAGTACTGATGCGCTTAACATATTGTTCATAGCATTACCTCTCATAACTCTGAACATTCTACTCAAACAACAATGGTTTCATTTTCTTTAGGATATCAGCTTATTCATGCGTTGTCAAAACAAAATCAATTATCATTTCTTCTATCGGTAAGTCTACATCATCTATAAATAAAATTTGTATAGAAAATGAAACGCCACAGCCTATAATCGGGTATTAGCCTTAGATATACCTCTTCATAAATAGAGTAGGCGCCCCCCTTTTAAAGAGCCGACCTCCCACTCCACTGTGCGTACCAATCAGTACACAGCCATTCTGCCGTATACATACAAGTACTCGTAGTAGTTCACAATGCCAAAGTACCTTGCATCAAAGCTTTCGTTTGTAATTAAACTTTTCAGAATCAATCTTGCGGTTATATGCCAGTAATCCCATCTGAAATTTCCCCATTACCAACCGGAATTCACAGCTTTCTTATCCGCTGTTTCCAAATGTACATTCAAAATCTGCGCCGAAGTCATTCAGCGTAGGTCCTCATCGTCCGTTTCCTATCAGCTACGCAGAAGTGCCAATCTAGCCGCGGATACTTGCCGTCTGTAAAATTGTCCCAAGCAGAAGCAACACCTTTCCTCCCATGTAACAGCCACATTCACCACGCGGGATTCGAACATTACCAGACTTTGTGTCGCACAGCACACTCATCAGTCCCTATACGGCCTACTATATGATTTCTATTCGGCGGTACAGGAGCTTGTCCTCCAGCATTTTTTAGCTAACATCCGGCTTCCTTCAGATTCCAACTTCCAACTCATGAGGGACACCCTCGCCTTCAACGATTACTACTGCCAAGCACGTAGTAAGCTTTCACCACCCAGTTGTTGCCCATGCTGGGCGAACCACAAAAAGAGCCGTTTTTTTAAGAACGCCAGATATCGGGCTTCAAAGAGCAATTCAAATATCTAAATACTAATTAACAAACAAAATTCCGTGATTTTGCTCAAAGTTGTTGACGCATCCGTCCATCTATTGTATAATATATTGCGTTATAGTTTCTTTCGACGTGCATATACTGTGATAATGATGAAGGCGATGGGGGGGGTGCATAGTGGCGGTACAGCTAATTCGGACCATCCAAATTGTGCATCCCTTCGAAAGTGCTTCAGAGGCGGAATTTTTAAAGGAGTTTTTCCGCTTTCTGGGATGTTTGGTTTATGATCGTCCCTCACCAGAGGCGTGGAACGTGGAATCGCTTTCACAGAGTGACGCCGTTATATTCTTGAATTACCCGATGGAAAGTCAATATGGCTTTTCCAGTGGGTCAATTTGTGTTTATCTGAGCTTCGATTTTTCTGCTCAAAATTCAGAAGTCTACGTTTGGAAAACGCTTGAGGGGACCACGCTTGTGTCAAATGAGACACACAGTAAAGCTACGTTGGAATCTCAGATTTTGGAGCACTTGATTTCCAAAATTTGGAAGGATTTTGTACTGGATGCCAAATGCATCCAAAAAGTACGTGAATTGTACCTTGCCAACAACCTGTATCCCTTTCTTCAATACAAGCGAGCTTTCCGTGTCCTTCGGATGGGGGAGGCCATCGATGCGAATATCGGCATCAGCAAAATTACGCCGGAACATGTAATCGTGGAAATGCTTCGGGCGTTTTGGTATGTATATGCTGTGTTGCGCAATAAGCAGCACCTTTCTGCTCAAGAGACACTTCCAGAGGGAACCAACGAAGATGGACGCAGCGTTTACGGAGTTTATGCCTGTGTGAACGCTGGAAGATGTCTGCGTCAGGTTTGTCTCGCTTTGCGCTATCTCCCAGATGACAATTTGGATTGTATCGCTGCAGTTGAAAAGGAAGGACTTTCGCCAGAAGAAGTTCGGTTTACCGTTTGCAGTGCGCAGACACTGATCGAACAGCTCAAAATTCTGTTGGCTAAAGATAAATCTTTTTTGGCCGCCTATCTGCTGGCAGCTTCCATCAGCAAAACGTCTCGAGATTTAGAGTTTGCTGCACGTGAGTATTACTCATATATTCTGGCGCAGACGCATCCCAGCGACATTTATTACGCTTTTATTCAATACGAACTCGGCAACTATTACGAAAAAATCGGTGGCAATATTAGCGCAGCAGTGCAGTATTTCAAGCAGGCATTAGATCAGGACGACAATTGCTACCAAGCACAGTATAAAGTTTCCTGCTATGATGCTCGAGCTGGCCGTTATCAAGAGGCTGAGATTGGTTTTATGCGTGTGACCGAGATTCTTTTTTGTGGAAGGGATTCCGATACTACCGCAAACTGGGAACAACTATCTTTGAAGCGGACCCAATACGCTTTTAAGTCTTATATATGGCTGGCCAAAATCGCATATAACTATTATCGAAGTACTGCTATGGTTACAGAGTGGGTCAGCAAAGCCTTTCAGGCAGCCAAAATGTATCAGGCCTCTTGGCTGCTTAGGCGCTCCATTGACTTTGCCGGCGAACCGGATCAGGAAGAAAGCAGTGCTCAAAAGCCTCAGGAGGCGACACTTAAATCGGGTACAATGGAGTGGGCAACACTGCAGGGCTATCACCGACATAGTGAACCTATGCACGTTTTGTGGTTAGTTCTGTATTCTTGGGTAGATGGTGTTATTCAGGATGAGTATCTGCAAACTCTTGTAAAACGCGAGTTAAAAGCGTTCGAAACTTCAGCGGGCGAATAAAATAGAATGATAAGGCACTGATTTAAATCGATTTAATGATCGATTCCAAATCAGTGCCCTTTTTTGCAAAAGAAAGGATGGAAACACATGGAAATGATGGAGTCACGGATTGCCAACCTTGAGAATTTGCGAAAAGCTGGCACTATCGTATTAAGCGTAAAAGATTCCCAAAAAGACATTTTCAATAAAGAATACCGCCAGGCATTGATCGCTATCAATCATATTGTGGAGGAAAGCCAATCCGATGTCATGCGACACACGCCCAAACAAAAAAACGGCTGGCTTGACCCATGTGAAGACCCTTGTTTTGAACCATCGGCCTATCAGGATATAGCGTTACATCGTACTCACACGATGGTTTCTTTCATAGGCAGCCGCGGTACTGGGAAAACATCAGCAATGTTGACGGTGCTTCGCCAGCTGCAAACCTTGCAGTGCAGCAAGGAGTCAGGGGCTTCGCTCCAACCTCTTGCCTCCAAATCCTTTATCTGCTTGGAACCGATTGATGCTGGTATCCTGCAGAGCGGAGAGGACATTATCGCAATCGTGTTGGCCAGAATGTTCAATTATCTGCAGCAAAGTACGAATGGAAACAATCTCCACGCCCGGTACCAAGAGGAACTTCGCGGCTTGTACCGCGAGTTTGACAAGCTCTACCAGAATCTTTGTCGCCTGCGGAAGGGCGGTGGCCATTTCATGGAGGGAGAATCTGCCCTGCGGGAACTGCAAACCCTTGCCAGTAGCCATTCCACGGCCCGAGAATTCAAAAATCTTGTCAGCCATCTATTGACATATATCAAAACTCTGAATGGTTGTGAAAAAGATCAATACTTGGTCGTAGCATTGGATGACATCGATATGTACGGGGAGGATACGTCCCAAAACTGCTATACTTTGCTGGAAGAAATTTTCGATTATCTCAGTTTTCCGGGAATTATTGTCTTGACAACGTACAATGAAAATCTTTTGAAGCGAAATTGCAGCAACCATCTACGGGGAAAATTTTTTGAAGGCAAGAAAAGCAGCGACTGCACTCCCCCAGAGCAAAAGGAAGTCAAAACGCTGGTGCAGCAATTTCTGGAGAAACTGGTTCTCGAAGAATATCGAATTTACATGCCAATCTTGGCTCGGGTGGATGTATCCAACCAGACAGGGATGAGTGTGCGATTTGACAAAACCAAAGAACCCGAACTCTACACCATGTTCAAAGACTGCACGGTGCAGGAAAGCGAAATCATCGTCCCTGTGAAGAAATTTTTACTGCGAATAATCGCTGATCGAACCAATGTGTACTTTGATTCACGTGGCCAAAAGCGGCATTTCTTTGAACCTTACAATATGCGTGAGCTGAGCGTATTTTGGCGTATGTTAGAAGCGCTGGAGGACCCCACTGATAAAGATAGTGCGGGTCGCGAAAAGGCCTATGCAAATAACCGCAGTAAGCTGTTCAGCTATACGATAAATCCATTTGCCAGTGAAAAGTTGGACGAAGGGGAAAGTGAATATCTATATAGATTGTCCCAGCAACCTTTGGAGCGACAGAAACGGGAACTGATTGATGACATTAAACGTCGTTGCAATAACCCGGAAAATAGCAAAGAGGCTCAGACCTTTCTGCAAGGTCGGTGGCAGCATAACTATGGGGAATTGTTACATTGTTTGTATTATGCTACCCGTTTGCAGGAGAACGGTATGAGTAAGGAGTTGATCTATTGCATTTTGAGCAGTTATTCTTTCATCTTGAACCAATTGTATTATTCTCCTGATTTCAAAACAGGTGGTGAAAGTCGGGCAAAGTTTTCTCAGTTTATAGGCTCTTCCATTGCAGGAGTATGGACCAATAACATGCTTCCGAAGTTTCATATGAACGTAGAACTTGTTAAAAATGACTATGAAACTGAAAGTATTGGTTCAGACTCGATAGGTGATATAAACCTTGCCGCATGGGCTTTCTTTAATTTTGAAATTGACTCAGAAATTGCATATAGACTATTCGCTTATTCGCCGGATGAGAAGAAGAACGTTTCTTTGGCAGAGAATCATAATGTAAGAGACTTTTTACAAGCATTTGAGCTATTAGGCATGTTCTTTTCCAATATGCCAAAGGGTGGATTCAAGTTCACAGTGAAGGAAACACCGCCAGAGGAAGAGAAAAGTGTGACTGAATGGGAAAAGGAAAAACGGTTTGTTCTTAAATCAGAACAATCTCAGGAGATACACTTCAATGCATTGAATTTTGCCATAAACTGTATTGATGTGAAATCGTATTTTGATTGTGCCTCAGAAATGCTTACCGAAATAGTCAAACAAATTATAATCGCTTTTGGATTGTCAAGTTATTATACTGTTTCCTCAAATAAGCAACAGGCTTCTCATACGGAACCATCGGCTGAAAAGGCAATGGGTAAGAAACTGTACAGCACTCGTTCAGCGCTTGATCTGATGTCTAAAGCACAATGTGAAAAGACAATGCGTGAGGAAGCTGACAAAATTGCAGAAAAAGTAATGTCAGCTTTCCAGCAATATTCATTGCGCAATGAATTTGAAATCTGGGCCGAAGAAGGTTCTTTGCCTTTGCCACTGCAAAACTTTGATATGATTTACAATATGATCAAGCGTTTGGCTAACACCAATTACTACGGGAACAACTTTCCTGAAATTGTCGGGGAAAACGAAGTCTTTGAAGCATTTCAGCAACTGTATCAGTCTATTGGCAGTCAATTAGCAGATCAAGATAAATTTTACAATGAGGAGAATACCCACTCCACCGTTACATTTGAAGCAATTTATAAAAATTGTCCATTCTATAAGCATTTTGTGGAACGTCCTTCGCCACAGATGAAAAAAATATTCATTGAACTCGTCAAAGCGATGACTCGTGGGCAGAATAAAGCCAACGCCGCTAAAATGTAAAATGATTGTTTATATGAGGGTACCACCATGCTTGATAGAGCGGAAATCAATGCAGAATTATTGACGGAACTGACGAAGCTGTTGCTGTGCGATGTCAAAGCTGAGGACATCCTTAGCGGCAAGCTTTGGTTTAGCCGAATTCCTTGCCAAACTTTGGCCAATTACATGATGAACAGCGAGAAGTTTAATCATCACTATTCTGCAACAGAATGTCTCAATTTGGCAAAGGCGGTCAGTGACTATATCTGCGATAAAGCGGAGGAACATCTGCGTGATTCGGCACGGGGCCATATTCATGTATTTGATCTGTTGACAGAGCTCCTTTATCTTGTTCTCACTGAAGAAAACAGTGTTGTCTGTACCCGGTATCAGGAACTGTTACACTGGAGAAACCTGACCCGGAGCGTTGGTGAGGAGCTCCCAATCAGTATCATGTATGCCCTACAGGATATGGCCTGTGGTACAACAAACAGAACAAACTTTAGCTGGAGCTATCTGGCAGGACACAACAATAAGCAGCTCAATCGCCTGATGCAGCGGGGAATTGCCGAGCACCATTATCATATTTGGGGGTCGACTCCCTATTTTCAGGTTTCCTGGCTGAGTTTGATGAACCATTTGTGCAACAACAGCTATATGCAGCACCTACGAGAACTGCATGAACAGAACGAACGCTTTACTCCGTCAGAGGAAATAATCGACCAAATCCTCAAGCTGGAAAAGCCCGAAGAACAGATGGATTGGGTGACCGTACAGCTGCGTGCCGCTTTGATCCGGTGCTATCTGTGCCTGCGGCTAGTGAGAACGGCAGACCTGTGTGCTCCAATCAACTGTCGACACGGGAATAATCCGATCTGGCTCGAAAATTGGAATGAAATGCTGGCCCTTTTGCAGGATGGCCAACAGTTGCTGATGCGGGCGGAAGATTTGGAGGCTGTTATCTCCGCGCTGCGCATGGAAAGCGCAACGCAAGAAGATTATGCACTTGGCTTTTTCCGGAGTACGATTCGTCAAGGGGAAGACATGTACCGTGTCTTCTCTGGAGAGCGTTGGTTTCTCTATCAGATGGTCACAGATATCTACCAGACTCCGGCTTTTCAAAAGTTGACACCAAAGGAACATAATCTATTCTACTTGTACCTGATTTTACATGGAAAACTGCGCGGCCAACTGATTCAATCGAACGACTTGATTGGCTTTGACAATTTTCAAAGAATTCAAAACCGAAAATGGGATTATCTAGGAGACGCCGCTTCCAAAAGATTGATTACGGAACTGGCAATTCGTGAACCTCTGGTCACAAAACCGCACTTGAAAGAATTAGAAGTCAGATTGTCCCCTTCGATGAATGCGGAGAATAATGCGCGTAATATCCAAACGTTGGATCGGTCTGTCACCTCAGGTGAAAGGTTCGGTGAACCAGAAAATCTTCAAGAATTAAAAGATCGGTACTATTATGTATACCATTTCATTAAAGAGCCGGATTCCGCGTTGCAACAAACATCGCGGTTTGACCTGTCTCAAGAATATCTTGCACCCTATATCTTAGAGTATAGACACTACAGAAAACGATACGACATCTGGAAACAAGCGCTGGAAATCATAAAATTCAGAGAGTGGTATCCTAGTTCCGCTTCCCGAGTACGCGGTATTGACGCTTGCTCCCAAGAAATCGGTTGTCGTCCCGAAGTGTTTGCACCAGTCTTCCGGCTGTTGGGTTGTCACAGTGCATCTGAATTCAAAGATGGTGTCGAGATTCCCTTACCCAAACTTGGCAAAACTTACCATGTTGGGGAAGATTTTTTGGATTTGGTCGACGGTCTGCGTGCCATTCAAGAGGCAATTTACTTTCTCAATCTCGATTGCGGAGATCGTTTAGGGCACGCCATCGCATTAGGTATAGATGTGGATAACTGGTATGCAGGCAAGCAAAACCGCATTGCTTTGCCTGTGCAAGATCTTTTGGATAATTTGGCATGGTTTTGCCACGCACTGCAACACTATAAAGTCCCTGACTCGGATCTGTTGCGACGGGAATTGAATAAGGAGTTTGAATATTGGTTCCGCATTGTATACTTGAATTATATGCAAGATGAAGACATGCAGGTCATTATGCAGAGCGCGGAACAAGAATACCAAAACGATGAGACAAAGCGTAACTATCATAAGCATCTGTGCCATTTTGGTATAGATACATATTACCAGGCATGGACACTGCGTGGCGATGCGCCAGAGCTATACCGTAAGGGGTATTTCAGCGCTCCAGCAGCACCATTGACCGATTGGGACCGCTGCGCCGAAAACCACATCTTCCCGGTTCGGTTCGAGACACGCTATGTTCCCGAGTGTAGCCTACTCAACTATTATTATCACTATAACCCTATGGTGAAACTGGAGGGCAACCGACAGGTTACCACCCTAATTTCGCCAGCTTACATCCGTGGAGCGAAAGCTGTTCAACATGCCTTGCGGCAGGAGATTGCAGCAAGAGGAATTTCGATTGAAACGAACCCCTCCTCCAACGTGCTAATTAGTAATTTTCGCCGTTATGACAAGCATCCGATTCCTTCTTTTTACAATCGGGGATTGCCAGTTACTCAAGAAGAGGAAAATGCCTGCCCGCAGCTATCTGTCTCCATTAATACTGATGACAAAGGCGTATTTTATACTGACCTGGAGAACGAATTTGCTCTTCTGGCAAGATCCCTGGAAGAATGCATGGATGCTCACGAACAGCCACGTTTCCGAAAAAATGATATTTATGCTTGGCTGGACAATATTCGGATTATGGGACTCGAACAGGGATTTGTATCCGAATAGGCGGAAAGTAATGTTGATAAGAGTCGAATTATGGCAGATAATATTTTGTTTTGTGAGCTATATAAGGAGGTATCGCACTTGTGGGAAACACGATCAAAAACCAGATTAAAAAATTATTAATCAGGATCTGTCGGTTTTTTATACGCAGTTTAAATCGTCTAATAAAAAAGATGGAACATAATAATCCTATAAGCCTCAAAAGCTGCGTATCAAGGCGTAAACGCCGAATCACCGTTTTGAACAATAGTATTCTACAGAATTGGAAATCTTTGTGGATTTCAAGTACAAATAATAGCTCTATCATTGACTTTCAAGAAGTTGTGGAAGCAAACTACAAGCTTTTTCAAGCAGAGGCAAAGTACAACCAATCAAAGAACTTTAAGGAAAAAGGAAAAATAGTACTTCAGGTCAAAATAGGTTCTTTAGTTATTGGACTGCTCTCAATCTATATATTTGCATTCAAGAGAGATATCGACTTTACTAGCTTTCTCCCTTTTTTGGTCGCTATCTGCGTTCTGTTGGCCGCATTCCTATATGCTTCTGTGAAGGCAATTGAGATAAAAAAATACCAAGAAACATGGGCTAGACATCAAAACTCTTTTTTCTTAATGCAATCGGAAATGGTTAAGTATTGTAATCATTTGTCGCCATATGACAAGCCAGGAGATGACACAAATAAAATGTTTATGGAACGCATCATGTCTGTATTGGAAATAAACAACAGTAAATTTGTGGCAAACATGGAAAACAAAGAAATGCAGTTGTCAGATTTGCCGTCAAAAATTGTTTTAAAAAGTTGACTATCAATAAAACTCTATTGCACTTGGTGCAAAGATGATGCAATGTTTTCAGTGGAAGAAGTTTTGGCATTGGAAATTGCCTGAAAAAGTCTGGCAGTAGCTGCGCTAGATTCTGGGATAGCCTTGAAGCAAAATTCAGTTATATTTTTTGCGGATGTTAGACCAAATAGACCCGGAACAGGCTATAAACAACGCGCTAAAACAACAAACACAAAAATTTTTTTATCAAGGCAAGATTCATTCGAGCACTAAAAGGACTTCACGCCTCTAACTCGTTCTAAATAACTCAACACATCACTTTTCCTTATTCTATATTTCCATGTCTTATTTCCCGTAATCTCACAAGGAACTACACCATTGTCCAGCAATTCTTTAGCTTTTCTTTTCGATATATGGCATGCAATGCGAAACTGCTCCTTTGTCATGACTTCAGGGCAAGCCTCTACTTGCCGTCTATACCTTTCATATCGGCTCAACATAAGCTCTTCCGGGAATTCCTGGTACTCATATTCCATGCGTGCCATTTCCCGACGTTTGTGCGTGTCTGAACAATGAGCGTAGACATCCAACGTAAACGTCACACTGCTATGCCCCAGAAGAATGGAAAGTGTTTTATAATCCATTCCCACCTCCAAAGCGCGTGTTGCAAACGTATGCCGGAGTGTATGGAAAGAATACGACGGAAGGTGCAGCGTCTCCAGTAGTTGTTTATACTCTGCTCTCAATTTTCTTGCCAGCAAATACCCACCATCCTCATCAGGGAAAACCGGTGTATCTAACGTTGTCGGTTCCATCTTTTTGAACCAGGCTGCCAGATCTTCAGCTGTGTTCTGTGTCAAAGGAATAGCGCGATAGGAATTTTTTGTTTTAGGGCTGAGCGTTTCTTCTGCCCTCTCCCCTTGCGTCCTACGCACTTTGAGTACCCGTTCTGATAGATCTATATCTCCCCATTGTAGGGCAACTATTTCCCCGATTCTCAATCCTGTACCCAGGGCGAGACGAATACAAATTCCATACGGTATCATTTCTGTGTTCTCGATCAATTGCAGTTGCTGTGATCTGCTAAACACATTGGCCGTATAAACAGGGCGGGTGGGCAAATCAGCCCCAGCGGCGGGATTAGAAAGCAATATTCCTTCTTTCACTGCGTAGCGCAATGCCTGATGCAGTATTTTATGGAAAGCAAGGAGTGTTCCAGGGGAAACACCTCCATGCAGTTTTTCTCTATAAAAAGCCTCTATATAAGTCAGGGATAGTTGGTATATACGTCGCCGGAACAACGGCTTTAAATGGCAACGTATGACGCTTTTGTAATGTCGCAGTGTTGAAGGCTTTAGCGACAACTCTTTATGTTCAAGCCAAATTTCTAGCCACTCTCCAACAGTTAATAGCGTCGTCCCGTTCGGTCCCAAATTCCATTGTGGATCCCATTGACCACGCAAGATCTGAACAGCTTCTTGCTTTGTATGGCAATAGTAACTTTTGCGTCTTGCCTTTTCGCCGTCACTTGCAGGAATCGTGAAGCGAACTTCCCATCGGCCATCCGGTCGTCGCCGGACGCTGCCTTCATGATGGGCTCTCCTCAATGGTGTCTTATTCTTCATAATATGTCCCCCCGTTTTAGCAAACAAGGGTACCATATACACAGAATAATAGCTATATCCATACTACACACACAAAGGTTCTATTTTGTGTGACTGATAGGCCTGACGCTTATCAGATTGAAATAGGACAGCATTCAGGGCCAGGCATCCTTCCTATATAGCCCGATTTAGCTCTGAAAGTTGCCCCCAAAACTGCCCCCAAAACGAAAAAGGACACTTGACACACATAGGCACAATATAGTATATTCTACACAAAATTGTATTTCCTGTATGGGATGATTGACCACCAAACAGCACAAATAGTAAAATTTAGCGTTGCTACGTTAAATTCTCATAACCCGGAGGCCGCAGGTTCAAGTCCTGTCCCCGCAACCAACGAAAGCTCGTTGAAACGGCAAGTTTCAGCGAGCTTTTTTCTGCAATATGGCAAAAGTGGTAACGTTCCGGTAACTTTGACCTCAAAACGGCAAAACAACTGCGCCCGGACGGCTGAGATTTTCAACTGTCCGGGCACTTTTTGTGGATAAATCTTGCTGAGTTTGCAGGTAAAAACAGGAGTGGTCAGACGGATTCAACGGGTGCCTTGTGAAGGTTTCTGTTTGGCGCTTTTGCGGTACTCGTTGGGACTGGTGCCTTCGACCTTGCGGAAGCATTTGGAAAAATAGGGCAGTGAGCCGAAGCCAATCTGCTCAGCAATCTGGGTCAGGCTGAAATCGGTGCTGGTCAGTAAGGCTTTTGCCTCGGTGATGCGGCGCTTCATCAGGTAGTCGATGGGGGAGACTTTATACTCGTTCTTGAACGAGTGGGATAGATAATATTTGTTTACGTGGGCAATCTCCGCAAGCTTGTCCAGGGTAATACTTTCACTATAATTTTCATCGATATAGCGCTTTGCGGCGGCACATTCCTTACTCTCGGAGGGCGGTGCAGTGAGGCGCAGCGAAACTGATGCCATGCGCACAATTTTGACTAGCAGCACCTCGGTCAGATCCTGGCAGACCATTTCGCAGCCGTCCTCTCGGGCATCGATCTCCCGCAGCAGCATCTTCATCAGGCTCAGCAGCTCCTCCCGCACGGAACTGCATTTCAGCATGGTGTAGCCGTGGTCCTTCTGCTCAAACAAAATTTCAATGCCTTCAATGCCCAGCACAACGTATTCCAGTGGGTTTGCCTGGTAACTCAACTCAGTGTGCAGCGTGCGGGGGTTCACAATGACCATGTCGTCTGGTGCGACGTCCAACATTTTGCCTTCGACGTTGAATTGACCGCGACCATCTACGCAATAGAACACCTCCGTGCAGGAGTGGGTATGCGGCACTGAGTTCCAGTCCCCGCCGAAGCGACTTTTGCTTACGTACAGCAGGCGGATGGCCTCCCGTGGGGGAACGTCCATATTGAATTCATACCGTGTGTTCATAAGCGGTGCGCCTCCAGATGACAAAATGTTTACAAAAAGCCAAAAGTATGCGGAGCAATATCGTTACAAAATTAAGCAAGAACGGAAGAATAAAAAGGCATTGGCAGTTTTCGGTGCTGCTCTTATTATATACGCATTCGGGGTGTATGACAAGAGCCTTTCTACAAAAAGTTACGATATAAAATAGAATATAAGCGCGATTTCGTTGCAAAAAAGCTTGAATCCAGCAAGCTGCACAAAGAAGAATCTTACTTTTTGTGCAGCTTTTTCTTTATTTTCTGATGTTGCCGCCGACATTCGAAAATAAAGCAAGATAATATAAATGCGCAACAACATCTATACTGTTCAATGCAGGCAGAAACAAGTATGATGTTGTCAATGAAACGATGCCTGCCGTGGCAGACAAAACGGACAGAGAAGGGATTATGAAGATGGAGCAGACCGGAAGATTGACACTTCCCACAGACGCGGATGTGGTTGCGGAGACCCTGCGGCTGAAAAATCTGTTGGGCGCGGATGCCCTGCGCGACTGCGACGGCACCGAAATGCCGCAGGAATTGCTGACGGACCCCGCCAAAAAGTACGCTACCTATTATACGACCCGCAAGGACAACGCCTGGGCGGAGGCAAACCCCGACGAGGTCCAGCAGGAGTATCTTATCAGTGACCGCCACACGGCACGCAGCACAACGCTGCGCATCCATCTGATGGATGGCTTCCACACCCAGCAGCTGAAAGTCAACACGCTGGATGACCCCAAGCGCTGGTGGGAGGTCGTTGACCGCACGACGGGCGAGGTCGTACCCACCGACAAATGGTTCTTCGATGAGCCAACGGGTGAGGTCGAAATTGAGACAATCCCCTATCACGAGTACACCGTCAGCTTTCTGGCGTTCCTGATCTGGGACCCCGTACACATGTACAACTTCCTGACCAACGACTGGAAGGATACGCCGCACCAGCTGACCTACGATGTGCGCCAGCCCAAAACGCAGGCCTATGTAAAAGAAAAGCTGCGCCGCTGGTGCGAGGCCAACCCCCACATTGATGTGGTGCGGTTCACGACCTTCTTCCACCAGTTCACGCTGACCTTTGACGACCAGAAGCGCGAGAAATTCGTCGAGTGGTTCGGCTACAGCGCCAGCGTCAGCCCCTACATCCTTGAAAAGTTCGAGAAGTGGGCAGGCTATAAGTTCCGCCCCGAGTTCATTGTAGACCAGGGCTACCACAACACGATGTTCCGCGTGCCCAGCAAGGAGTTCCGCGACTTCATCGAGTTCCAGCAGCAGGAGGTCTGCGCTCTTGCCAAAGAGATGGTCGATATCGTCCACTCCTACGGCAAGGAAGCGATGATGTTCCTCGGCGACCACTGGATCGGCACCGAGCCCTACGGCAAATATTTCGCCTCCATTGGGCTGGACGCCGTGGTCGGCTCGGTCGGCAGCGGCGTTACGCTGCGGATGATCTCCGACATCAAGGGCGTCAAGTACACCGAAGGCCGTCTGCTGCCCTACTTCTTCCCCGATGTGTTCACCGAAGGCGGCGACCCGATCGGCGAAGCCCGCACCAACTGGATGAAGGCCCGCCGCGCGATCCTGCGCAGCCCGCTGGACCGCATCGGCTACGGCGGTTACTTAAAGCTCGCCAGCAACTGGCCTGGTTTTATCGACGAAATTCAGAACGTGGTGGGTGAATTCCGCCAGATCCACGAAAATATGCAGGGCACAAAGTCCTACGTGGCGCCGTTCAAGGTGGCCATCCTCAACTGCTGGGGCGGCCTGCGCAAGTGGATGAGCAACCAGGTGCATCATTCCATTTACCACCGCGAGACCTACTCTGCCGAAGGTGTGCTGGAGTGCTTGAGCGGTATGCCGTTCGATGTTGAGTTCATTGATTTTGATGACATCCGCAACGGCATTCCCGAGAGCATCGGCGTCATCATCAACGTTGGCGATGCGTACACAGCCTTCAGCGGTGCCGAGAACTGGATCGACGAAAAGGTCGTGACCGCCATCCGCAAATTTGTGGACGAGGGCGGCGGCTTCATCGGCGTGGGCGAGCCCACCGCCTGCCAGCATCAGGGGCGTTACTTCCAGCTGTCCGACGTGATGGGCGTGGACCGCGAGATGGGCTTCTCGTTAAGCACCGACAAATACAACACCTGCGACCCGCACCACTTTATCCTGGAGGATATTGACACCGCCGTTGATTTCGGCGAGGGCACGAGCCGCATCTACGCGCAGGGCAAGCACTATCAGATCCTGGCGCAGGACGGCGAGTACAGCCAGTTGGTCGTCAACGAGTACGGCAAGGGCCACAGTGTCTACTTTGCCGGTCTGCCCTACTCCCCGCAGAACTGCCGCATTTTGCTGCGCGCCATCTACTACGCCGCCGGTATGCCGGAGGAGATGAAGCACTACTACGTGACCAACGTCGATACCGAGGTCACGGTATTCCCCGAAACGAAGCGCATCGCGGTCATCAACAACGCAGATGCTGAGGAAAAGACAGACCTGTACATCAAGGGGCATCTGATCGACAGCCTGACGCTGGCCCCGCGCGAGATGCGCTGGGTAGACGATGCCGAATAACACCCGATAATTTATGCCCCGCCGTGGGACATACGTTATACAGCCAAAGAATGGAGAAACATTTTTAAGGAGGAGACCCCCATGAAAAAGAAGAATGCAGCAGCCCTTATGGCGGCAGCTATGGCAGCATCCCTGCTGGTCGGCTGCGGCGGTGCCGCCAGCAGCGAAACCACCTCTGCCGCTGAGAGCAAGCCCGCCGAGTCCACCGCAGAATCCACTGCCGCCGACACCACCGCTGACGGCGACGAGACCCTGACCGTATGGGCATGGGACCCCAACTTCAACATCTACGCCCTGAAGCAGGCGGAGGCCATCTACCAGAAGGACCACCCCAACTTCAAGCTGAACATTGAAGAAAACGTCTACAGCGACATCGAGACCAAGCTCATCACCGCTGCCACCAGCGAGGATTACAGCACCCTGCCTGATCTTTTCCTGATGCAGGACTACTCCTACCACAAGATGGTCGCCAACTTCCCCGGCATCTACACCGAGCTGACCGATTCCGGTCTGGATTGGGACCAGTTCTCCGGCGGCAAGCTGGCTGATTCCACCGTCGATGGTCACCATTACGGTCTGCCCTTCGACAACGGCGCTTCTGTCATGGCAGTTCGTTCCGATATGATCGAGAATGCCGGTCTGACCGTCGATGACTTCAAGGATTTGACTTGGAGCGAGTTCGAGGAAAAGGCTCAGAAGGTCGTGGACGCCAACGGCGTGCCGATGCTGACTTCTTCCGGCGGTTCTGAGCTGATTATCGAGATGATGCAGTCTGCCGGTGCTTCCCCCGTTGTGGACGGCGAGGTCAAGATTGCTGACAATGCCGCGCTGAAAGAGTCCCTGACCGTCTACAAGGACATGGTCGATAAGGGCATCCTGGCTGAGTACACCGACTGGGATCAGTACATTGCTTCCATGAACGACGGCAAGGCTGCCGGTGTCATCAATGGCTGCTGGATCATGTCCAGCGTGCAGGCTGCCGAGGATCAGTCCGGCAAGTGGGCTATCGTGGATATGCCTAAGCTGGACGGCATCGACGGTGCTACCAACTACGCAAACTGCGGCGGCGCAAGCTGGGCGGTTTCCTCCAACTGCAAAAACACCGCGCTTGCCTTCGACTTCCTGAAGAGCACCTTCGGTTCCAGCATCGAGCTGTATGACGACCTGCTGCCCAACGCCGGTGCAATCTCCAGCTATCTGCCCGCTGCAGAGAGCGACGTCTACAACCAGCCTTCTGAGTTCTACGGCGGTCAGACCGTTTACAAGGACATCGTTGAGTTCGCAGGCAAGGTTCCCGCATTCGACTGCGGCGCTTACTACTCTGACGTGCGCAGTGCCCTGACCGATGCCGTTACCAACATCGTCCAGAACAACGCCGACATTGACAGCGAGATGCAGAACGCCCAGGATACCGTGGAGTTCAATATCGCTGGCTAAGCAAAACATGACACACACTGTGTCCGGTTACAACTGAGAATTTGCCAAGGGCACGGTTTGCATCTGATACGTCCGCTGCAAGCCGCGCCCTTGCTTTTGTGGCAAAATAGGAGACACTACGATGAAGAAAAAAGGACTGAATATGGAGCAGAAGCGCAACCTGACGGGGTGGGCGTTCTTGCTGCCGGCAGCACTCCTGATATTTGTATTCTGCTTTTACCCCATGGTGCAGGCGCTGATCCTTTCGTTCCAGAAAGGCACCGGCAGCGCTGTACAGCCTGCGGGCTTTGCCAACTACGCGCGCATTTTAAAGGATGCCACGTTCCAGCAGTGCCTGTTTAACACGATTTTCTATTTCGTGATTCAGGTTCCCATTATGCTGATCCTGGCATTGATCCTCGCGCAGCTGCTCAATAGCCCGGACATCAAGGGCAAGGGCATCTACCGCACAATGATTTTCCTGCCCTGCGCCACATCGCTTGTCTCCTATTCGATGATTTTTAAATCTCTGTTTGCCAACGATGGTCTGGTCAACCGGGTGCTGTCCACGGTGGGCATCCCCACGGTGGATTGGTTCCAGAACGCATGGGCGGCACGCTGGGTCATCGTTATTGCGCTGATCTGGCGCTGGACCGGCTACAACATGGTTTTTTATCTTGCCGGTTTGCAGAACATTGACTACTCGATCTACGAAGCTGCCCGCATCGACGGTGCTTCACCGTTCCAGCAGTTTGTACACCTGACGATTCCCCTGCTGAAGCCCACCATCCTGCTCACCGCCATTATGTCTACCTCCGGCACACTGCAGCTGTTTGACGAGTCCGTCAACCTGACGGCGGGCGGCCCCGGCAAGGCGACAATGACACTGACCCACTACATTTACAACATCTCGTTTGTTGAGACGCCCAAGTTCAACTATGCGGCGGCGCTGTCGGTGTTTATCCTTGTAGTCGTGGCAGTGTTGTCTGCCATCCAGATGAAAGTAGGTGATAAGCGTGACTAAGGGTAAAAAGATTCTGGCGCACGCCGTGCTGATTTTTGCCAGCTTCCTGTCTGTATTTCCGCTGTACTATATGCTGTGCGGCGCAACGAACCCCAGCATTGATGTTGTGCGTGGCAAGCTGATCCCCGGCACCTATCTGGTGGAAAACTTCAAATCGCTGATCGCCAACCAGAATCTGGGGCTGGCGATGGCAAACTCCTTCCGCAACGCCATCTTGATGACACTCATCACACTGCTGGTCTGCTCTATCGCGGGCTATGGCTTTGAAATTTACCATGACAAGGCCAAGGATGCGCTGATGAGCGTTCTGCTGCTGGCGATGATGCTGCCGTTCGTGGCAATTATGATTCCTCTGTTCAAGATGATGTCCCACTGGGGGCTTGTCAACAGCTGGGCGGCGTTCGTGCTGCCGTCCATCTCGACACCGTTTATGATCATGTTGTTCCGGCAGGCATCGCGTTCCTTCCCAAATGACATCATTGAAGCGGCGCGTCTCGACGGTCTGAGCGAGATCGGCATCTTCTTCCGGATGTTTATCCCCATCATGCGCTCCACCTACGGCGCGGCAATGACGGTTACGTTTATGAACGCATGGAACAGTTACCTCTGGCCGAAGATCGTATTCCAAAGCAACGCATCCATCACGATGCCGATGCTGGTTGCGAACCTTAAGAGCGGCTACAGCGTGGACTACGGTATGCTGATGCTGGGCGTTCTGATCTGCACGCTGCCCACCGCCATCATCTTCCTCTGCCTGCAAAAGAGCTTTGCCAACGGCATCACGGGTGCAGTCAAGTGAGCAAACAAAACTACTGTCTGACGCCGGAAGAAGAGCGTTATGCCAAAGCCTGCCTGACGCTGGCAAAGCGCTGGGGGCTGATTGATGACGACGGCTTTTCCGCGCTCGAATGTCGCCGCACTGCAAAAAACGCACAAGCTGAAAAAGCGGAGCAGGACGGCAAACCCGTGTATGGCACGCGGCATTTCTCTGCCCCGGCCTACCTGCAATACGAACTGACTCGCTTTAAGCTGGATTTCGTGGAACGGTGCGAAAAAATTCGTGCGTTGGGCATCTGCCCGGATTTTACCGACGCACAGACCCGCGCCTGGTATGACGCGAACCCGGATCTGTTCACGCGGTACGCTGGCGACAGCTTTCCCTATGAGGAAGTGAAACAAATCATCGAAAAGCGGCTGCGGGAGGAGGTGTATGACAGCCTTGTGCAAGACCTATTATGTGAATCCGCAGATAGGCAGTGATACAAATGACGGCTTGACGCCGGAAAAGCCGCTGGCGACGCTGTTTGCTGTCAACCGGCTGGCACTTGCCCCCTGCGACACGGTGCTGCTCAAACGCGGCAGCGTATTTGAAAAGCAGTTCCTGCATCTGCGCTGCTGCGGCGAAAAAAATTGCCCCATCACCATCGCTGCCTATGGTGAAGGCAGCGCCCCGCGCATTGACGCTGACGGGCAGGGACTTTGGTATCAGGACTATGGCTGCGCACTGGATTCACCCACCCATGTGTACCGCGGGTATGTTTCCTCCGCCGTGCTGCTGTATGATGCAGCCTATGTCACGGTGCGTGATTTGGAGCTGACGAACCGCGCCGATGATGTCATCGGCGAACAATATTCCCAGCCGGATAAGCTGGAGCGCACCGGCGTGGCTGTGGTGGCAAAGGACAAGGGCACGCGCTGCGGCATCACACTGCAAAACCTGCTGATCCACGATGTACACGGCAACGTTTACGACAAACACATGAACAACGGCGGCATTTACATGACCGCGTTGCAGCCCGCAAATGAGACTGCTACCGGCGTGGCACGCTTTGCCGACGTGCTGGTCGCGGGCTGCTATGTAGCCCGCGTCAGCCGCTGGGGAATCGCGGTGGGTTATACTTACGCCCATGCGCAGTTCCAAGGTGCTGAACTGGCAGAAAAAACCTTTTTGCAGTACGGTCACGAGAATGTCGTTCTCCGTGATAACTACGTGAGAGCGGCAGGCGGCGATGGTCTTACGGTTATGTATGCTCTGCGCCCGCTGGTCGAGCACAACACGGCGGACTCTGTCGCCTGCGAGATGAACGACCGTGTTTATCGGGAGCCGGGCAACCGCATGGGCAAGGTAGCTGCCGCCATCTGGCCGTGGAAGTGCAAGGATGCGTTGTTCCGCTATAACGAAGCCGTTGACACACGGCTTAATCAGGACGGCATGGCTTACGATGCCGACTCTGGCGACGGTACGGTGTATGAGCACAACTACAGCCGCATGAATGAGGGCGGCTGCGTGATGTTCTGTTTGGAGGAGGCCATCCACAACACCTTCCGCGACAACGTCAGCTACGACGACCTCGGCGGCACGATCAGCCCTTCCCAGAACCCGGACGCCCTTTTGGAGCATAATACCTTCTATGTGCGTGACGGTGTGCCCTTCGTGCGCACCCGCATGGGCGGAGGCAACTACACCGAGAAGGATGATAAAATCATCCCGATACCCTAAAAAGCACAAAAACGATACCGCCCGGGATGTTGAGTTTTTCGACATCCCGGGCGCTTTTTGTGGATAAATCTTGCAGCGTTGGCAGATAAAAAACAGGAGCGGTCAGCCAGCTTGGACCAGTACCAGCATGCTGTTCTGCGGTACGATAATTTGCTCTTGTTTGGTGGGGATAGGCGGGTTCTCGATGGAAATGCTGTACCGCATGCTTATTCCGATATGTTTTCGGAAATCGCGGATGCGGCAACGCAATGCGGCTGCACATTCACTTTGTATGTGGATGATGCCTGCCATGATTATGGGCGCTGGCAACTACACGATGAAGGAATTTTGGAAGTTCACGATTCCGCAGTATTTCATCCGTCTTTTGTTCCTGACGGTCGGTGCTGTTCTGATTTTCCCGATGGCATAATGAGGCAGAGCTATGAAAAATAAATTTGAGAAAGAGTATATCTAAACAGCCCCATATTTGATTTTGCTACCAAATACGGGGCATTTCTTGCTGCGCTGCACTATATCTTGTGGTTTCGTGTACTTTCATAACACTGCAACTTGTGGCTTGTCGCTTATTTGTCGCTTAAATCTGCTATAAGATACTGAAAGATAAACGATGAAAAATAGGGTTCTGTAGATAACCATTTTATTCTAGTGCTGGGCTTAAGTACTTAAAGAAATGCTCAACAAGCGGTTCTGCACCCATGCCGGGTCGCCACATAAAGAAATTGTGTTCATACCCATTAAACCAGAATGCTATTTCTCTATTTCTTTTGGGGTCACGGGTGATGTCACCCTCTAGCACAACCCAAAATGGTAAAATTGAGGGGTCAGTAATACCACCTATTTCACGGTAAGCGTTCAAAAGTCCGGGTGTAAATAATTTACACATTCTCTCATGAGCATTTCCGCGTCCCGCACTTGGGTCTTTTCCCTCAACCCATCCATCCTGCCGTTTGATTTCTCCAAACAATATTTTCCCTGTACGTATATTCGTTATGGAAAAATCAGGTGATACTCCCCATCCGCGGCTTTGGGCATGGCGCATTGTAGCTTCATCCGGGTTATATATTTGTGAAAGTGTATCTTGTGATAGTTGGACATTTTCATATAAATGCTTTAGATTGGTAGGATGGTCTGATATGCGATAGTCTGTCCCTTGGAATGCTTTTCTAAATACAGAATAAAGATTCTGTTCTGCCGTTCCTGCCTTACCACCCGGACCAGATTCCGTTTGCCAATTTTGGCGTCCTTGCAATTCTTTTCTTGCCATTTTTCATCTCTCCTTATTCTATACCGCGGAACAGTTCTTCAAGAGATACTTCTAAACCGTCTGCGATTTTCTTGATGTTTTTTAACGCAATGTTTCGTTTCCCTGCTTCGACAGACGCATAGTAAGTTCTATCCATGCCTATTTTTAAGGCGAATTTTTCCTGACTATATCCTCGCTCGATTCGCAAGGTTTTTATCCTTATTGCAAAATTATCTAATATCATGCACTCCACCTCTAATAAAAAGTTATCCGAATGATGGTTTTAAAGCAACGGACTATGAGTAACATTTTCTTGACTATTAGCTTATTGTCAGTTATTCTATATAATATGAGAGATTAAAAAGAAGGGACTTGATTAGATGATAGATAGCAACAGTGAGAAAAGCGCTATTACTGCTTATTCAATTTATAATCTTGAACAAAAAAAGCGAACAAAGATAAATCCACTCGATGACATTTACCCACCACTACCGAAAAAAACGTATGATGTAATATATGCGGATCCACCTTGGGATTATGGTGGAAAAATGCAGTATGATAAAACAACAATTAAATCAGAAAATAAGGACTTTGCAAAAAAAATTTTTTTGAGCTCTGCTGCATTTAAGTACCCTACACTAAAATTAAAACAGTTAAAAGAACTTGATATTCCCTCTATTATGGCAGATGATTGTTTACTATTCATGTGGACAACGGGACCACAAATGGCAAACGCTATAGAACTTGGTGAAGCATGGGGGTTTGAGTATAAAACTATTGCTTTTGTGTGGGATAAGATGGTACACAATCCCGGTAGGTATACGCTTTCGCAAACAGAATTTGTGCTCGCATTTAAGCATGGTAAATTTCCACAACCGCGAGGAGCAAGAAATGTTAGGCAAATGGTTGAAATTCATCGCGGAAAACATAGCGTTAAACCTGTTAAGGTTATTGATGGAATTACGCAAATGTTCCCAACACAAAAAAAGATTGAACTATTTGCACGAAATAATTATTCGGGTTGGGATAATTGGGGACTCGAAATACCGGATAAAAAAATAGATATAAAGACAGCCGAAGAATACGAAAGAGAACTTCGTGAGGATGTACATAGTAATACATAATCTTGAGATGCTACCCTATCATATGAATATGCTCTAAGGTAAGATAAAAGGATATCTTTTATCAAGTATCTGCCTGACAATATATCGCCAGATCGGACTTGTATCCCTCGAATACATCAACCCGCGTTATATCGTACAAAATCCCATTGTACTTTATAACGTGGGTTGTTTTCAGGTCTGCCCGGTAGCTGATTTTAAACAGCACGGTTTCATTCGTCTTTGTAGAAATACCTGTTTCAATTTCTTTTCCAGATAGCTGCCGAAAATACGCCCATACTTTTGCCACGGATACAAGCGTTTTCTTATGATTTCCAATAGCGTCCGTTGTATATTGGTATTCGCAGATTTCTATTTTCTTGTCTTTCAGTTTCATGTCCGTTGCCTTTCCGGGGCTATATTGCCCCTGTGTATTCGTTATAGTGTTCATAAAGCCCTACATAGCAGTCAAGCAGGGCGGCGGTGCCGTCAATGGCGGTTTTGCCATTCACATCATGCAGAAGTAAACGAAAACCATAAAACCGGAGGCCGCCGCAAAGCCCCCGGTTTTATGCGTAAACGGCAGAGATTTTCGTTGCATTGCCTGCCCGACTGCGGTACAATAGCAGTGTTGCGGCAAGGAGGTACAACGGTGAAAACAACAGCTATGACGGCGGAAGAGCGCGTGCGCTATATGACACAAGCCCCAGTGCGCCGCCTGATTTTGGAAATGTCTGCGCCCACGGTCATCAGTATGCTGGTGACAAGCTTTTACAATATGGCCGATACCCTGTTTGTTGGGCAGCTGGACACCCAGTCCACGGCGGCGGTAGGCGTGGCCTACTCGGCTATGGCGCTGCTGCAGGCCATCAGCTTTTTCTTTGGGCATGGGTCGGGCAATTACATTTCCCGCCAGCTGGGCGCACGCAACTATGAAGCTGCCGAGCGTATGGCTGCCACAGGATTTTTCAGTGCGCTGCTGGCAGGTTGCGGCATCGCAGCGCTGGGCGTGGCGTTCATTACGCCGATCTCCCGGCTGCTGGGCTCTACGCCGACAATTTTGCCCTATACGGTCGCCTACCTGCGGGTCATCTTTCTGGGTGCACCGTTTCTGATCGGAGCGTTCGTGCTCAACAACCAGATGCGGTTTCAGGGCAGCGCCTCCATCTCGATGGTTGGCATCATGACCGGCGCGGTGCTCAACGTTGTGCTTGACCCGGTGCTGATTTTCGGGTTGAAAATGGGCGTGGCCGGGGCTGCCTGGGCAACGTCCATCAGTCAGCTCGTCAGCTTTGTGGTACTGCTGGTACTCAACCGCCGCCGCGCGGCAATCAAGGTAAGGCTGAGCCGTTTTACCCCGCAGCCACATTACTTTTATAAGATATTCACCGGCGGTGTGCCGTCGCTCTGCCGCCAGGGCGTGGGCAGCATTGCCACCGTGCTGCTGAATCTGGCCGCAGGCAATTACGGCGGTGCGGCGGCGGATGCCGCCATTGCTGCGATGGGCGTTGTGAACCGTATCTCGATGTTCGCAAACTCGGCGCTTATCGGCTTTGGGCAGGGCTTCCAGCCAGTGTGCGGCACAAACTACGGCGCAGGCAAACGCACCCGCGTGCGGCAGGCGTTCTACTTTTGCATCCGCCTGGGCTGTGGCGCGGTGGCGGCGCTGTCGGTGCTGGCCTTCGCTTTCGCACCGCAGCTGATCCAGTTGTTCCGGGATGACGCCGATGTTGTGATTATCGGCACAGCGGCGCTGCGTGCGCAGTGCCTGACGCTGGTGCTGACGGTCTGGATCATCCTGTGTACGATGCTGCTGCAAACCATCGGTATGGCGTGGCAGGCGTCGGTGGTGGCCGCCGCGCGGCAGGGATTGTTTTTGATCCCGGTCGTCTTTATCCTGCCAAATCTTTTAGGGCTTGCAGGCGTGGAGTACGCCCAGCCCGCCGCGGATCTGCTGGCCTTTGCGCTGGCGCTGCCTATGGGGCTGTCCGTGCTGAAGACGTTTCGCAGTGATGCGCCGATACCGGCGCACACTTTACGCGAAGAATAGAAACATGGAGGAAAAGTATGTTAGTACCTGTTTTACTTTTTATCGTCGGTCTGCTGTTCCTGATTAAGGGCGGCGACTGGTTCGTCGACGGCGCATCTGCGCTGGCGCGGCGCTTCCACCTGCCGGAGCTGCTGATTGGCGCGACGGTCGTTTCCATCGGCACAACGCTGCCGGAGGTCATGGTTTCCACGATGTCGGCGGTTTCCGGCCACGGCGAGATTGCCTACGGCAATGCCATCGGCTCGGTCATCTGCAACTCGGCGCTGATTGCAGCCATCACGATTGCCGTGCGCCCTGGCAAGGTTGACCCCAAGACGCTGAAAACGCCGGTTATCTTCTTCTTTATCGCCGCCGCCATCTACTGCGTGGCTGCCTACGGCTTCGGTGAATTTACCCGCCCGATGGGCTTTATCATGCTGGCAATGTTCGTGGCCTACATGGTCGCCAACGTCCGGCAGATGAAGAACGCCCCCGCTGAGGAACACGCCGAAGAGGAAGAGCTGATCCCCTTGTCCAAGACGCTGATCCTGCTGGTCGCCGGTGCGGCGGCCATCGCTGTTGGCGCAAATCTGCTCGTTGATAATGGTACGCTGATTGCCCAGGCGCTGGGCGTGCCCGAAAGCGTCATCGCCCTGACCTTTGTCGCGCTGGGTACTTCTTTGCCGGAGCTGGTCACGGCCATTACTTCGCTGATTAAAGGTCACAGTGATTTGTCCGTTGGCAACGTCGTCGGCGCAAACGTCTTCAACCTCGTGCTGGTCAGCGGTGTTTCCGTTACGCTGGCTCCGTTCACCATCCCGCAGAGCTCGACGCTGTTCGGAGTAAACTCCAGCCTGGTGTTAGACCTGCCGGTCATGCTGGCCGTCATGCTGATCATGACAGTACCTGCCCTCGTCAAAGGCAAGATGAACCGCGCACAGGGTATTATTCTGCTGGCCATTTACGCAGCTTTCTGTGCAATCCAGTTTACGATGTAAACGCTAATTACAATAATCACTGGGGCGCTGCCGGGAAACGGCAGTGCCTTTTTTTGTGGGGAGAGCCGTCTTGCGCGGTGCTGCCAGGTAGTTTGCCGGGCACGCTGCTGGGTAAAGTCCTGCCCAAAACGCGGAAAGAACAGCTGCCCACGATGTTCTGGCTATGTTCCATCGGCGTCAACTCAGTCATCAAGGCGTCGGGCATGACGGCGGTTGTGCTGGCACTTTTGGTGGGCTTATATTTTTTGATATCTGGTCTGCAACACAAGTCGGCGACAATACATTGTCAAAAGATTGCACAAACGCCCCCGCCCAAACAAGACTTTGTTGGGCGGGGGCGCTCATTTTACTCTTTTATTTATGGCAACACCGCACAATTCCCGCCTAGCGGCTTAAGCACCACTTCGGCGGCTGCGGCACTTAGAATTATGCGGTATTGCCTTATCTCTTGCCCAATCGGTACTTGAAATCTTCGTAGCCGAAGGACACGATGCTGCGGGTGGTGCCGCTGGCGGCGCGGGCAAAGATTGCGGGCAGAGGCATGCCGTTGAAGGTATTATTTTTGCAGGTGGTATAGATTGCCATATCGCCGAACACCAGCAGATCTCCCACGTTGGGAACGGCGTCCACGCCGTAATCCCCGATGACATCCCCGGCCAGGCAGGTCGGCCCGGCAAGGCGCACGGTGCAGGGCTTTTCTCCCGGTTCGGCTGCGGCAAACAGCGGCGGGCGGTAGGGCATTTCGATCACATCCGGCATATGGCAGGCGGCGCTGGCATCCAGAATGGCGATGGTTGTATCGCCGTTCTGCACCACATCCAGCACGCGGCTGAGCAGGAAGCCCGCGTTCAGGGCGCAGGCTTCGCCGGGTTCCAGGTAGACCGTCACGCCCCAGTCCTGCTGGGCGCGGGTGATGCAGCGTTCCAGCGTGGCGATATCGTAACCGGGGCGGGTGATATGGTGCCCACCGCCAAAGTTGAGCCACTGCATCCGGGGCAGCAGGTCACCGAATTTTTGGGCCACAGCGTCCAGCGTCGTGGCCAGCGCATCGGAGTCCTGCTCGCACAGGGTGTGGAAGTGCAGGCCATCCAGCAAATTGGGCAGCGCGGGGTTCGCCGCTACTGCGGCGTTCCACTGGGCGCGGGTGGTGCCAAGGCGGCTGCCGGGGGCGCAGGGGTCATAAATAGCGTGGCCGTCCTGGGTGGAGCATTCCGGGTTGATGCGCAGCCCCACGCTTTTGCCTGCCGCTTTTGCGGCAGGGCCGAACTTTGCCAGCTGGGCGGGGGAGTTAAAGACGATATGGTCCGCGTATTGCACCAGTTCATCCATTTCGTCCGCATGGTAGGCCGCGCAGAACACATGGACTTCCTTGCCGGGCATCTCTTCCGCACCCAGGCGGGCTTCAAACAGGCCGCTGGCCTCGGTACCGGCCAGGTGTGGCGCCAGCAGGGGGTAGCAGTCATAATTGCTGAACGCCTTTTGGGCCAGCAGCACCTTGCAGCCGGTGCGCTGGGCCAGGCCGCCCAGAATTTCCGCATTGCGGGTCAGGGCGGCTTCATCCAGCAGGTAGCAGGGGGTAGGCAGTTTTTCCAGTTCCGGCGGGATGGTTCCGCCGAGTGCCGCAAAAGGCGGCCGCATATCCCGCTGGTTCATCAATCCACCAGCACGGGGTTATGGTTTTCGCTGCGGGGCAGGCCGTACTTGTCCAGCGCATCCAGGAACGGATCGGGGTTGAACTCCTCAACGGTATATACGCCGGGCTTGGTCCATTCGCCGGTCAGCATCATCAAGGCGCCGCACATGGCAGGCACACCGGTGGTGTAGCTGATGGCCTGACTGCCGACTTCGCGGTAGCATTCCTGATGGTCGCAGACGTTATAGATATAGTAGGTTTTATCCTTGCCATCCTTTTTGCCGGTAAAGATGCAGCCGATGTTGGTTTTGCCCTTGGTGCGGGGGCCCAGGCTGGCGGGGTCCGGCAACAGGGCTTTGAGGAACTGGATGGGTACGATTTCCTGACCGTTAAAGTTGATGGGGGTGGTGGAGAGCATTCCCACATCCTCCAGGCAGCGCATATGGTCCAGGTAGCTCTGGCCAAAGGTCATAAAAAAGCGGATGCGCTTGACGTCTGGCAGGTTCTTGCCCAAAGATTCAATTTCCTCGTGGTGCAGCAGGTACATATCCTTCTGACCGACCTGGTCAAAGTTATATTCCCGCTTGATGCTCATGGCCGGGATCTCGACCCACTTGCCGTTTTCCATATAGCTGCCGGGGGCAGAAACTTCGCGCAGGTTGATTTCGGGGTTAAAGTTGGTGGCAAAGGCATAGCCATGGTCGCCGCCGTTGCAGTCCAGGATATCGATGGTGTCGATGGTGTCAAACTCATGCTTGGCGGCGTAAGCGCAGTAAGCCTGGGTAACGCCCGGGTCAAAGCCGCAGCCCAGCAGGGCAGTCAGGCCGGCATCCTCAAACTTTTTCTTATAGGCCCACTGCCAGCTGTAATCAAAGTAGGCGGAGAAGCCTGCTTCCTTGCAGCGCTTTTCATAGATAGCGCGCCATTCCGGGTCATCGGTATTTTCCGGCTCATAGTTGGCTGTGTCCATATAGTTGACGCCGCAGGCCAGGCAGGCATCCATGATGGTCAGATCCTGATAGGGCAGGGCAATGTTCATAACCAGATCGGGCTTGTAGCTGTTGATAAGATCGCACAGCTGCTGCACATCATCGGCATCCACCTGGGCGGTGGTGATTTTGGTTTTGGTGTTGGGGGCCAGCTTTGCCGCCAGGGTATCGCACTTGGACTTGGTGCGGCTGGCAATGCACAGCTCGGTAAAAACATCGCTGACCTGGCAGCACTTGGAGATGGCTACACTGGCCACGCCGCCGCAGCCGATAACAAGAACTTTGCTCATGATGGTACTCCTTTATGTTTTATTTGAGGCAACACCGCACAATTCCCGCCTTACGGCTTAAGCACCGCTCCGGCGGCTGCGGCACGGCATCTGCGTTGCCAAAATGCTCGATAAGACATCCAGTATTATCTGCGCTTTTGGCTTAGCATCTGCCGCACCTCGCTCGCTGTATCGGTACTTAGAATTATGCGGTATCGCCTTGAATGTAGGGTGTACAGATCTTCGATCAGTCCAGCGCCAGCAGCAGCTCACGCAGCACTTTGCAGGCAGTTGCGGTGGAAACGCCGCTCTGGTCCAGCATGGGGGCCAGCTCGTTCACATCCGCGCCGATGATGTTTGCTTTGGTTACGGTGCGGATGGCTCCCAGCAGCTGCAAGAAGCTGACCCCGCCCGCTTCGGGGGTTCCGGTTCCGGGGAATGCCGATGGATCCAGGCAGTCAAGGTCGATTGTCAGGTAAACCGGCACATTTGCCTGGCACAGCCAAACGGTCAACTCCTGCAGGCCGGTGAAATCGAACTTGTGAATATCGGTATGGCGGGCGGCAAACTGGAATTCTTCCCGATCGCCGCTGCGGATACAGAACTGGTGGATGCGGCCATCGCCCAAAAGGTCATGGCAGCGGCGCAGCACACAGGCATGGCTGAGCTGTGCGCCGAGATAGTCATCCCGCAGGTCGGCGTGAGCGTCAAAATGGACGATGTGCAGGTCGGGATATTTTTTCACGGCAGCCCGCACAGCCCCCAGCGTGACGAGATGTTCGCCGCCCAGCAGCAGCGGCAGCTTGCCATCCCGCAGGATCTCTGCCGCGCGGGATTCAATATCCACCAGAGCGCTTTCGCTGGAGCCGAAGCAGAGTTCCATATCTCCGCTGTCAAACACGTTGCAGTCGGTCAGGTCTTTATCCTGATAGGGGCTGTAGGTTTCCAGGCCATAGCTTTCGTGGCGGATGGCGGCGGGGCCAAAGCGCGCACCGGGGCGGTAGCTGGTGGTGGAATCGAACGGCGCGCCGTACAGCACAATGCCGGCGGTGCGGTAGCTGCTGTCACAGCCGATAAAGTTTTCTACATTGCGGTGCAGCATCAACAGTCCTCCACTTCGCGCAGCATCTCTTCCAAAAATGCCGGCAGGTAAAACGCCCCGACATGCAGCCGGGTGGTATAATAACGGGTGCGCATGTTCAGCGAATTCCAGGCGTCACCGTCCATATCATTGATGGGGTGGTATTTTTTGCTGGCAAAGCCGAACAGCCAGTAGCCCGCGGCAAAGGTAGGGATGTGCGCCTGATACACCTTGCTGATGGGGAAGGTGCTGGCAATGCGCTTGTGGCTGCGCTGCATGGCGGTGGCATCCTCGGCATAGAAAGGGCTGCCCTGCTGGTTTACCATAATGCCGTCATCGCGCAGGGCGTTATAGCAGTTGCCGTAAAATTCGCGGGTGAAAAGCCCCTCCGACGGGCCGAACGGGTCGGAGGAGTCCACAATGATAAGGTCATATTCATCCTCACACTTGCGGATGAACTTGAGTGCGTTTTCGTAATAGATATGCACGCGGCGGTCATCCATACGGCAGGCGTTGCCGGGCAGGTAGGCGCGGCAAGCTTCAATAACCTGGGGGTCCATTTCCACCAGGTCAATGCGCTCCACACGGTCATAGCGGGTCAGTTCCCGCACAACGCCGCCATCGCCCGCGCCGATGACGAGGATGTCCTTTGCACTTCTGTGCACCGACATCGGCACATGGGTGATCATTTCATCGTAAATGAACTCATCGCGCTCCGTCAGCATGACATTGCCGTCCAGCGTAAGCACCCGGCCAAATTCCGGCGTTTCAAAAATATCAATGCGCTGGTAGTCGCTCTGTTTGGAATAGAGCTGGCGGTTGACCCGGATGCTGTGCTTTACATCGGGGGTATGAAATTCCGAAAACCACATTTCCATTGTGCAAACCTCCTTCTTAATGTGTATCTGAAAACAAAGAAAATGACGGATATTTCGCAAACACAAGCAGGATTTAAGGCAAAGAGCCGCAGGAATCCTTTGTGGATTCCAAGGCTTTTTAACGCATAATCCGGCTGTGTTTGTAGTAATAGACTGAATTTTCGGCTTTTCAGATACAACCTAGGCCAGAACGTTCAGGCGCAGAATGTCAGGATCTTCCGGTCCGGTCATGCTGCAGCCTTTGGCTTTGGCGTATTCGATATAATCCAGGATCTCAGCGGTGATGCGCTCGCCCGGCGCCAGGATAGGGATCCCCGGCGGATAACACATGACGAACTCACTGCAAACCATGCCTTCCGTTTCGCGCAGGGGCAGGCTCTTTTTGGGGGCATAGAATGCTTCCTGCGGGCTGGCGGCAACTTCGGGGTCAATGTATTCCTGGCTCAACAGGCCCGCGCCGTCGGTATGGTAGCGACGTTTGATTTCGGCCAGGGCACTGACCAGACGTTCCACCTCCTGCGGGCGGTCACCGATGGAAAGATAGGCCAGGATGTTGCCGATATCGCCAAATTCGATCTGGATATCATATTCATCGCGCAGGATATCATAGACTTCGATCCCCGCAAGGCCAATATCCAGCGTGTGGACGCTGAGTTTTGTTGTATCAAAATCAAACACGGAGTTGCCGTTGCAGAGCTCTTTGCCAAAGGCGTAATAGCCGCCCACGGCGTTGATTTCCTCCCGCGCATACTCGGCCATATCAGCCACCTGGTGGAACACCTGGCGGCCGCGCAGGGCCAGGTTGCGGCGGGAGATATCCAGGCTGGACATCAGCAGATAGCTGCCGGAGGTCGTCTGGGTCAGGTTGATGATCTGCCGCACATAGCCAGCGTGGACGTTGGGGCCGGTCAGCAGCAGGCTGGACTGGGTCAGGCTGCCGCCGCTTTTGTGCATGGAAACCGACGCCATATCCGCCCCGGCTGCCATGGCGGAAACCGGCAGGCCGCCGCCGAAGTAAAAGTGGGTGCCGTGGGCTTCATCAGCCAGGCACAGCATCCCGGCATCGTGGGCCATCCGCACAATGGCGCGCAGGTCGCTGCAGATGCCGTAATAGGTGGGGTTGTTGACCAGAACCGCCACCGCGTTGGGGTGCTCGGCAATGGCTTTGGCCACCTGTTCCCGCTTCATGCCCAGGCTGATGCCGAGCCGCTGGTCCACTTCGGGGTTGACATACACCGGCACAGCGCCGCAGAGCACCAGTGCGTTCAGCACGCTGCGGTGCACGTTGCGGGGCAGGATGATCTCATCCCCGCGCTTGCAGGCGGTCAGCACCATGCTTTGCACCGAGCTGGTGGTGCCGCCCACCATCAAAAACGCGTGGGCAGCGCCGAACGCATCGGCGGCCAGTTCCTCCGCTTCGCGGATGACGGATACCGGATGGCAGAGATTATCCAGCGGCTTCATGCTGTTCACATCCACCCCAACGCACTGCTGGCCCAAAAAGGCGGTCAGTTCCGGGTTGCCGCGTCCCCGCTTATGACCGGGCACATCAAAAGGAACCACGCGCATCTGGCGGAAATTTTCCAGCGCTTCATGGATGGGGGCGCGGCGCTGGTCCAACCGGGCGCGTTTTTTCTCACCGTTCATGTTTACCTCCGTTCGCGGTTCCTTTGGGAAGTGCCGTTTGGCAAAACAAAAAACGCAAGCCTTACACGGGTGTGCAGACTTGCGTTTGAAACCAGCTTTTTTAATTTTGCCACAGGCCAAATCCCCCCGGCGTGTTTACCAGGAGAGCGAATGCGGCATGATTCAAAAAGGCTGAGCGTGTCAGAGTCTATATAGCAATCTTACTTTTACTACTCTTTATTGACCGTTTCACAAGTCTGCACGCCAAAACGCGCAATTTCATGGTTGTAAAGGAACCAACTTATAAAATTTGAGCTTTTAACTCAATCAATAAGGCAACTAAAGTTGCCGATCGGCAGTGGACCCGGCTGTCCGTATGGCCATGGGTCGGAACACTAACATTTCCGGCTTCGCCTGAAACGCCACATCAGCGGCTGCAAAGTGCAATCTGTGTTGAAAAAATGCCCGGTCATACAATCCGTATGACGCTGCGCTTTTCTCTTAGCAGCTTACACTTTTCGCTCGCCGCTGCGGCATTTCAAATGTCAGTATTCCGGCCCGCCCCTGTTGGGCGGTCCGTAGGTAAATTGCTTTGAAAAACTCTTGCAAACACGATTCGTCTTTCAAAATCGAAAAAAGTGTATCATATATTATTTGCGCTGTCAACAAAAATTGCAAAAAAGTGCAGTTTTATTTGTTTTTCCATACATTTTGGTGGTAAGAATTCTGTTCCGCCTTTATTGGGGGTGCCTGCCCCAGCAGACAAACAGCCTTATATTCGTTGAAAGTTTCAACAGGTACAGGGTTGTTTTGTGGATAACTTGTTTTTGTTTTCCATACTGGCGGCAGATCAAGCCATACCGCAGGGCATTACCATGCAAAGCCAGCATTGTTTTAATGAAATAATACTATTTTACATATAAGTCTTTCTGCTGTATGATAGCCATAGTGCCGCGCGGGGGTGGGCTTTGCGCGGCAGGCAAAAGTTTTGAACAATTTGCACAGCAAAAGGTGGAAAATAAAATGAATCAGCATAACCGCGCGGCAAGGCTTTGCCGGTTATTTTTCAGCACACTTTACATCAGCAGCTTTACCTTTGGCGGCGGGTTTGTGATTGTGACACTGATGAAAAAGAAATTTGTGGACGAGCTGCACTGGATCACCGAGGAGGAAATGCTGGATATGACCGCGCTGGCGGAAAGCGCCCCCGGTGCCATCGCTGTCAATGCGGCTATCCTGGTAGGGTGGCAGGTGGAAGGGCTGCTGGGCATGATTACTGCCGTTGTGGGCACCATTCTGCCGCCCATGGTTATCCTGTCCATCATCTCTTATTTTTACAATGTGTTTGCCGCCAACGTGTATGTGGCGCTGGTACTGAAAGGGATGCAGGCCGGGGTTGCGGCGGTCATCTTAGACGTTGTGTGCAGTATGGGCGGCAAGGTCATTGCCTCGCATTCGGCGGTATCCCTGTTTTTGATGGTAGCAGCGTTTGCGGCCAACTACATTTTTGGCGTCAATGTGGTGCTTATCATTCTGGCCGCAGCGTTGTTTGGGGTTGTGCGCGCTGCGCTGGCCCGCAAAAGGACGGTGTGAGGATGATTTACTTACAGTTATATCTCAGCTTTTTGCAGGTGGGGCTGTTCAGCGTGGGCGGCGGTTACGCTGCCATGCCGCTGATCCGCAGCCAGGTTGTGGAGCTGCACCCCTGGATGACCTTGCAGGAATTCACCAATCTGATTACCATTGCCGAAATGACGCCCGGCCCGATTGCGGTCAACTGCGCCACCTTTGTGGGGCTGCGCATTGCCCAGCTGCCGGGGGCGGTGATCGCCACGCTGGGGTGCATTACCCCCGCGCTGGTGCTGGTCTCGCTGCTGGCGTGGTGTTACCGGCGCTGGCGGGATCTTTCGGTTTTGCAGAGCGTGCTGGCCTGTCTGCGACCAGCGGTGGTTGCCTTGATTCTGGGGGCAGGGCTTTCGATTTTGGGGATCGTGGTGTTCCCCAACGGAATCTTGGGGCTGGGCAGCATTGACTGGATCGGCACGGGCAGCTTTTTTGCCGCGTTTATCCTGCTGCGCAAATATAAGTGGAACCCCATTTTGACGATGTGCCTGTGCGGCGCGGCGGGGCTTGGGTTGCATTTGTTGGCGGGAACGGTAGGGTAATAATTAGAGCATTTTTATATTGCTATTGAGCCCTTAGGAGCGCACAATGTGCGCTCCTAAGGGTGGGATACGCCAAAAACAGTCGCCAGACCGAGGTATTATCAACAAATGGACAATGGTTTTTACGCCCGTCAAACGGGGCATCGTCCCCTACAAATTATTTGCAGCGTTTACCGCAACTGGCAAGGTTTTCCACGGCAGGGTGAAGCCCCATATGGTTGCTTCGGGCTATAAAAACAAAAGTAGGGCGCACAATGTGCGCCCTTTGACTATACGCCTAGAACATCAAAAATTCACTGCTTTTCCACTTCCTCGGCGGCGCTGCGGCAGAGGGTGATGAACCGCCGCATAGAGGCCGTGAGGTATTTTTCCTTATGCCAGGCCACCACATGGCGGCGGGTCATGGCGGCGTCCCGGATGGGGCGGGTACACACAAGGCCGGTGCGGGCATCCGCCGCGGCCAGCTGCTCCGGCAAAATCGCCACGCCCAGCTGCTGGGCGGCGGCCTGCACCAATGCTGCAGTGCTCACGCTTTCCCATGCGGGGTGCAGGGCAAGACCCTGTTCCGCGCAGGCGTGTTCCAGCACTTCCCGCGCGGTGCTGCCGGGTTCCCGCAGCAGCAGCGGGCCGCCGACCAGCTGCTGCAAGGTCAGGGCAGCCTGCTGCGCCAGCGGGTGGGCCGGGGCCAGCACTGCGCACAGGCAGTCGGTTCCGATCGGCTCGGTATGCAGGTCGGGCACCGAAACGCTGTTTTCCAACAGGGCAAGGTCGAGTTGATTTTCACACAGCGCTTCGGCCAGAACACTGCCGTTGGCCACCTTGGCCTGCAGCTCAATGCCGGGGTAGAGCGCTGCAAAGCGGCGGGCCAGCACCGGAAGGATGGTGCTGCCCAGCGTGACCGTTGCCCCCACCCGCACCACGCCGAGGGAATCCCAATCCCGCATGGCGGCTTCCATATGGTCAAAGGTATCCAACAGGTAAACGGCCTGGGCATACAGGCGCTGGGCAGCCTCGGTGGGGGAAAGATGGCGGTAAAGCCGCTCAAACAGCCGCACGCCATAGTGCTGTTCCAGTTCCTGGATGGCGCGGGTCACGGCGGGCTGGGTCATATGCAGGTTCTGGGCCGCATGGGTTACGTTGCGGGTGCGGTATACCTCCGCAAAAATGCGCATATGGCGCAGGGTCATAGGTTTGTTCCTCCTTAAACGCAGTGCTTCTGTTTTTAATGGTATGCAAATAAGGCAGATTTTGCAAGTTTTTTTGCAAATGTCTGCACAAACAGCAGCAGCCCCCGCGGCACATCCTGTTCGGATATG
>ERZ1026880.139-NODE-139-length-41938-cov-8.958432_pt1 | contig 41938 bp, 68 predicted proteins | sample MGYA00380170_ERZ1026880 | MGnify/ENA primary metagenome ERZ1026880 (study PRJEB33269, sample SAMEA4719806) | human gut metagenome | biome: human-associated habitat; feature: organic feature; material: feces | place: Cameroon | collected 2013-10 ...
TAGCCTGTGGCACTTGATGCTCCGCAGTCGCCTGTGGCACTTGATGCTCCGTAGTCGCCTGTGGCACTTGATGCTCCTCTGTAGCCTGTGGCACTTGATGCTCCGTAGTTGCCTGTGGCACTTGATGCTCCGTAGTTGCCTGTGGCACTTGATGCTCCGTAGTCGCCTGTGGCACTTGATGCTCCGCAGTCGCCTGTGGCACTTGATGCTCCGCAGGTTTCATCAGCTCCTACTTCCTTTTTAGTGCGCTTAATCGTGTACTCAATGGAAGCCTTAACAAGTCCTGCTATGCTTAACTCAGCACCAATCTTGAGTTTGGTAGATGCAAGCTTTGTGCCATCATCTGCCTTGTCTATTTCACCGTCTGCTTCTACTTCGTGGTATACACTGTGAGCAGGATCATAGTAGCAGAAGCAATCAAGAGGATATTCGCAGGAATGAAAGCCTGTTTCACATACCTCTGCCGCTGCCTCTTCATATTCCTTGCCCTCCTCATATTGAAAATCACGGCAAGTCATGTCCTTGTTAAATCCCTTGTAACTCTTCATTTTTTTAATTTTCCTTTCTTTTATGTTGATTATCTGGTAACTGTGATACAAAAGTTCGGTTAACCTTTGCATTCAGTGCATCTTCTATTTCTTTGATTTCGTCTTGCAATTTGGCAGTTGCTAGCTTTTCAGCACTATCCCTGTCATAGGTTTCAATAATGCAGCCTGCTACCAATTGCCAATCTACATAAAAACATACCTCGTACTTATGCACCCACATCCTCCTTTTTCTTTCTGCTCACCTCGATACTCTCAAGCCGCATTCCATGCTCTCTCAGCCAGATTCTATGCAACTCACTCAGCACGTTGTGCGCTATGCTGTCCTGATCTGCTTGTGGTAATTCTCTGAGGTGTTCTGCTTCATGTCCGTTAACTACAACCATGTGACCCCCCTCTGCCCGTCTTGCCGTTAGCTCAGCAAAGACTTTACAGTCCTAAGATTTTCTTAACACGTTCTGCCCCATTGGTAAGCATACTTTTTGCAGTAAGTACCTCTATGTTAATAAGCTCTGCTATCATGCGTGCTATCTTGTCGTATTGCTTATACTCAACTTCGAAAGCTTCATCTGCTGCTTTCTCAAGCTCCTTATTCTTGTAGTTTGCTTCGTAAGCTTCATCTGCTTCCTTTTCTCTCTCCTGCAAGAGTTCCCACTGTTTAAACTCCTTGCGGAGCTTTCGCACCTTATTGTCTGTACTATCTGTACTTTCAAAAAGCTTGGTTGCTTTGGAAAGCCCCTTTTCTTTGGTGCTAGCACTTATAACCATTTCTGTAATCACTTTGATAAACTCTGTCTCAGTGTTATACTTTGTGCGGTCAATGATGATGCAATCTATACCGCTATATACAACTGCACTTGCTGACGTCTTGCAAGGTACTCCCTCGTTAAAACCTACATCTACCATGACTCCTTGATCTGCTATAGCATGTATACTATATGTACCCTGATAAAGCTCCTTGTAAGATGTCGCGAATCCTGCTGCATCCAAGCTCTTTGCAAAATCTTTAAGAAAAAGCTGTGTGTTATCAATGGTCACTACCTGCTGTTCTTCTTCCTTTGGCTGCTTCTCAACTTCCTCAACCTCTACGCCCTGCTCCATCCAAATGTTATAGAGGTGTTCTGTGGTGTACTCAGTGAACCAGTTGATCACCATTGTGTACTCCTTGCCGTTCTCTTCCCAGTTGATGCGGATACCGTTTTCACCCTCTGCCTTGCAGCTAAGGAACTTACCGTTCACACCGTAATCAATTCTTGCGTTCTCGTACCATCCTGTGATCTTGTTGCTAAGGTACTGTGCAACTGCTTTAACTTTGCTGTTCTCTGCCTTTGGCTCTTCTTCACTGTAGTCCTGCTTATCTGCATTCACTTCTTCCTCAGCCTTTTTATCTATCTCTGCTTTTTTAATTTTTGCTTCATCTAATAGGCTTTCGATTCTACGAACGGCTGTTGCCATAGCATCTTTCTGTGTACCGTCAATTTTGATTTCGACTGTGTGTGTGCTAGCAACATATACGGTAATGACATCATCATCATCATAGATACATGCCCATGCAGAATATCCGTTGATAGTAAAATAAGCTGTGTTAGAATTAAATTCATCATCAAATTCTGTTTTGACGAACTCACTATCTGTGAAGTTCTTGCAGATCATTTTTCCTAATCTTGTAATAAAACTCTTGTAATTTGCGATTGCCATTTTGTTTCCTTCCTTTCTGTCAAGTTGTTATCTAACTTGTGAGTTTATAATAGCACATCACTACTAACATGTCAATAGTTTTTTAGAAAAAAGTTTAATTATTTTATTGACTTGTTAGAATTTGTAAGATATACTATATAATGTAAGGAGGTGTCTTTATGCAAGAAATGAAAGACAGAATAGTTTCTATAAGAAAAGAAAGTGGATTAACACAAGAAGAGTTCGGAAAAGAACTAAATCTATCACAAAACTATGTGTGGATGCTAGAAAGTGGAAAGCGTGCCCCAAGCGCAAGGACGATTATAGACTTGTGCAAGAAGTTTCAAATTAGTGAGGAATGGCTGCGCACTGGCGAAGGGGAAATGAAAGCCCCGATGACAAAGCAAGCTGAGATAGCTACTATCACAGCACAACTTTTCCATAAAGAAGAAACTGATCCAGAAACTTATAACTTTCTGATAGAGCTTAACAAGTATCTTTTGCAGCTGGACGAAACCCAAATGCAAGCCGTGCTGGACATGATCAGGAAGCTAAATGCAGCGATCAGTAAGGGTGATAAGTAAAAAGCATATTACCGACAGCAATAAAAAGGCAAAAAAAAAGAAAGCAGGGACTCAAAAAAGTCCTTGCTTTTTTTATTCATCGCACTTATAGTTAGGGCTGTAAAGGATTCGCACATCTTTTACACCTTTCTCTGATGTGAGATATTCACAAATGAGTACCTTTATCCTTTCTGTCTGCCCCTCGTGTTTACCTTTCGGCACGAGGGGTTTTGTGTGAAAGGAACTCAATAATTCTCCGTATTTAGGAAATCAGATTGCTCTGGTTTCCTTTTTTTATTAGTCTTTTCCTTAATCTATATAAGCTATCTATTTACTTTCAAAAGGAAATTTGATATAATAAGAAGAGAAGGGAGGCGAAAAAATGGAAATCGGTGATAGAATTTTGCAGATACTGAAAATGAAGGGAATGAAACAGGCAGGATTGGCACGAACTTTGCAAATTTCGGAGTCGGCAGTATCCAACATGTGCAGTGGAAAAAGCAAGCCAAGCACGCAGAGTATCACGCTGATCTGCGAGAGATTCGGCATCAGGGAGGAGTGGTTGCGGACTGGAAAGGGCGCGATGCAGGTTACATCATGTGCGGAAGTCTCCAACATCGCAAGCCAACTGAGACAACTTGATCCTACATCAAGCCGCTATCAAGTTGCAATTGAGGCTGTGCAGTACGTCTTGCAGCTCTCAGAGGATCAAGCGCAGAGTTTTGGGGGCATACTGTGCAACCTCAAAGAACTCAAACAAGCTACATCCTAAGTAAAATTTCATAAATCAACAGCAACACATCTTCATTTTGTGTTTGCAACATATCGGTTATCTTTTTAATCAGCATCTTTTTCATTTACGGCTCCTTTCTGGACGCGTTTAAGCGTGCGGTAAATGGCTAACAGGGTAACAAAATCAAAGGTTTGCAGTAGGTTAGATATCTTTTTTATAAGCTCCTTTCTATCCATGATGCACCTCCTTAAAAAAAAGATGTTTTTATGCTAACACAAAGGGGAAAGCGATATAATACTTTTTTTAACACTTTTTACATGACTAATCATGTAAACGTAACACAAGAAAGGATACAGAAAAGGAAATGGAAGGAAAGAAAAGGGCGGCTATATACGTGCGTGTATCAACTGTAGAGCAAAAAGAACATGGATTATCAGTGGATAACCAGTTGGACGCATTAAAGAACTATTGCCAGGAACGCGGTTTTTCGATTGCAGGCATCTACAACGATGCAGGAATCAGCGCGAGAAAGAAATACAAATCACGTCCTGCATTACTGCAACTGCTAGAAGATTGCAAAAAGCACAAGATTGATATTATTCTTTTTACAAAGTTAGATAGATGGTTTCGTTCTGTTGCAGACTACTATGCAGTACAGCAGGTTTTGGACGGTGCAAAAGTGCCATGGAGGGCGATTTGGGAGGACTACGAAACAGAGACTTCCGCAGGAGTATTTAAAGTAAATATCATGCTTTCAGTGGCTCAGGCGGAGTCTGACCGCACATCAGAGCGTATTAGAGCTGTACTGGAGTATAAAAGGGAGCACGGGCACATCATAGCAGGTAGGATGCCACTAGGGTACATAAGGACATCTTCCAGTACCATTGACTATGATCCTGCCACTAAGGATGCTATGCAAGCGTTTTTTGATACCTACCTTGACACTTACAGCCCAGTAGCAGCCATGGACGCTGCAAGAAAGTTAGGTCTGCGCATGTCACGCAAAACCGCCCATTTCATCCTAGACAAAGAGCCATACTACGGCACGTACTATGGAGTAGATGTGCCTGCATACATCACACCAGAGCAGCACAAGATCATAGAGAATGCCAGAGTGCATTATCCGCGTACACCAAAAGATGATAGAGTATATATCTTTACAGGGGTGATCTTCTGCGCCAGTTGTGGAGCGCGGATGTGCTCAAAGTTATCCAAGCACATCCGCGCAAATGGTGAGACAATTGAGAGAGGTTACTACCAATGCTGCACAAAGGTTAGAAGAAAGGACGTTTGTGAGAAGCCTGCTTTTGTGATGGAACACAAGCTGGAAGATTACTTAATCGAGCATATGTCCGAGTTGATCACGGACTACGAAACAAGCATTGCGCAAAGCCAAGAAAAGGCTAAGGATGCAGAAAAGGAAATCAGCCGCATCAAGGGCAAGCTCCAACGGCTGAAAGACGTATACCTTGATGGGGATATGAGCCGCGCTGAATATGTAGACAAAACATCGCAACTCAAGGCGAATATGGCAGAGCTTGAAAACCAGAGAGTCCCACTCAGCCCAATCAAGCAGCTGCCTGACGATTGGGCAGAAATGTACCAACAATTATCTAAGAATGGAAAGCGTGATTTTTGGCATCGCACCATTAGGCGAATTGAGATTGACGGTAAGAAGGTGTCTAAGGTGTTTTTTATATAATTTTTTTATCCTTTTTGTTGCTATTATGTCACCTTGCCAGATGCAATAGTAACATAATAGCAACTAGTTAAATAATATCAATAAAAACACCGATTTGGTGCAAATATATGCTTTACAAAGTACCGAATCGGTGCTATACTATAGTCATAGCAAAGAAAGGAGCTACCAAAGGTAGTAAGGTAAAGGAAAATGAAGAGAGAAAATAATAGATTCGTGCTTAGCAAGACGGAAAAAGGCAGAATTGCAGCACATGCAAGAGCAATGGCGAAAAAAGCAACATATAACGGCTATGTAGAAGCATGGTTTAATACTGCAAGAGGGGAAGTAAGATATTGTGAATTGACAGATTACAACTCCTATATCGAAGCAGGAAAAGATATGGAACTCATCTATAGTGCCGAGTGTAGAGAGGAACAATGATGGGTGATCAAATCAGTAAGACAGACAAAGCTATAATTGATTTGTGGAAGCAGTATGGAGCAGTTAAGCCTATTTCAATTCAAACTGGTTGTTCTCATCACAAAATAACCAAGTGTCTAGCCACTCATGGATATGTATTAAATGCAGCACATGCAAAAATTCTTGAATTGTATAGTCAAGGGGTGGGGGTTGAAGATATTTCCAAGGCAGTAAAGTTAAGCTTATCAAGTGTCCGTGCATATCTTCCAAGAGAAAGACCTGAGTATGGTCAGCATTATTCCAAGAACGCAAAGATAATTTACAATTGGCGGCAGAAAAAGGAAAGGAACTAAAACAAGATGGAAGTTAAGGAGCTTCGAGAGCTGACTGGATTAAACCAACAAAAGTTTGGGGATTTATACTCAATCCCCAAGCGCACACTCCAGAACTGGGAACTGGGAGTAAATAAGTGTCCGATTTATTTTAGATTGGCACTGGAACGAATGGTAGAAGAAGATTTTCAGGCACTTGAAACAGAAAAAGAAAAGTTGCTGAAACGTTTAGCAGAAATTGAAAAAAAGCTGAGTGAAAACTAACTGTAAGTAGAAAAGAGGGAAGCTTCGTGCTCCCCTCTTTTTTATGCCAGTATTTTATTGATCACAGCCTTGTACTCCTTAGGATATAGCAGCTTTATTGCTTCCATATGCTCATCCAGTACATCTAAGGCTTTTTCTATCGGTACTTTTCCAACCGCCTCTAAAAAATCAGATTTAGGGGAAGTTGGTTCTGCTGCATACGCATATCTTGGCATTTGCTGTATCTCAATTGGCTCTGGTTCTGGTGTAGGGGAGTTGCGCTCTTGCACTATGTAGAGCATAGCAAGCTTTTCCACAGTTGAAAAGGTGATATTTCCATTTTCAAGCCGTGCAATCTCACTTTTTATCTCGTCCATATCAAGCATCGCTCTACCCCCTTTCCATCATCACTCCTGCAAAGCTTCCATTGCCTTTCTGAGTGCGCCTTTCTGGTTCTGGCTCAGATCACTGTTATCAATCATATCTCTGATCTGATCTGCAAGCATCGTGCGTCCCTCATCCATGCTGTAGCGTCCTCTGCCGTCTCTGCTGTAGTGTGCTCTCACATAATGCCGTCCATAGCTGCTGCCGCCATCTGGCTCTCCGTCTCTGCTGTATCTCCATTTTCTGCCGTCCTCGCTATAGCCAAGCTTTTCTTCAAGCTCGTCAATGCGCAGAAGCTTTTCCTTCGATACGATGAGCTTGTATACTGTATCAAGATCACCTGCGGACATTTCACCTTTCTGTGCGATTTCTTCAAGCTCTGCACAAATCATGCGCTTCAAATCTTCCATTGTTCCCATTATGCCACCTCCTTTTTCACAATTATTTCTGCTGTATCGACTGTAACTGTTGCACCCTCTACTACTCTTGCTGAGACTGTGCCACAGCAGCAGTCTACGCAAAATTCCGTTTCTGCATCCACTGACCAAACGTCAGTCGCAGCCGCAGGAACAACAGACATTAAAGTTTCTGGTAGCCTCTCACCATCCAGAAACAGCGCAAGCTGAATTGCTCCTGCAACTCCTGTTACATTGGCGTGGAAGTACACGAGGTACTTTGCAGGATTGCAACAAGTGCCGCCCTTGACAGTCACCTGCCCTGAACCTGCTCTATGCTTAATGTTACAGCAACCCTTGATAATTGTGTTGGTATATGGCACTGCACCGCCCAGAGGGACGGCTGTAGGTGTGGTTAATGTATACTCTGCCATACTCGCCACCCCCTATCAGGAACAGCTATTGCACGGATTGCAGCAGCCGTTCATGTAGCCATAGAGCTGTCCAGCAGGGAAGCTTGGAACAGGCGCAGGTTTAAGAGTCTGTACCAAATAGTTATTCTGTGCCTGCTGAGATGCTGCAAGCTGCAAGCCAAAAATCTGCTGATTCTGCTCGGCAATCTTCGCATCTTTCGCTGCAAGCTGCTGTGCGTTCAGCGCATCAAGGATAGCTCTTGCGTTGCTGTTCTGGTTGTCGATGATATCACGTGTGTTATTTGCATTGTTGTAGTTCGTCTGACAGAATCCAGATTCTACGCTGTGCTGTACCGCATTGGTATTCATCGCCATGTTGTAATTCACGCCAGAGATAGCCTCTCGGTTATCACAGCAGCACTGTGCAAGCTGAGACTGCAAAGCATTTGCATTCTGCATAGCCGTGATGTTGTTAGCGTTCATCTGCTGCATAAGATTCATCTGCCCGTTGGCTCTGGATAACTCAGCCTGTGCAAAGCCATTACAAAGGTTCTGGTTTACGTTTGAAAATCCAGTCAACGCGGTAGTGTTCTGGGCATAGAATCCATCACATAAGCCGCTGTTGATCGCATCGGATTTGCGCTCTAGCGATGCTGTAGAGCTATCAATCTGTCGCTGCAAGGTGGCGAAATCGCTTGCTAAAACGTAGTTATCTGCTGCGCCTCCGTTGCCGCCCCATCCGTTGTTTCCCCATCCGTTGCCGCCCCATCCGCAAAATACGAACAGGAAGAGGATGATAAGAAACCATGAACCATCGCCCCACATGCCATTACCACCGCAGTTGCCTGTTACTGCTGCGATATCGGCAGGAGTCATACTCTCACTTGTTAAACTCATGTTTTTTCTCCTTTCGCTGAGATAATATAATCAACGCTTTATGCGTGATTTGCTGTTATTTACCGCCATTTAGCAGTCCTTGGAACTGCTGTGCCATACTTTGAAGCTGATTAAGCTGCTGCTGACTCAACTTTCCAGAAGTTAGAAGCTTCTGCACTTCTGCTTGTGGATCGCCAGTAAACTGCTGTTTAAATTTCTGAAACTGCTGAATCATTTGCATTGGATTCTGAAACATTTGCATTTGCTCTACCTCCATCGTTTAAACGTTTTTCTAGTGCCGCTAGCCGCACCTTCAAGCTATCAATCTCTTTTGAGTAATCATTTACACTACTCTTGCTTTCTGCTCCCGTTTTAGGCAGCTCTGCGCCCAGTCGTTTGTACTCGTAGGTTTCCATGCACGGTCGCCCTGATGCATCAGCTCGTTTCTCGTAAAAAACTTGTCCGTTGCTATCCCAAAGTCTTACAAAGCCATTTGCCGCCACTAGATAAGCTTCTGCCGCGTTCTTGCCCTGCACCCAGATACGTTCATCATTACTTTGCTGCCCGAACCCTTGAAAGCCCTGCTGCATTCCCTGCTGCATCCCCTGATTGTACCGCAGTTGCGCTAGCTGATCTGGGACTGGTGGGCTATAAGGTTGATATCCATAGTAAGGGTTATATCCGTTCATGCTTCGTCACTCCTTTCCCAGAAATAGAGGGGGATTTCCTGCCCTGAATCCCATGTATCAAAATAATCACCATCAACCACAGTTACAACATGGCTTCCCAGTGCCAATACATACACCCCTTGTGGATGTTCTGCCGCAAATGATGCAACGTTATAGCAGATAGGGCAAGCCTCAGAGACTATACCTCGCCTAAAACCTTTGTCATGCAGGTATGCGCCCCACACGGCATTTGCAGACGGCATATCAGCCATCAGCAAGCCCTGTACGCAAAGCTGTAAGTAGGTCTTGTCCCAGTCCTGATCAAGAGCCTTGCATACTGCCCTGACGGTGCAATCTCCTACTCTTGCTGCAACTGGGTTTGGATTATATCTTTTATACATGCGTTCTTCCCTCCATGGCTGTATTATCACACATGCAGAGGAGAAAAGACACGATGCAGGTACGATGATTTTACGCATAAAAAAAGAGCCTACCATTTCTGGCAAGCTCTCAGTTTTTTTTACTTTTCGATGTTGAAATTGATAGTAATTGGATCAGTAAGAAGAAGTTCTTCATATGTAGTATCATCCAATACTTGAATTTTTGTCTCTACATTCTGCAAATCTTCAATACTTTCAACCTCTACGCTATCATCAATAGTAAGCGTTCCCTTCGATTTTTTGTTGGCTTCGAGTCCAACAGAAAACATCTGGTATGTCATATAGCCATTGATTGATGTATCAGATGTCTGCACACGAATTTTTTTATCGGTAAGATTCTCGGCGGTAAGCATAATATCATATCGTCCATACTCATCAGATATGCCATTGTAGGTAATGATTACCATATCGTCCTGATATACGATATCGCCCTCCTGAATTGCATTCTCTCCTCGAAGCTCTTTTAACTTCTGCTTCAATTCCGCAATCTGCTTTTCAAGCTTTTGAATCATTGCCTCGATACCTTCTACTGTGTTCTCGTCTGCTGCAATCTCAGCTCCTTCTTCTGTGCTTGTTTCTTCTGCCATTACTGGGGCTGTAGATACTGCAAGTGCAAGTGCCATGGTTAATGCGTACAAAGATTTTCTCATTGTGTGTCCCTCCATTTTCTTTTCTGCCCTTCTACAATATCACTATTTTTTCATTACGTCAACGCAAAAGGTGGAGGAAATCCCCCACCCATGCTATTTTTTCAGTTCTTCCGCATAAGCCGCAAGCCACGGAAGAGACAGCAGCTTATCAGATGCCGAGTACCAATATTCTTGAAATCTTCGTGTACTTACGCACATCTTTTCCGCTGCTTCTTCCTGAGACATGCATTCGTCCAGAAGATAAGTTACTGCCTCTTTCTCTTTCCGATTCAGCCGTGCCCTCATCAGGGCATACTCAATTATGCCATTGTCACCGCATCCCCAAAATATCTTAACAAGCCCTCTATCCATATATGCTACCTCACTACTATATAAGCAATCAGGGCAGCATTGGCAAGAGCTGAGACTACTAACGCAAGGCGGCAACGGATTAGCTGCCGTTCAGTGCGGATTGCTGTTTCAATCGCATCCTTCAAAAGCATTCTCTTTGCGTCCATACTTACTCCTTTTTCAGCATGTTTCCATCTACCCAACCATAGACTCCATCGCCTACAATGTGGTAGTTATGTTTGCCAGTTGCACAAAGCTGTGTAACTTTTGCATGTCCTGCCTTGGCTGCTACTGGTGTCGTAGCCCATGCGGAGATATACTGCGCACCGCCAGAAAAGTATACCGTATCGCCCACATTGATAGCTGTAGACTTAATAGCCGTGTAATCGTAGTATACTTCACCGCCCTTGGTGTATGCGTAGCCACATGATGCGCCTGGCCACACGATTTTGTACCAGAAATCAGAGGTTACTTCAAGCACCTCTACAGCTGTGCCCTTTTTAATGACCGTAAGAGAGTTTGCAGTGTTTTTTGCTCCGTCTCTAACGTGCATCGCAGTCTTTGCGACCGCTGTTCCGATGCCCTTACCGCAGAGGGTAGTGTTACCAGTTGAGATAATCTCGCACTCCACTTTAGAGCCATCATCCAGTACTACTACAGTATGCCCCTGTGTGCATGTACAGAGGATATCACCACGCTTTAGGTACGCATCTGTTTTGGTATACTTGGCATCGGTGATAATTTCAAAAATGTCCAAAGCTGACAGCACTACAACCTCATTGAGAGTGGAAAACCACTGCACAGCTTTTTGGACAGCATACGCAATGCAGGTGCGGACGAGATTGCTACAGTCGGAACTACACGGCTTGCTGATCTTGCTGCAATCCCATCCATACGGCTTGCTAAGATCGTACACGTCCCAACCACCATCTTGGTTATAGCCGATATTATCATTTGCGCAAGCTGCTTCCATACACTGGGCGATACGCTCACGCACTGCATCGTCTTTTGCTCGGATGATAACCCATCCCTTACTATGCAGATACCATGGCTCAATTGCTACCTCAAGCCCTGTCTGATCTCCTGCAACACCGCCAGATAATTTTCCGTTTTCATCAATTCTTGATGACCCGATTTTTACCATATTTTCTCCTTATTCCTCATAAATTACATCAAGTCCATAAGCTACTGCTGCATCATGTTCAATACGGCATCCTCTAGCCTTTTCACATCCCCTGCAGAAATACGCTGCATGGCAGAGGCTCATATTTTCCAGTGACTTTGCAAGGAAACAGAGGGGAATCTGTACTACTCCACGCTCTTTCATGGATTCATTGCTGTACCACTCATCAGTGAAAAGCGTATTGATAATTTCATAGCCTTTTTCTTTCAAGGCTGCGATTGCCTTTTCTCTGGTAGTCTTGATTTCTTCTTCACTCTTTCCTGCCATCGGCTGTGATAACATTGCTTTCATATTATTCTTCCTCCTTGATCTGTGAGATATTCATCAGTACGCAGGTGATACCTGCAAGTGCCACGGTAGATACACACACCTTCCAGTCTACCTGAGAAATCAGTGCGCTACTTCCAATCACGCCAATAGCCGCCTGTGCCATAGTCTTGATGCAGCGGATTCCTACATTCTTCAGCCATTTTTTACTCATGTTCGCTCTCCTTATCTTCCAAATCTTTGATCCTGTGATTAGCCACCAGAATTTGTTCGTGCATAACAGATGCCTGTTCCTCAAGCTTGTAAGTGCGCTCGATTAAGTTGTTATGCTTCTCGACTTTTTTCGCTAGCTCGTCCAACTTATACTCCATCAGAATGCGAGTACGTTCAAGCTGCCCGTGATTAGTTAGCACGCATACCAACAGCGTTGCCGCTGCTGATATGCAAGCAGGTAATACTACTTGTAATAGTTCCACTGGATATCCTCCTTTGTGGTGTGTTTTTGTTATTTTTTTGGTTAACTATAGCCTCATTTAGTTAATTATAATTACGGTAATTTTTCAGCATTTATATCATTAGAAGCAATCGAAATATTACTTCCGTAAATATAAGGAGTTTGATTTGTGAGGAGTAGACTTGATGATATGCAGATTTTCAATTTTCGTCCACGATCCTTGTCTGTAACAATCCAATTTTGAGTGCTTAAATCAAACGCTGTTCCTATTAGTGACACACTAGATTCAGGGTAATCTGAACCATTTTTATATTCAAGTGCATACATCTCAATCCCAATGTTAGACAACATCCAATCGCTATTGATAATCCTTAAGTTTTTAAATGGTGCAATAGTTGTGGCGATGTGTTCTAAGACGTTTTTGCTACTCTTAATATTTTCAAGTGTAATATTTTCAAAGGGACTAATGTCTGCATCAGGATGGACGCTCCTAGAGTATTGGTCGTTGTCATAATTGAGCGATAGTGCAGTCCCATGACGTTCATAAAAGAGGTTTTTGCAAATAATATTTTTGCAGACAGCGGATTTGATATCTCCAGCTTGCCCGAACTGCCATGTGATACCATCTGGATATGTCATCGTTCCGCTTTCATGCGTTGGTTGAGACGTACTTATTGCTGTATCAAAAGATGGAGAATCAGTTACAGTACGATAAATTCTTCCATTTGATACAACTGTATCGCCGTATTTTCTTACACTCATTCCAGAACTCCAATCGCACCATGCTCCGCCAAGCATATAAATTCCCCTTGTAGGTTGATATCCTCTGGTTTCAGGGAACCAGATATTTTCGATTACGCCATTTTTGATATCACCAATACAAGATGTTGAAATAGCATAATCGTGTGCGTTGAGTGCAATACAATCATCGTTTGTTTCAACAATACCATTTCTTATTGTAAACCCATTTCCAGCACAAATATGCAATCCATCTTTCACACCTCGAATTTCAAAATTTTCAATTAAAAGATTCTCAAAGTCTTGTACATGAACATTAAACCACTGAGTCGTTCCATCAGTAATCTTTAAATTGCGAATTGTTACGTTCTTTGCATGCAAAAATGATACGAAACCTTCATGTCCATTTATTCTTGGAATATCTCCAAGGCTATTCCCAGCACCATTTGTTATTAAATTCAGACCGTCTATAGTAATATCGGTATTGGTTTCTTCTGTGAATGCTCCTTTATTGATAAACGGATAAGTTGGAAATACCCCATTATCATCAACTAATTTAATAAATACATTGTTTCCAAATAAAATACTGGTGTATGACGGAATCTTAATTGATTTGCAAATGTTATATGTTCCCGGCATATCAACCAAAATGGTTCCACCAGAGTCAACGATTTTTTGAAAGCTATCAGAATTTATTTTTGCTTCATTGCTTGGTAAAAAACCATAAGCAGAAGCATTCTTAAAGATCCCTGAACCACTAATAGTGATTCCACCATTAGGAATATTATCAAGTTTGATTTTATCTTCTTTGCTTAGTAGCCCATCCGATTCAACAGTGGCATTATATATACCAAGCAACTCTTTTGTAATATTATGTGGATTTTTAGCTGCAAGGTGTTTAATAATTTTAGGTGTTATTTTTTCTTCTTTGCAATATGCTGTAAGTTTATTTTCGCCATAATTAACTGTGTTAAAGCAGAGATAGCCATCATAATTTGCAGTAAGTGTAGCCTCATAATCCTTATATAATGGAGCATCGTCAGGTTTTTCAAAGTATTGTAAAATATCGTATGACGGTATCGTTACTGACGTTGGAAATGATGCAACAATATATGCCATTTTCCATCTTTCGCTTGGAAAAACATTTATAATATATTTTTTTCCACGACTTACTCTGTAAACACGACAAGCCAATTCAGATTCGTTTGTAAGTCCCATTTTACCATCCGCAAAATTAAAGCCAAGTCCGTACATTGACTTATATGGTTCTATCAAATTAAATTCAGAATCAGATTCTATATTTTGAAATTTCAAACAATTATCTAAATCTTCTTTTAGTGAACTAACATCGGTACTTAGCTGAGAGTAGTCTGAGGGGATATTATCCTTAACCTGATCAACGATTTTTTGAGTGGCATTGGCGATAGCATCGTTAATGTCACTTTTGGACATGTCAGAGCCGTCTGGCACTGCGGCTGCATCTACAACCATGATGATAGGGGCAGACTCCACTACCTTGTTACCAGATGTTACCTTTACTTTGCATCTTACCTTACCTGCAACTGCTGTCATTTGCTGCTGTATAGTCACAGTTACAGTGCCGTTGGAGTAGGCACAGTTATACGCAAAAAACTTGCCATCAGGCTTGCCACCCTCAAAAGTTACAGCCGCAGAGGTGGGGGCAGTCCACTTGCCAGAGGATGAAAATAAGTTAAAAACAAGTGTTCTTCCGAGATCATCATATTGTGATACATTAACTATAAGCGGCAATGTCCTATTCGGTGTCATGTCCAAGTCAAAAATTGATTTAAGCATTGCTTTCTCCCTTCAATTTCTTTTCGTGTTCTTGCAGCATCACAAGGATATCTGCGATTAACTCATCATAGCCAATCGCGCCATACGTTACCTTGTCTGCCCCCATAAATGATTGTAGCATTGCAACATCACCAATCTGCTGTTTATCGGCTATTTCTTTCACTTCCTGATAGATCAATCCATGATGGACTTTGTGGGTTGGGTCTGCGATATACTTATAAGTTACTGGATTGAGTGCCATGATTAGTTTTTTTGCTTTTTCTACTGGCAATTTGCTAATATTTTCCTTCAATCGTTTGTCTGATGAATGTACAATTGTTCCGTTTACTGCTACTGTGCAGGGGTTTGATACAGTACCATCTTTAGTTTTGCTTCCAGAAAACGTAAATTCGCTCGTGCCGTTTGGGTTGAGGTAGTTTTGCAAGCGTCCTGTGTAATCGTAGATAGAGTCTCCTGTTGTAACATCAGCTCCAGAGTGGAAATCACAGTAAGAAATGCCCTCAGCTGAGTCGTTATTGCCGTAAAGCTCAATTCCGTAATTGATAAATATTGCCTTATCAAAACACACATCTTGCCGCTCGTATATCCCTGTATCTTTGTTATATACTCCACCCTGCGAATACATAGAGCCAATTTTAAAACGTCCGTTAGTGTTAATATATCCTGCACCAACTTTAAGCAAGCCAGAGTTTATAGTTACTTCGCCTGAGTCCATATCGGCACAAAAAAGAGTCTTTCCAGTGTTATCTACAACCTGTAATTTTCCAGTATCTATATACGCTGCGTTGATGCCCACAGTGTAGATTTTTTGCAAGATTGCCGTACCGCTCCAATCTAAGCCGTTGTAAGTCTCGCCACCATCAATAGAAAAAATTATGCCACCATCATTGATACGAATGATGGTCTGAGATTCTTCAAGGACTGGCTTATCATGCAAAAACCAGTCATGCGCTCCACCTGTTCCTTTATCAGTTACATACAAACCGCTGCCCTGCTCTACCTTCTTTACAAGCTCTGTGATAGCTCTTTTTCTGGCAGAGGTTTCCTTGTCTATTTCATCCTGCGCTGCCTGATCTATCTCCGTGAGCTTCTTTGTAAGGCTGTTCTGCGTACTTCCAACCGTGATACTATCGTACTTATCAAGTAGCACGTCATACACGGTTTTCACAACTTTTGCAGTTGTGTTGATCCCCAGATTTTCAAAAATAACGTTTACTGTATCACAGAGGTTGACAGACTCTAATGCAGCTATATCTTTGTACTCCTCAAACTGCGACAGCACTACAAAAGATACTGTAAGAGATACATCAGGCACTCCTACACCGCTCTGCGTGATGTAATTTTCTGCTTTGGCTCTAAGTTGTTCTGCGGTTGGTTTTTCCTCAAAGCTTGCCGAAAAATCATGTACCGCAGTCCGTTTATACGGAAAGTTATTTGCGTACTTGCTGTACACTGATACTTCTGGAAGTGTTACAACCTCTTCGGTTTCCTCACTTTTCCAGAAAGGGCAGATACCTGTGATCGTGTTCGCAATACTTTCCTCTTGTTTTAGATCGGTGAGGTTCTTGCCATAGCGAATTGTTACACCTTTGTTTGATCCTCGGTTTTGGTGTAGCTTTACGGTGTATCCAGTAAACTCATACTCGCCCTTGTAGGTATCCAAAATGCTCCCCTCTACACCACCAAGCAGAGCACGGCAAGAGGTCGGAACTGTAAAAGCCATTTTTGCTTGCGTTTCTTTGCTAGTCCAGAAAGAAAAAGGGTTATCCTCTGCTGAGTACTTTTTGAGGTTATCCATCGCCTCCACTACGTTAGATGCTTCAAAGGGTGTTACTGGTATATGTGATAGCTGATATGAGATATGCTCCGCATTTATCTTTACAATACCGTTTAAAGGCTTGCTGATAGCGTAAATGCGAAACGGTTCTGGATCGGCTTTGTAGGACGGTACGGCTTTGATAATTCTTGATAATTCCAAATCCTTAAAATGCTGACCGTTCAAAGGGTAAGTCATCGTCAACTCATATGAGCCGTTTCTTTCTTCGGTGACTTTGCAGCTAATCATATCCACCAAAGCTCCCAAGCCCTGTGATTCAAAAAGCTTTTCGGTCGCTGAATATAAAATCGGTATCAAATTGTCCACCACCTCCCAGTAATCTCTATTGATGTTATTCCACCAGTAAAAGTAATTAAATTCATCCCAGATTTAAGTTCTGGGAAGCCAGAAGCAAGCACCACATAACTGTTCATGTTCATATTTCCTCTGGTGCAGTCCATCAACTCAGAGTCGATAGTTACATAAGCCTGCAAGTTTAAACTCATCGAATAGTCGCCAATTTTTAGGGTAGATTGTCCATTTCCATATACTTTTATAAGTGGTCTCGAAGCGAACTTTGTAGGATTGAAAATTATACCTGCCGAAGTAAATTTTTCTACCCTCTCTCCATCTGTAAGCCATTTCTGGGGCTTACAATCAAAAGTCACTGTAGCTTTTGCGCTGTGATTGAGTGCTCCTGTTGTGTAAGTAATAGCATCCGTCACAAGTCCCATTCTGTAGTACTCTGGATGGTGACTATCCTCTAGCCTGCAATAGCTTGTAGGGCTTTTGAGCCATGCGCTGATCGAGTCCGCAAGGTTCTCAAACCCACTTTTGCACACTATAGTGTAGGGTACGGAGATATTTTCAAAGCATCCGTTATCCTTGATCAAATCTCCGTTCCTGCCAGGTATCGTATACTTTGTTACACTTCTTTTGGGAGCGTTGAAAGTGTTTTGCGCTCCCACCAAAAGATCATAGTTGGCAGAGGATTCGCCATTGTATATTAAGTAGTGCATCATGCAAATACCCTCCTATCTCTGTCATAATCGTCTGCCATGCGTTTTGATACCTCCTCGGCTACAGCGTCCGCAAGTTCCTGCTTGTCCTTGTCGTAGCCTTCAATTACAATTTTGATTTGCGTAGGTTTCTGATTGCTGTTCATCTTCTCAGCAAGCTTACTAAGCCAACCTTCGGACTTTTCCAGAGGGACGACAGCCTCATCGCCCTTTCCTTCGAGCAATCCTTTCTGCCCTTTTCGCAAGATACCGCCTTTTTCAAGCTCTCCGATTCGCCCAAATCCAACAGTTGGGATATTGATTCCAAAATTGCTACCGCCAAAACCTGGAACCCAATCTGGAATTGTTACCGAGATTTTATTCATTGCACCGATAACCGCATTCAAAGCCGACTCTATGCCAGATATTGCACCGTTAATCAGCTTGATAACTGCGTTGATTGGTGTTTTGGCAAACTCTATAATGCCTGCAAAAACGGTTGAAAATGTACTTACAATTCCGTTCCAAGCATCGCTCCATTTACCTGAGAAGATGTTGGTGACGAAATCTAGCATTCCATCGAAAAGCGGCTTTAAAACGTTATCCCACCAACTTACGATAGTGTCAAAAGCCGTTGTTACGCTCTCTGATACCGCCTTAAAAACCTCATCAAATACGGGTTTGAGATTTTCACGGAGAAAATCTCCGATTGCTTGAAAGCATGGCAAAAGCGTTTCATCTGCAAAAGTCTTGATTGCATCCCAACAAGGTTTCAAGTGGTTTTCCCAAGTGTCTGCAATCATCTGGAATGCTACACTGACAGCTTCTTGTGCTGCTTGAAAAGTAGTCTCAAAAAGCGGTTTTATGTTATCTTCAAGTGAGGACAACAAAGCGGTAAATACTGGCAGCAATACGTTGTTCCAAACTGCCTCAATCACCGAAAAAACAGCCGTTACAACTTCACCAAGAGCATTAAAAACCTCCGTTGATATCGGGCCGATATTTTCAGATAGCCATGTATAGATGCCAGTAAAAACTGGTAGTAATACGTTCTGCCATACATCCGCAATTATCGCAAACGCGGTCTGTACAGCCGACTGAATGCCAGTGATAATTGAATTGATAAGTGTACCATCTGTCTGCGCATCAGTTACAATTTGATTTATAACCTGCGTTAATACTGAGATCACACCAGATATAATATCTCCTGCAAACTGGATCGCAGTTGCAATGCCATCAACAATCACGTTAAGCACTGATAATGCAGTTCCAAACGCTGTGCTTTGTGCCCCTGCGTCTGAAAAACCAGTTATCAGGCTCACCAGATAATCGGAAAAATTAAGCACTGCATCAACTAATGGTGAAATCGCACTTGCGATAGAATTAAACGCACTAGAGAAAGCACTTTGAAGCTTTTCAAGCCAGTCCATAATAGGCAAGCTTGATATAAAATCAACAGCCGATGTAAATACAGCTTTTAAAATGTTAAATTTAGCAAGTAAACTCTGCCCAAGGATATTTGCAAGTCCCGTAAGTGGCACTGATACAAACCATGTTACCACCTGCCCTGCTGCATTGATCGCTTGCTTGATGGCTTCAAGAGCTGTCTTTCCTGCATCCATCTTGACTCGTGCATTATCAAGCGTACCACCTGCATCATCTGTGATACCCAAAAACTCTTTTACCGCATCAATCACTGGATTAAATGCAGAGAAAAGAGTTTTAACAGCACCGCCCAGACCCGAAAAAGCATCTGCGCCTGTCTTTTTGATCTGCTTAAACCACGATACCAGAGGTAACTTGGTGAGAGAGCTAAGTTTCCCTAGCAGCTTGGTTACTGCGTTATCAGCGACACCCCCAAGAGACTTTACAAGTCCCAGTAAGCCGCCAGAGCTTAAACCATCGGTTAAAATAGTGATTGAGTCTGTGGCAAGGTCTACACCGTCCTTGAGCGTTTTTGAAAAGAGGTTATAAAACGCAAGCTTTAAGCCATCAGTTGCAGAGCTTAAAAGGGTAAAAGAACCGCCCAAATTATCAAGCTGAGTCTGTGCCTGTGATGCAGCCGAACCACCTGCATCTGCAAGAGCCGCTTTAAACTCGTTTGTTTTATCAGCAGATACAGCCGCCATCTTGTTATAGGCATCAAGCCCTTGCACACCAAAGATAGTATTAAGGGTTGCGTTCTTCTGCTGATCTGACATGCCAGATAATGCCCCTGTGAGATTATCTACAACAGCATTAAAATCACGCGCGGTTCCATCAGCGTTATATGCTGATACTCCCAAGTTATCCAGAGCCTTTTTAGCCTGATCTGTAGGTGTGTAGATTTCAGACATTGCAGAGTTTAAAGCTGTAGTAGCATTTGAGCCAGTAACATTAGCTTCTGCTAGTCTTAGCAGAGACAGTGTTACAGAGTCAGAAGCCTGTCCGTAAGCAGAGGCATTGGCAGAGACACCAGATAATGCCTCACCCAATGCGCTTACATCAGTATTTGCAAGGGTAGCACCCTTAGCCATCAAATCTGCATAGTATGCAGCTGATTTGCCCTCTTTGCTAAAGCCTTTAAGCGATGATGTAAGGTATGTAGCTGAGGATTCCATGGACATTGCGCCAGCCGAAGCAAGATCAAGTGTTGTACTCAAAAGGGTAGCTCCGTTGGCATCTTCGTTTAAAATATCAGCCGCCGACATGCCAGCCTGCGATAATATATTGATACCTTCTGCTGCTTCGGTTGCTGTAAATTTGGTTGTTGCTCCCATCTTCTCAGCAGCAGCTTTTAAATCTTGTATCTGATCTACCGTCTTGCCTGTTGTAGCAGCAATCTGTGATACCGCAGTATCAAACGACATACCAGTATCAACCGATGATGTAATCGCTCCTTTCAGCAAATCAAAGCCTTTGGAGGCTACTGTGCCTATAGCATCTGCAATTAGCTTGCCCTTTGCTACAGCACGTGTGGCAAGAGATTCTAAGTCCTCTTCCATGCCCGATGAATCAACAGAGATTCCTGCCACCAGTTCAAGTATATTCACAGTCTCACCTCCAGTCCTGCCGCTTTAATAATTTTTGTTATGATCTCTTCTGCATCTTCTTCCTTTTTTGGCTTTCCATATGCCGCATCATAATATCGCTGCTTCATGATGTGTCCGCCTGCAAAGTTAGCAGTGTTTTCACAGATTTTTTGCAGCGCATCCGTCACGTAAACGCGATAAAGCAGGTTCTCTACGTACTGTGCATGTCTGCCTTGCACATACGCGAAAAAACCTGCTAGTGTTCTACCTCTGTAATCTCCTATGCAGAGGTAAAGCACTCTTCGCGTCTCCTCGTCTGCGCTCAAGTAAAAAGTTTTACAAATTCCTCGTCTGACATAAGATCGGTAAGATCACGAATAAAAGATGCCATGCTCAACCCCTGTCTGTACTCGTCCTCGGTCTGCTGTGAGATAATAGCCATAATTTTAATCAGATCGTCCTTATGTCCCTTGATGAGTGCAGGAATATTTTTCTGAATACGTTTCAGTGCAAAAATAGTTCTGCTTTCGCCCTCTGGAAGCTCAGCCTTTTTAAAAATTGCCGCTGCTGCTTCATCCATTGCAATGTTGGTTACTGGAACAATTACTTCTGCAAGTACATCAAGTACCTGATCGCCTTTGATATCCGATAATTTCATCACTCGCCACCTGCCTTAACGTATACTTTGTATGGCACTTCGTCTGGATTCTCAAGAGAGTAGTGTGCGGTATACTCAAAGGTAAAAGTACCCTTTGCTTTGTCAGTGGTCTGCAAGTTAAAACCGCCCGTTGAAAGTGCATTCTTAATGTTGATCGCGATAAAGCCACCTTTTCCATAATCTCCTACAAACCAGATGTCCGCAAAATCTGCATCTGTAAGTGTTGTACGAGGGGTGATCGTTGCCTTTGATGTGTCAATGTCTGCTGCTGCCGCAAGATTCTTAATCTGCTCTGCTGTTACTGCTACGTAAGTGCCTGATACCTTGATTTCTCGGCTATCAAGCTCTTTCAGCTCCTTGGTGTTCTTCGGGCAGTTATCAATGTCCTCGCCATAATCCGTAAAAGATGGAGTATCGGAGAAGTTGATGCCGCCAGAAGTTGCACCGATAATATTTGTTGCAGTAATTGTCCATGTCTGGGGATCAAACTCAGACATTAAAATGCCTGCATTCATTTGGATATGCTCAAATACTTTATCTGGCAATTTTGTTGCTGCTTTTCCCATTTTGATTACCTCGTTAAATACTCAAGTGTGACGTTGCAATATCTGCGCTTAACTGTCGGTGATGTCTCGTCCGTGAGGGGCTGACACCACGGAACACCAGTTTTTACCCAGATCAAGCCCTCGTCACACTCAATCAAATCATGTTCTAAGATATATTTCCTAAATTCCTCGGCTTTTTGGTTGGGGATTGACTCCGATTCCGTCCAAAACCACATGTTGACTACTATAGCCACGTCAGAGTCCCCGAAGCTGCCTGTGATATACTCATAGGTCAGCCACGGAAAAACTGTGTCGTCTGGAACGGATGTGGAAGGATAAGCCGTCATGCCAAAAGCCGTAAACCATGCCTGTAGTGCCTTATCTTTACTCAACTAGCCCCGTCTCCTTCCATGCCTTATGCAGTTTGTCACCGTTCCATGCAATCCAGTCCACCATTTCTTCATTCATCGCCCATGCACCGACAATGCTGTGTGAGTTAAAAGCAAGCCCTGACTCTGCAAGAAAAGCGTGAACAATCTCGTGCCTTAAAACCTGCTTTACTAGTTCTTCTGGTGATGCTCCAATCGGATCGTTATCGGGGGCTGTCTCAGGGTCTACATAGTAGATTTTTTTTCCATAGAGATCGCACCATCCGTCAGCACCCTCACATGTCTTATATTGGTCGCGGTTTACTCTGATGATTTTGTAACTGCAACCCATTACATTAACCTGATCCGTCATGTTGTTAACTCCCACTTTTCTGCGTTTACCTGTGCTATATCTAGCCCAGATACCTGCGGTGATACCTTGTCTCCTGCGTCAGACGTTACTCGGAAGGTCTTGCCGTCCGAAAGCCGTTTAAAAACATCATGATATGCAAGTTGACATGATCTATGAGTTGTAACCGTAAAAACGCTTGTTACCCCTGATTTCTCAGCGACTCTAGCGTCTAATGTTGTGTCACGGGAGATCGCTGCTTTAAAGCCTGCACCTTCCACCCATGTAGTCTCAAAGCCTCCTGCCCCGTCTGGTACTCGCTTTTTCTCAATCAAGCGACAATCTACCATCATATTTTCTACAAGTTTCATATCTTCCTCCATGTGTGCAGGCGGTTTCTGAAAGCCTCCTGCCAAGTAGCTGTGCCTGTGCTTCCTTGAGTCGCCTTGGTATAGCTGTAGCCGCCAAAAGACTCTGACATATACGGTGTAGGATCACCGTATTTTTTCTGCCACTCCTCGATATCCAGTGCAAGATCAACTACTTCCTGCGGTATGCAGAGGGCAGAAATCGAACCGGTAAATCGCTCCTCCACTCTGCATTCGCAAGGATATCTGAACACCCCATCATGGAAGACAGAGCCTTGAATCAGAAAATATTGCCCCTCCTGCAGAAAGGTGATGGGCTGCTGTACTCCTGCATTATCAATGTAGATATCATTATCTCGGAGTGTGAAAACACCCTCATGTGTGCCATTAGGTGCAACAAAAAAGTTGCGTATGTGTGTTAATACCTGATACAGCATAGCCCCCACCTTTCTTAGCCTAAAGACTTGATACGTGCAATTGGGATCGCCTTGTGGTTAAGTCTTGTACCGTCCTCTTTCTTTACGAGAGACCAGTTGGTTGCAGTCTTAAAATCAGTCGGCATCGGAGAAGTTGTTGTGGTTGGTGTCTTATAGCTAATACCTCTAGGTGCAAGCAATTTGCGCTGACGTGAAACTAAGAGATCCTTACCACCTGCCTTGAGAGGATCACGAGTTGTCTCGTTTGGTACTTTTACACCGACATCGCAGTAGTCAAACGCTCCTCTACCTAAAATGTAAGAAGTGTATGCGCCAGAACTAGAGTCGAACGGCACATCATCATCAATTAGCACGGTTCTACCGTTCCATGTAGCAAGAGTTAAGTCCTTCTCGACTCCGTTTGCGTCTACACCCTTGCCATACTGTAAGAGCTGTAAGTTCTCCAAGTTGGTAGCCACCTGTGAATGTGCAATAACAAGTGTGAAGATATTCTTGTTTGCACCTGCTGCTTTCTGCACTGCATTGTTAAGTGTGGTTGCACCAACCTTTGTATCAGTTTCTTCTGTGATATCCAGTGTGTGAGCGTCTACAAACTTCTTGTCCTCAGTTTCTGTCATTCCGAAAATGCCCTCAAGTATCGCCAGAATGTTGTTCTGTAGATCATCGTCCCAGTAGCCTGCAACCTGCTTGGCAATCTCAGCCATGAAGTCATGCCCCGTAATATCCTGTGTGAAGTCCTTCTCTTCCCATGCCTGTGCACGTCCATACACAACCATGCCCTGCATATAGGTATCAATGGTATCAGCCGTAATATCTGTTGCACCGTCATAATTCTTCGGTGTTCCGTTGATCAAACCAACCATAGGCAGATTAACGTAGTTACCGCCTGTCTGCTCCGATAACATTGTCTTAATCTCTGGTCTTGCGTTAAAAATGCCTGCCCTTAAAAAAGCGTTCTGCTTGATTCTCGGCACGGTTTCAAGGTATTTTCCAAATACCTCACTGTTAAAGTGTTTACTATCAAATACTCCCATGTATTACTCCTTTACTTAGAGAGCCACGTCTTAACCTCTGGCGCGTCTGGGTGCTCATTTGCATATGCCATCTTGTCCCCAAGGCTCATCTTCTCAAAATCATTTGATTCATCGTTCTTTGGTGGGTTCGGGAGGTTTGCCCCCTTCTTCTCCGTGTCCACGATATAATCTTTGTATTCTGCCTTGATGGACTTTGTAAGCTCGTCAGCTCCTTCAATCTTGCCGTCTTTGAGCTTGATATCAGAAATCTGCTTTGCGCTCGCCCTTACTACCAGATCAACCAACTTATTGGAAACTCCTGCATCAGTAAGCAACTGCTTGTAAGCGTTTTCTTTCGCTGTAAGCTCTGCCGCCTGTGCCTGATCGCTCTTATACTTCTCAAAAGCATCATGCTCGGACTCATACTTGGTTTTCCACTCGTTTTCCTTGTCGCTGTTGCCCTTCTGAGCTTCGACAAGCTGAGTCTTTAAGGTGTCACGCTCGGTCTTAATCGCGTCTACCTCAGCGTGCGCTAGTTCAAGAATCTCAGAAATTTTCTCCTCATCGGTTGCGTTTTGGTTTTTAATGATCTCTCTAAAATCTGATTTTTTTAATGCCATTGCTATTTCTTCTCCTATTCTTTGGGGCGCATTCTCGCGCTATAGCCGTATTGCGACTGTTATTCTTTACAGTGGCTACACCCTACCATGATTTTTGATTGATTTTGTGCCAACTTTCAAAATGGCAAAAGAAAAAGGAGGGTGTTAACCCTCCAAATTCTCTCGTATGATTTTTGCATATTCATCTGTATGATTTGCAAGCGCAGGCTTCAAATACGGTCTTGCTTTCTGTCCATTCGTCATATGCCAATTGCCCTTGCTGTCCTCGTATACCCATGAGGTTTTTCTTCCACCGTCTGCGTACTTTCCAGTACCCAACTCAACATACGGTGCATACTCTACAGCACTGCCTATCAGTACCTTGCTGTTTCCGTCCATCTGATGTGTAATGCTATTGCGTAGATTTCCAGTGTCTACAGGGCATTTCTCCTTGGCATAGCGTTCTGCTGTCAGTCCGCACTCCTCTAGCGCTTTTTTGATCTGATCGCGACTGGCACGGATAACAGCATCAGTATTGTCAATCTCAATTCTTATACTACCTCCCATGTCTCTGTTTCCACTCCTTATAGCTTTTTACGTCATGGCTGTTTCTTCTCGTTTGGTCTGCATGTATCGTGATTGCTACCATGGTGCAGCGGCAGTTGTATACCTCGCACGGCTTGCCTTTAGGGTCAGCAGGGTACATGCAGCCATTTGGGAACGGCTCATCATACCTCACCCTTACTCCGTTTAGCTGCCTATGTGAATCTCTCACTCGGTGATCGTTTGCCGACATCCATTCTTTCTGCATTTCAATCCCTATGGCAGAGGCACGGTTATAGCTTTCCTGCCGCCCACCATTCTGCGCACCTGTTATCATCGTCCTTGCATTTCTGATAGCTGCACTGCGGTTCATGTTGGTGACGTTCTCTAGCCGTTTTGCCAGATCGCCCACTGCATCCCCTTGTAAGATGCCTTGCAGCACTGCGTTCTGCACCTTCTGTCGATTCCACCTCTCATCCTTTGGGATATCTACTCTTGCAGGCGGCAGAAGCTCAATCTCACCCTCAGACAGTCTCCTGATTGTGTCCTCATCCAGAAGGTCAAAGCTTATGCCGCTTCCCTTCTCAATCTCATAGGCTGAGTAATTGTAATTCTCGCGGAATACCTCAGGAGTTACGTTGTTGATATAGTCAGCCGCCAACTTATTTGCATCGGTGAGCCGCCTTGCCATCTGATCTCTCAGAGCTTCCCACCTTGCCCCTCGTGCCACCTGATTGTTAACCCAATGGAAGAACTCTGCATCTGTATATTTCCCTTCCATGTATGCGTTATACTCTTTCAGGTAGCGTGCTTGGAATGTTTTGAAGTACTCCGTAGCCTTTTCTTTAAGCTCTTTGTGCGCTTCCTGATATACCTGCTGTAGCCGCTTTTCTACTTCTCTCAGCATTTTTTCTGTGTATTTGTCGGAGTAACTCACTTAGTATCAGTCCTTCCTCTTCGTCATCATCGTCCTCTTCATCGTCTGCCGAAAATCTTTTAATTTCTTCATCCTGCCGTTTTTCAATTTCTGCCATCGCTTCTTCTGGTGTGAGGAATGGCAGATGCCGAATCACGCATTCATCAGAAAGGTAGTTTGCGGCTGATAATACCATGTTCGTCTGCTCACTTTGGTTTACAACTCTGTTCCAAGTAAAAGTAGGATTGTCGCTGATTCCTGCGAGTTCAAGAATCTTTTGCACGAAATCCAAAACATAATACTCAAAATCCGCGCATTTATTATCTTGTGACTGATAAGCCGCCTGAATTTCTTGCGTAGTCTTTGCAGCTGCCGAGAGAGTAGAAACGTCCAGAGCTTGGAAGTCCTCGTATATATCGCGTCTGAGAATTTCCAACATGGTGTTTCTTGCGTCCGTTGGAATCTCTAGTGTATGAGCTTCTGCTTCTGTGCCATCCTCAACTACAGCTGCTCTTACGGACTTCATACGCTGAATGAATTTTGCAAGGTCTGGATCGTCCATGCCTCCCTCATTTTTCAGTATCCAATAGAATCCTGCGGTATCATCAATATCATTTGCAAGTCCGCTCTTGATATAATCGTAGCAATCTATACTCTCTTTGATTCCCACCAACTCACTCTCATGTGAGTCGTTGGCATACAGTGGAATTATTGGCAATCCTGAGTAGTTGCTTTCAAGCTCCTCGTCCACTCCTACAGCCGTGCGCTTGATTGTCTTGATATATCCATGTTTTCTGTCCTTCATCCTCACTGGGTCGTTGTTGGTCTGAATGTAATCGGTATAGCCGTCTGGCTCATACAACGTGCAATGAAAGATAACGTCTAAACCAATTTGACGATACCAATATCTAATGCCTGCCATTAGCTGCGAGGTCTCCTCATCATACAGTGGGCAAAAACCCGGCTGTGATGGTGTATCAGCATACCCGAACACCTCCAGATGATTTAAGTTCCAAAAACCGAAAGCTCTGCCTCCTGCCATAGCTCTTTTTGCTGCAAGCTGTAACTTAAAATCAAAATTTTTTCCGAGTTTTTCCTTATTTTCTGGCTTTTCCAATTTCAATCCATTTCCGAGGACGTACTGTATTTGTTGTTGGCATAGTCTGCGGAAAAAGAGTGTTTTGAGCTTATAGTTTGCTGAAAAAATATCTTTTACTTGCTTACCACTTACCGTATATAAAAACTTCTGGAATTGCTCTATTGTTGTGTTGTGCTTGTTGTAATACCGTTCACCGTCTTTGGCTTCTGCGTACTCCTTTGTTCCTCTGAACTCTGTCACAGCTTCTACACAGAAATCGCCCTTGCCCTCGTCTGGGACGTTTACTAAATCTTGATATGTTTTCAATCTATACTCCTTATAACATGTAATTTCCGCTTGCCATTTTTGCGTCTAGTGCCGCCATGGTCTTTTGTACCAGTCTCTTAGTTTTTACAAAGTATCTGATAGAATCCATGCAATGATCGCTTTCTTTTACTGGTTTTTCCTCTCCTCGGTCTGCCGCTTTCTCGTCCCATGCATACGTTTTAAACTCTGCAATAGTATACTTGCAAGTGTCCATAAATTTCAGTCTACGCTGTAGCAGCATGGTAGATACCTGAGAAATACCATTGATCACATCATTGTCGGCATCCTTTACATGATATCCACGTTTTCTTACTTCCACCTTTAGGGCTGTAGCAGATGGGTCAATGATGATTTGCTTTGGTCTTATTGCTCCTAACATTGCTTGCAGGTCGTCCACAAGCTCTGCAACCGTCTTTTGCTTTCTTTCCTCTCTGCCGCTGTAATAGTATTCTTTTAAGCATAGCCAATCATCCGTTCCTGCAATCCTTCTCCATAAATGGAATGTTGTAGCATTCTGAATACCAAAATCAGACGAAACAAAATAATCGCCTATTGTATCTGGCTCATCATGTAGAACACAGTCTTTTTCTGAAAAGTTATCATATACAAGTCCGTCAGCAGTCACCCACAGTCCTAGCACATATCTATCATAGAATACACCAGAATATGTGTTCTCGTATCCACTTTTGATTTTTTCTGAAAGACCTGGATTATCATCCATACTGAAGTGTAGTCTCAAGGCATTATGTTCATCTGCCTTTTTGATCCACTCTCGATAAAACCAATGTGTCTGCCCTTCTGGATTGCAATTGAAGAAATATTTTCTTCCATCCACAGAACAACGTGCAAGTGCCTGTTCTACAAACGACTTTGGCTGAAGTGCCACTTCATCAAGAAAGACTCCTGCAAGTGTTACACCCTGTATTTTCTGATATGATGCCTCATCTTTTCCACCGTAAATATAAAACGTATTGGTGTGCTTTCCATCACTTACTATAAAATCGCCAGATGTGATACGAAGCTGCATCGAGAAATGCTTTTGCATGTACTGCATAGCCATCAGTGGGCGAATAACGTTTCTCAAGCACGTTTTATCTGTCTTGGAGCAGATACCAAAATTTTTTCCGTTGAACTCTCGCATAGCCCACAAGATAAATGCAACAGACATTACAGAGGATTTTCCTGATCGGATAGCACCATCACAAATAAGTGCATCATACTTGCTGTTGGGGAACGCAAGCACCTGCAACTGTTTTTGACTTAATCTGCTCATTCTTTCCCTTCCTCAAGTGCTTCAAGTGCGGCTGAAAGCGGATCTTTTTCCATTTCCTGTACCTGCACAATCTCGCGGTCTGTCTGTCCTAGCCACTGCTTTCCTAACCAGATCGCCATAGCTGCGCTTTTTTCTGCCAGCTGTAGCTGATATCGTCTCAACCTGATCTTTCCGTTTGAGCTTTTCTGCTGATACACTTCCATATACGGCAAGTTATACGTCCTTTTGCACCAATTATCTAATGTTTTATCCGTAGTATCAAGGACTGCACAAATTTCTCTTTTTGTGCAGAGCAATCCGCACAAGCCTTCAAAAGTCTTTTTGTCAATCTGTTTTACTGGTCGCGCCATTTTAGCCCTCACTTTCTAGCAATACTGCTTTTTCTCCTGTATAGAGCTGCCACCTATCTATTATTGCGTCTGCATATTTAGGATCGTACTCCATCACGTAGGCAGTTCGCCCATTTTGCTCACATGCCATTATCGTTGTTCCACTTCCCCCAAATAGATCAAGCACTTTGTCACCTGATCTTGTGCTATTTTTGATTTGATAGTCAAACAATGGGATTGGTTTCATCGTTGGATGAATGTCATTTCTTATAGGACGGTTGAATTTTAAAATTGTCGTTTGTTTTCTATCACTCATCCATGTATGCGCCGCACCATCTTTCCAACCATATAAGCACGGCTCATGATTCCATTGGTAATCCTGTCTCCCCAAAACGAATGTGTTCTTCTCCCATATAAGGTTTTGTCTAACTTTCCATCCTGCGTCATTGCACGCGGATTCAAAGTTGATTGCTTCGCTAGATGCATACCAAATATAAAAAGCAGCCCCCTCACGCATTACATCGTCTGCATTTTTGAATGCCTCCCTTAAAAATGTTCTAAAATCCTCACTGTTTAAATTATCATTCTGAATTTTAAGATTGTCTTTTGTTTTTCCTTCATATGACACATTGTACGGTGGATCGGTTATTAGAATATCCATTTTGTACCCCCCCCACCAGTTGCAAAACGTCTGTTTTTTTTGTACTATCTCCACACATCAGTCGATGCTTTCCCAACTGCCAAATCTGCCCTGTTTTTGTCCTTGGCTCTTCTGGAAGCTCCATTTCATAATCATCTTCTTGTGCTTCAAGTTCTTCTTCAAGATCATCTAATACGTCTTCAAAGCCAAAAGCTCCCATGTCTACATCAAGAAGCTCTTTTAATTCATCACTCAGAAATTCAGTATCCCACTCTGCCTTTTCAGCCGTTTTGTTATCTGCCAGCCGAAATGCCTTAATCTGCTTTGGAGTAAGATCATCTGCAATAATACATGGTACTGTCTCTAGCCCAAGCTGTTGTGCTGCCTTGTATCTAGTGTGTCCTGCTACAATCACATTTTTCTTATCAATGATAATTGGGACTTTAAAGCCAAATTCCTTGATGCTATTTGCCACATAAGGCACTGCATTATCATTCATTCTTGGATTCTTTTCATATGGTTTCAAATCCGTGATTTTTAAATCCTTGATTTCCATTCCTTCTCCTTTCTAATACAAGAAAAGCCGCCTTTTCAGACGGCTATGCACCCTGAGGGTGTGGCGAACCAGAATTGCACTGGGGGAGTGTATCAACTCAGCCACTTTTACCGCCTGTGGCTTATAGGAGGTGTATAGAGTCGTCAACAGCTTTCTCCGTACTCCCATATTGTAGAACTAATTTTGATTGATTTTGTGCCAACTTTCAGAAACCTGCATTTTTTCCAACGGCATTCACAAAATCTATTTTCCATCGTTGAATTGTGCGCTCTGAGAAGCTTAGTATCATTGATACCTTAGGCACGCTGTAGCCCTCAAAGAATAGCAGCTCTATAGCTTGCAATCTATCTCTGTAATTCCCATACTTTGCAGTTTCTTTTACAGCCTGCTCCATTGCCTTTTCAATCAGCTTCCCTTGCCGTGTAGTAGGTGTAGCCCTTGCATAGTGGTTAATCATTCCCAGTACTATGTTGTACCACCAGTTCTTATAGCGTGATGTGTTCAATCATCATCACCACCTGCTGCACACAATGCAAAAATGATAGTTACAATGATTCCTGTAAATACTCCTGCTACAAATACTGCAATTTCCATGTTTAATCCTCCTTCAGTTTTTCTTTTCCTTCCGTACCCGTTCCACCTGATATAAAAATCTGCGATACGGCATATTGCACTGCCTTGCACCTTCTGCTATCGGGATTCTTCCGCTATCCACTTTTGCGAAAATTTCATAAAAATTATCTGGAAGAGGGCAATGTGGAGAGCTTTTTTTACTTTCTCCTCTGGCTTTAAGCTGCTCATTTGCATATTTTGTAAATGTCGCCTGTGATACTTTGCATCTCTCAGCAGCATCTACCCCACTTAACTTGCCGTCTCTCCATTTCTGATAATTTTCTTCAAAATTTTCAATTTCAAGTTTCTTTCTGGAATATCCTGTGTGCTTTTCCCCTCTGGCTTTTATCTGCTCGTATGCGTACTTCTCAAAAGTTACTGCTGCTACCCCGATTATCTTTGCCCCTTCTGCGGTTGTAAGCTTTCCGTCCCTCCACTGAGCATAGATTTCTTCTGGTAGTTCTGCCTTGCGTTTAAATACCTGCTTTGTTTTTCTTTTCGCACACTCTTTGGTCTTTGCTCCATTTTTTGAAGATTTTGGAGCTTCTGCTCCAGTTTTCCGCACTTCTGGTTTTTCCCAGTGTAACCAATTCTTGTACATGGGGCGATTCTCGTACTTCTTCCCCCACATTCCCAAGTCCATGTTGTGTGCACGTACATCTGCTACAGCCGCGGCTTCCTCTCGTGTAGCAAATAATCGTGTGCCTAGATCGCTCTTTTTCCAATAGAATAAATTATTGGCATTGTCGCCCACCTCTCTATGCAAGCACACAGATACGCAGCCTAGCCCACCACTTTTCCACTTGTACGGAGATTTCACAATAGACTCCACTACCTCAAGTCCATAATTTCTAAAACCTTCCAGCCCCTTATATCTCATCGTGTAATCGCTTGTGTAGTACTCACATACACAATATACCTTGTCTCCAATTTTTGGGTTCCACTCTGTCATAGCTGCTTTCTCCCTTCCCAGTAATCAATCAACTCCTGCTCCTTCTCTCTGTAGTGCCAGCACATTTCTGTGTCGTCCAACCAGATAGCAGAGCATTCTACTCCATTGCAATTTGTGAATCTGTACAGCCCTGCACCCATATACAGCTTGATTTCTGGCACTAACACATGCGCAGACTCTCTTGCATACTTTGTATCATGCATTAACTTCATTTCTTTGTACCTCCAAATTTATAACCTGTTCCAATGGTTCTCGCCAAAAAGAATACTTCTGCACGTAGTCCTGTCGGCATTTCTGCCCATGCAATCATTCTTTTCTTACGCTTAGCCCATGCTGCTCCGCTGTAAGCATTTACCATTACCTTTACCGTTCTCTGATTGCGATGCTTTAAATCATATGCAACCAAATACTTTCCCTTTTTCTCTGGCATAGAGTCGATGCACAAATGCCATTCGATATTTTCGCTATACGTCACGCTTTCTGCCATTTCTTACCTCCTGTAATTCTTCCCAAAAATCACTTTAAAATCTTCGTTGGGATATTTTCTTTCAAATGCCTTTTGCCCTTCTTCGTGCAGCTTTTCCGCTGCTTCTTTGCAAAAATGTACACCGCATGGCGGCTCGTTGTGGTGGCTATGGCATAGCCAAACCTTTAAGCCGTACTTCTCGGATAGCCGTCTATTTGCCGTTCCTCCGAAGATGTGGTGCATTTCAAGCCCTGTGTCTGGCAGGGACATTTCTGCCCCTACCAGTTCTCGGCAAATGTAGCACTCCTTGCGATTCTGCAAAATGCTCTTAGCCATTCTCCTCCTCCGTTACCTCTCTCGTTAAAATATACAGCTTATTGTAATCCATCGTTACCTTGTGGACTCTACCACCTCTCTGAGTCTCAAGCTGTACCACATGTGGATACTTTGCCGTTACTGCATAGCATCTGCTGCTATACTGGTACGTTGCAACCTTCTGGTTCTCATCGTAGATCGGCTTCTTTCTCACAATCGTGAGGATGTCTCCCACGTTTAAGCCGTTCTTAAATGCCTCAATCTGCTCGGCTCTTATCGCCTGCATATACTTTGGGTAGTCCTCTGTATAACCTGGATGCCCTGCTTCTACATATCCTGCTGCTCCACTCATTTGATTTCCTCCTCTTTCAAAACCTTGATAATTGGCTTATCATTGCCATAAGCGATATCACAAGTAATAGTCACAAACGCACGTTCCATCAATTCAGTTTCCGAATACATTCCTAATGCGAATACAGAGCCATCTATTGTATCTGCAAGAATAGCTGACTTTCCGTTGCTGTAATGCTTGGAGCAACGAATACTGCAAATATTCTGCAAATTGATTATGGTATCACGTTCTTGTGTAATTATAAAATTCATTTCTTTCCTCCTCTAAAATCTGCACATGCAATAGCTCCTGCTACAGCAAATGCACCTGCTGCAACCAAAGTTAAGGCATCTCCTGTAACAACTCCGCAAACAACTAGATATAATGCAACCAAATAGTTAATCATTTAATCCTCCTTATTCAGCTTAATTTTTTTACCACAATATGGGCAGAATTTGTATTTTTCTAGCCCTCTAGCGTTTATGAATGCAATTTCATTTCCACAAGCTGTATTCACAGATTCCAAGCTTATATAAGAGCACTGTTTCCATGTACAATATTTTCCACTCGTCTCAACACTTCTCTTGCCTTCGCAAAACTCTACAAACTCATACGGTACTTTTTTTGTTGTGCTTGCGTTCCACTCTTCCGCCTTAGCTCTAATATTTTCCACTGTTTACACCTCCTTCATATTGTCCATATTCCAACCTCTCTCGAATCCTGCTCGCTGCCACTTCTGCATATCCTTCTGTTCTCTGATCCGTTCCGATATACCTCATACCGTTCTGGATTGCCTCAATCTGCAATCTTTCCTCGGCATACGTTGGTATCTGATAATGGTGCACTCTTAGTAGCTCTGGTAACTGCAAATTTTCTCTTGCTTGCTGTACATATCTACCATGCACCTCTCTAAAGGCGATTCTATCGCCCTCTAAGTTCTGGCTATGGCAGAGATTTTTCCAACCCAGACACTTTACAACCTCTTTTGTAATCGGACTCAAGCTCTCAATAGCCTCATCCTCTCGCATATATCCATACTTGTGCATCGCTGTCAGCCACTCAGCCCAACCCTGCTCCCAGTCTGGAAGTTGCGCTGCATTATCCTCTGCACACCGCTTGCGGATATCTGCAATTGTAGGTGGAAAATGCTCCTCCATGATGTACCGCTGTGCTGCGTCATTAACCTGCTGCATTGGGATATCCTGTAACATCTGATACCACAAAGAAATAGCCGCCTTAGAATCCAAAAAACCCTTGGTTGGATAGGCTGTCTGAAGGGCTGCTACCACCTGCGCCCACATTGCTTTCTGTTGATTCTCTGAACCATTCTTGTACAGCATCTAATTTATCTCCTTTCTTCAATGGGGTGTCCTTCTGCACCCAAGTATTGTAATTTCCTTCCCACACCTTGATAAAATTGTTTGGCAATACAAACCAGTCAAAGGTTATCATCCATCCCTTTTTGTTATCACCACATAAAAAGCTGCTTGATCTGATATTTTCAATGGCTTTCAATACCGCTTCTTTGCCATATTGTTTAAGCCGTGCTTTTAAGTTGCCATATCGCTTACTGGATGGAACAATCTTGTAAACTTCTGCAATTCCCATAGTTCCAAGCGTATTCCATGCTTGGATAATCTCCTCTATATCAGCAGTACCGACATCTTGTGTCGGTGAATCCGTTACATTTGGAACGGATTGATCCTTTGTCTCTACCTCTTCTCTATCCTCTGTATTTTTCTTTATCTCTTTATTTCTCTCTATACTCTTCTCTTTCTCTATCTCTGTGTTACCGTTTGTTACAGGAGCGTTACACTCCGTTACATCCGCGTTACAATGTAACGCTTTTCGGCTTCTATACGCTCTTACCCGTGCTGCACTGGGGTCTTCGGAGCCTGTAAGATTGGCACATTCAGATAGTGTATACTCTCCATCTGTACCTTCCTGCATCAATCCTTGTGAAATAAGGAACTGAATAGTTACTTTTACGTTATCTGGCTCCTCGTCCAGATCAAGAGCCAGTTCCTCACAAAAATCATCCTCTACTCCCTCGAAGAAAAGCTTCCCATCCTGCTTGATAGCCACCAGAAGCATCTTGAGATAGATTACTGTGTAGGTATCTCCTCCTGCAATTCTTCTCAGCTTTTTAATGGCTTTCTGTCTGAAAAAATCTTCTGGCAGTTTCAACCAATAATATCTTTTTGCCATCCGCTTATTCCTCCTCTGCCTGCATCACCTGCAAGCCACAGCAAGGGCAGGTTACGGTATTGTATTTAGTATTCTTCGCAAAAGTCGTTTTGTACTCACTCGGCTCTGCATCAAAAATACTTTCGCAATACTGGCACGTAAAGCGCTTCGTCTTTAACTTACGGTTGCCATACTTAATAATCTTCATTCTTTACTCCTTTCTTGCCCCTCTGCAATGCCTTTTAGCTTTTTGATGTGCTTTAGGCTATAAGTTATCACCTAAAACCTCAAATCACTTTAAAAGGCATCTACGATGGGGTTAAACGCTATCAATAATCTTTCATGTTGTTGCTGCCCTTCCAGATAGCAAGCATCCTCTCTAATTCTTCGGGTGTGATGGTATCAATGCCCAATGACTCTGCGTCCGATACTGTGCCATGTATCAAATCGCTCATTTCTTTGGTGTTGTAGGTGGATGAGCCAAAGTAACAACGTACTGTGCAGCTTTCTTCCCCTTCCTGCAAAACTTCGATATATCGGAATTTTTCTTTCAATATCTCAAGGGCTTGTGTCTTTATCTGCAAGTCTGCGAATACTCCGTACTTCGAAAGCTGCAAGAGATAGATTGTCCACTTGTCAGAGCTTAACCGCTTTGCGATCCTATCACACAGCACCCAAAAGTAAGCGTTTGCATCAAGGCTGCGCTTCGCTTTGTGCGGCTTCGCAGTGATTATAAGCTCCTGCGCATCCTTAATAGCTTCAATCTCTCGCAATGCCTTTTCCTTATCGGCTATCAGGAAGGTGACTTTTAAGCCACCCTCCATTGTGAGAGATACTGCATCAAACCTTCCTGATACTTCCATGTGTGCCTCCTAATCAATTGAATGGCAAACCTTCATCTTCTACGCCATCAGGAATATTCATCCATCCGCCCTTATGCTGACTTGGCGGTGTGTTCTTCTGTGCCTCTGCCATAGCAGGATGAGGTACGTATGACTCACCCTCGCTTCTCTTCTCGCAAAATTCCTGCGATTCGATTACCACATCAGTGGTGTACACCTTCTGCCCCTCTCTATTGGTGTAGCTGCCTGTCTGCAAGTGCCCTGTTACAAGCATCTTCATTCCCTGATACATATACTTCTCAGCAAATTCTGCCTGATTGTCAAATGCTACGCAGCTGATAAAATCTGCTGTCTGATCTCCCTGCTTTGTCTGCTTTGATACTCTGCGATCTACTGCCAGAGTGTATCTAGCAACTGCCATCTGTCGTGTGCCCTGATTTGTGTATCTGACTTCTGGATCACGTGTCAGTCTTCCCATCAAAATTACTTTATTCATCTTCGCCCTCCTCAAATTCTTCATCTGTGCCAATAAGTGCCGCGCTATCTGCGCTATTCTCGATCTCAACTTCCTCAGTGATACTTTCCTCGCCCTTAGGACGCTTCCCCATTCTGTACTCGTACAGAGGGCATTTTGTGCAGGTACAAAGGCGAATCTCAATAAACTGCCCTGCTGTGCAATCCATGCACTTGGCGCGGATTGCTTTCAATGGTGTCAACTTTGCCATTATTTTTCCTCCTTAGTCTTAGTCGCAATTAATCTCTTCTTACAGTTTTGGAACTGCCCAAGTGTCATTTCTTCTAATTTTGCGATATGGTACGCTGTGCAAATGGTGTCCTCAGGCAATCCTGTTCTAGCTAACTCTGCCCTTATGATCTTAATTTCATCGGCAGATACAAGCATAGGTTTAAGCTCCTTCTGCTCTACCTTCTGTTCTACCCTCTTCATTCCCATTTGAAATACTTCGATCCCACGCTCGTTAGTGATTGCCAGGGCGGTTATCTTGCCGCCCTCAACCTGCATACTCTTTACGCGGAATCGCTCGTAGCAGGTATACCTCTGGTAATCGCCTGCGACTTGCTCAATCTTACACTTATCGGCAGGAATCCAGATAAACGGGGCTGTATACAGCTCTCTTCCAATGCCCCAACAGAAACACGCTCTCTTGAAAGCGTCCGAAGCCTGTCCCTTTTCTTTTTCGGTGTAGCTCTCCACACCGACATCCTGCTTCCAAATCCACTCTCTCTCCTGTGAATCTTCGTGCAGCACTCGAATGCCTACGCTGCAAAAGAGGTTGCCTCCGATGATCTCGTATTTCTTCTGCCAGTTATCAGCTCCTACGGCATCATCTAAGATATTCTGATCTACTCTTGCATCTTTATACAGCAGGAGTGATACACCACTTTTCTTTACGGTTGCGATGCGCACTTCCACATCATCCGCTGTCAATGCTCTAAATTTCATCTGCTCCATTTTCCTTTCTTTCTCTTCCCTTGCTTTCGCTGCTCTGTGAGATTTTTCAGCAGGTTAGCATTTGCCATCCGTACTCTGGCAATCTCCCAAAGAGTACCGTTAAGCTTGCACAATACTTTAACCATAGCAGTAGCTACATCTACTACAGCTTTTACAATTTCTGGCATTGCTTTTTCGAGAAAATACTGTTTGGGATTCATGCCGTGAATTTTCTTGAACTGTTTCTTTCTCTGCCGTTTATTCATCCTTCCACCTCTGCAAACTTATTCACGAAATATACCTGCCCTTTTCCAGTTACTTTTGTTGTCCTTCTAACGTTGGTACTTCCATCTGGGGCAGTGATTGTGGTTTCCTTTACCTCAAACAATTTCATTTCCATAGCTTTCTGAGTAGGCATATTCTTGCTACTTCCACCCTTGATAAGATATCCGTTGGTTTTCATCCACTCAAATAATCTATTCCGTCCGATCTTGTAACCGTTCTGGCAAATAATCTTCGCTAAGTCTCCAATCAGGCAGGAATCCTTGCTGGATGATACGGCATCTGCGAAGATTTCCTTTGGCTTCATACGCTCGGTATCTGCAATAAGTACACGGTTATCAGTTTTCAATTTCTCAATCTCATTATTGGCAATCTTTAAGGCTCTTGCCATTACCTGCTCTGGAGTATTCCATGCCTTTTCCAGATCAAGGAAATACTGGCGGTACTGCTTGCCCTTTTCAGTGCGCTGAATCATGCAAATCTGCTTTGCCATGTCGATGGAGATTTGATAATCATTGCAAGTTGTTGTAGGATTCTTCGGATTATTGGTTTCCCTTTTTTGGGAAACCAATAAATAGTCGATGTTTTCATCAAATCCATATGCAACCATGCGTTCAAACCACATCGTAAATTTCGTGTTGATACCCAATCCCTCATGCAGTTCTCTTGCTGATACAGTAGGCTGTTCTAACTCGTAGTTAATCTTAATAATTTCTTCCATTCCTTCTCCTTCCTGCTTACTTGATCTGAATATTATTTGTGGTAACGAGTGTTGCTCCGCCAATCAGCTTATCTCCTGCCTTCAAGGCTTTCTTGATTGCGTTTTTGTCTGGGGCTACTGTAAAAATCAAATACTCATCTGGCAGTAAAAACGTATCCTCAACCTGCACACTCTCTGACTTTCTCCAACCAATCGTAACCTTTGCGCTCTTGTACTTCTCACCGTTCTCCATATACTGGGAAAGATACTGCTTCAACCACTCAGCCTTTCTCTCTGCGGTTGCCTGACGTTTCTGCAATGCAAGCTTTTCAGCCTTCAAAGCCTCTACTTCTGCGCAAGTGTTCTTGTACGCAAGAGCAATGTTTTCAATCTTCTCATCACGAGCCATTGACAGCTCGCTAAATGCCTGCATTGCCTCCTCATTGATGATCTCTCCTGTGTCAGGGTCTACTGCTGCGCCCCATGCCTGCTCAATCTGCGAATTGATTTCGTAAAGTGAAAATGCCATTATTCTTCTACCTCGCTTTCCTCTTCTGCCTCTGCTTCTGCTTTCTCTTCTGCCTCCGCTTCTGCTTCTGCTTTCTTTTCACCCTCTCTTACTGCCTCTGACATCAAGCTGTAAAGATGATTTGCATCATGCAAATATGCTTCTGCTTGTTCGTAATCTGAATGGTTCATCGCAAAGCTAGCAGCATCAGTAAGATATCTGCGAAGCTTTGCAATTAACTTTTGATCTGCAACATCAAGGCTAAAATGCATCTTGCCATCTATTCCTTCAAAAACATATCCTGTAACGCTACTCATTTTTTATCCTCCTTATTTTGAGCCAAAGTATAATGCTATTGCCAAGCTGCCAAAGATAACACAGCCAAGAATCAGGTCTGAGATGCCCTTCGCAATTACATCAAGAATTTTTTCACGCTTCGCTTCCTTCTCAAGTCGCGCTTTGAATCCTCTTGAAATCTGGCACTGTAATGCTCTCTCTGCATTAATTACAAGCTTTTCTGCTTCTAGTGTGGGTTGCCAAATCACCTTCATTTTGCTTCCCCCTTCGTCTGGCGCATTACCTCAAGTCTTGCTGCATCTGCCATACCTGAGGTATAGCCAAGCAAGAACGTTCTGTAGTTACTCGGCAGGGTTGCCGCCTCAGTGATGATAAGTGGCAATGCTTCGCGCTGCTTGTCACTGAAATACTCTTTAATTTCGTTTAACATCATTTTGCCCTCCTTAAAATAATCTCTGCTGTGCGTTGGCTACCGTGATCTGCTCCTCAAGTACTGTCGGGAGCTGATAGCAGTCAATGAAATCATGTACATCTGCGATATACTTACGTTTGATGCTCTTGTAGGTGCTCACACAGCCATACTCTCTTTTTAACTGGCTGTAGATATCCTTGTAAACTTGGCTTCTGATACTTCCGTCAGCGTATGCCTCGCTGTCCTTGCCGCCTAAACACTGCACTCCCTTGCGCTTTACGTGCTGCTGTACCTCATCAATTTCACAGCCATACAGCGGCATATCCGTTTTCAGCTCTGTCACCTCTGCCCCAAGGGTGGCAACCTGATGCTCAAGCTCTACATATCCCTTCGCAATCAACTGTATCTGTCCTGCTGTTGTAAGTGGTGGGGTCTGCTGATAGCCACCAGTCTTACGGATAGTCGGAAGTACCTCGGATGTTACCCAATGCTTGAATCTCTTTGCCGTTGGTAATTTGCTGCCGAGAATCAAACTATACAAACCAGATTCGTTAATAATGGTTAAATCTTGATTTCCACCAAGGGTATAACATTTCGTTACCCCCTTGTCCTCACTTTCCACATGATCTCCAATAGCTTTGCTTGCATTGCTATATCCCAAAGCCTCTGCTACATCCTTACCAACGAACCACGGCTCACCGTTAATTACTTCTGTTCTGATATCTCCAAACTCCTCGTTGCTAAAAATCTTCATTTCATCCATTGTTTCTTCCTCCTTGATTTCTTCATGTTCTTCTAGCTCCTGCTTTACTTCTTCCATCAAAATAGGTTCTTTGGCAATATAGCTATTAGCTTTGGCAAGCGGAATCTCTTCTACTGGCTTTTCTTTACAGGAATGAATTGAAATCTTGCCGTCCTGCGCTTCCTCCATATACTTTGCATTATAGTAGATTCTGTGTAACAGGCTTTCAAGGGCTTCGCTTGTCTCTGTCTGCGCCTTATTGCACAAGTTAATGGCACCCTCAAGATCAACTAAATTCGTTTTCTTCAAGCCGCTTTCAAGCTGCTCGATATGCTCTTTCCCTGCATATCTCTGTGTATATGTACCTGACCATGTACCTTTTCCAAGGATTCTGCATACATCCGATGCATAAAAGTAAGGTTCAAATACCATCTTTTCAACTCTGATTCTTCCGAGTTCTTCGTTCGTGTACTCTAGCATGTGTACTCCCTTTCTTGTAATATTCCAATAGTTGCAAGGTCTGCGCAAACCTGATCACTCCGCGCAGGAGTCGAACCTGCATTACCCGAAGGGTAATCCGTGCGGAGCTGTAATTTAATTAAATTTCACAGCCATTAAACATTTCAAGAGCTGCTTCGAATTGGTCTTTTTGCAATTCTCCATTATCATAAATTTTAAAATTTCCGATAGTGATAGACTCTATGCCACTAATATAAGGTTGTCCGTTACAATCAAAGTTAGTGCTAGTAAAAACATGTGCATCAATCAACGTGTATATGTGGATTAAGTTGGTGTAGGCAAGAAGATTGCCTAATTTCAACGCTTCTTTAATCGTTGGTGGAAAATTATTTTTTTCCGCTTCAATCAGCACTACTTCTGCAATTTCGTGTAAAATGTTAGTTACTTTCATTGCGCTTCTAAAACCTCCCCATTTCTGATTGTGTACCATGTATTTTCTTTGATGGTTTCGCCATCAACTCTAACCATCTTTGCACCCTTGAAAGTCCATGAATCAATCCCGGCATCTGCTTTTTCGTAATCGTCATCATCTGCATTGTCGTTGTATTCCCAGTCAGCGAAAACCAAGTGAGAGCCGATCACTCCCTTAGCTTTGGAACAAGCTCCCCATGCAATGGCAACTGCCGTTGCATTGTCAGCACTTGATGCTCCTCTGTAGCCTGTGGCACTTGATGCTCCGCAGTCGCCTGTGG